>WNFX01003117.1_pt1 | contig 16600 bp, 15 predicted proteins | sample 5400111 | NCBI WGS metagenome assembly WNFX01 (sample SAMN13153363, study PRJNA577476) | soil metagenome | isolation source: 40 cm soil or saprolite under grassland replicate 1 | place: USA:California | collected 2016-06-15 | reverse complement strand
TAACGAGATCGAAGGGCTAAAGTGCACACCACCTTATATTCTTATTGTAGCAAAGATAGGCTAAAAATAACAATATCGAAATAGCCGCGAAGACAGGTTGAAAATTATTGCTATGGAAACCGCCTTTACAATAACGGATTGAGGGCTTGGCTCCTTAATCTCGGGCTCAGTACGCCACGGTGGGTTTTGCGCTTGCCAATACGCACGGTCAGGAAGAAGCCGGGCGTAAATCTGCTGGAAGGACGGCCAGTCCTGCTTCGGTCATACGACCCTCGCGCAGCAATCGCGCGACACGCTCCCGGTTAGAATCCGACCAGGGGCTTTTTGGGCGACGAGGTGTAAAGCGCCCGGTATAGGTCTCCTGGTCGATGCCTTTGTTCACGCCATCGATCCAGCCGAAACAGAGAGCTTCCTCCACAGATTCATTATAAGTAATGCCCGTTTTTCCAGAAGTCTTCTTGTAATAGATCAGCCAGATTTCTTTGTAGTCGCGATGGTGCTGGGCCAACCACTCGCGCCACTCATAACGAGAAGTGGCGAGCAGGGTTTCACCGATTTCCATAAGTATCTATATCCCGCGAACGTGATTTAGTGATTGCGACTCCACTATTCTTTTCTTTCCTCTGCAGACGCATACGCCTGGTCGGTTTTAGCTGCCATAATAAAATCGTTGCGATGCAAACCGCTAATTTTATGCGTCCACCATGTGACAGTCACTTTGCCCCATTCGGTCAGGAGCGCGGGATGGTGTCCTTCTTCCTCGGCCAGTTCGCCGATTTTGTTAGTGAAAGCCAGGGCGTGTACGAAATCATCAAATCTGAAAACTCTCCCTAAACGTTTGATACCATCAACTTCCACAATGTTCCATTCAGGCACCTGCAGGCGAAATTCGGCTATCTCTGTGTCTGAAACCGTTGGTTCGCCTTTGCGGCAAGCAGTACATTTCATTTGGGTTAACTGGTTCATCGCTTTATCTCCTTAGTGTCTTTTCTGCTGCTCCAATTTTCCGTAGCAAATGGGTGTATGCACCCACTCACTAGAAATTTTGTTGTTGCTGTTTCATCCGTCGGAGCCTCAAGGCCGGAGCCTTTTCGGTCTTACCCAGCGTCCGCAGCCAAGTTAACGCCTTCGTCTGAGCCAATACCGGAGGCGACTTGATCAAGAAGCCCGATCAAGCGAAGGGCTTCAGACAGGATACACAAAGCAGCGTTGTGGTCCCGATCCTGAGCAAACTGATAATACGCGCAAGTGGGGTTCTGGCAAAGAAAAAGGCGATCAGCTAGGTCCATGTCTTCCCACTTCCAACCGCAACAATGGCAGGTCTTACTTGACGGGAAGAAGCGCCCCACCGAAACTACCCGTCCACTACGTTGCTCAACTTTGCTTGTTAAGAGCGCCAAGAGTTTGCCGAGCGCGGCGTCCGAGAACGAGCGAGACAAGCGCCGATTCTTGAGCAGCCCTTTCAGGTTGAGGTCTTCGATGCCAATGATCCCATAACAGTCGGCCAGCCTCGTCGTCAGTTTGTGGAGCGCATCATCTCTCAGACAGGTGATGCGATAATGCAGGCGAGCCACCTGACGACGGGCTTTCTCTCGGTTAGCAGATCCCAGTTTCCTGCGATGCAGCCGCTTGTTGGCTTGACGCAACTTTTTGAGCGCCGTTTTGAGGAAGGCTTGGTTCTCGTATCCCTCACCAGTACTCAACGTTGCCAGTCTGTTCAAACCAACATCGATGCCAACGGCGGTTGGCTTCTTCACAGAGATTGCATCAGGTATTTCCACCTGGATTGACACAAACCACCAATCCGCTGTTTTGGTGATCCGTGCGCCAGTCACTTTGCCTGTGAAGCGCAGATTCTCTGCCATATTCACCCAGCCGAGCTTGGGAACCCAGATGCGATGATCACCCAGCTCGAATTGATCGTTAGCAAGATAGAAGCTCGGTTTGCTTCGCTTCTTGCTTTTAAAGCGAGGGCGGCGGGCCCTGCCTTCAAAGAAGGCCCTAAACGCCTTGCCCAAGTCCAGAATCGGTTGATCAGAAGCATTCTTGGTCACTTCCCAGGTCCAGGGGAATTGCTCCCGCCTGATCTCGTTGAATTGCTTCTTGAGCTTCAATGCCGTGGGCTTTCCGCCTGTTTCATATTGCCGATTCCACTCCGCCAGTGCCCAGTTCCACACAAAACGGCTGGTTCCTGCGGCACTGGCAAAGTAATTGGTTTGCTCAGGGGTGGGATGGAGCCGGATCTTGTGTGCTTTGATCATCCGTGATCTCCTTTCCCAGAGCAGCCGCCCGAATGGTATTTTTATGGGAACGCAGGCCATGTAAACGGGTGGAAAAGACAGTAATGATTGCCAGGAGGTCTCTCACTAATTCCTCGTTGGGGGAGAGGGCCTCTCCATTCACCACAAGGATTTCAGTTCCATGTCGTTCACCGAATGCTTCAAACCAGTCATAGCCAAACCGCACAAAACGATCTTCGAAGCCGATCACCAATCGCTTGACGTGACCAAGTTCAATCTCTTCAATGATCTGATTAAAGCCTTTGCGTTTGTAGTTGAGGGCAGAGCCAATATCTTCGATCCACCGATCAACTTTGATGTGGCGTTCCGGGCAGTAGGCCCGAAGTGCCTCTTTTTGCGTGGCAAGATCACTTTTCTGTGAAGGAGAGGAGACACGAGCATACGCAATGGTAAGGCCCTGCGCTCCGGCGACCAGTCCCCGGTACTGAAGATACTGATCATGGGTGTAGTAGCGGCGATTGGTCGGAGTACGATGGGCCGTCAGGGTACCGTTGCGATCCCATCGTTGCAGGGTGAACACGGACACCCCAACTAGCTTACTAAAATTTTTCGGCGAATATGTATGCTCCATGCTACAAATTTATACGATTCGCTACGAAAAAACAATACTGTTGAAGGCTCTTCTTAATTTGAACGGTATTGAAGCGTCCGCGCCCCTACGCGTGGGATTCAGCCGCTTCAACATGTTCCGGCAATCTCGCCTGCACTACCTGGCGATGGGCCACTGCTCGTAGAGCGGGCGCTTGCGCATGGCGCGTAGAAACTACGGTCGCTCGACTCACCAGGCGGATGAAACCAAAGAGCAACGCCCAGTTGATGACAGCCGTTACAATCAAGAAGACCACGTTCGACAGACCCAGGTTGCTCACCGCGAGATAGATCAAGCCTGTCAGCACGATATTGCCCAGCGTCACCGGCATGAGGATCAACCACGCGAATTGCATCAACTGGTCGCTGCGTAGCCGTGGCAGGGTTGCACGTATCCAGATGAAAACGCAGCAGAGTAAGTAGACCTTGACTATGAAGTATGTTATCCCTAGCAGGTTACCTAAAATCACCCAGCCTGTTGCCATGCCCGGCGCAGTCAGGTAGGCGACACCGGGACCAGCCCAACCGCCCAGGAATAACGAAGTGGCAATCGCTGAAACGATAGTCATATTACCATATTCACCCAGGAAGAACAGGCCCCAACGAATGCCGCTGTACTCGGTCAAAAATCCCGCAACCAGTTCCGACTCTGCCTCCGGCAAACAGAATATAATTTATCATGCTTTCACTGCAAAGGGAAATGGTGATATAAACTGCCGCTTAGGTCTTATTTGAACCTTAAAAATCGATGCACCATAGCTGGCCCATTCAAGTGCCTCGGCAAATTCCACCACCCTGCCAAAGCGTTTGCGTGGATCTTTGGCCAATGCTTTCAGTACCACCTCCTCAACAACAGGCGCAATAGCTATTCCTTTCTCTCTGCTCAAGGAAGGAGGAGCCTCAAATATATGCTGGCGAGCTACCTCGTAAAAAGAGCCGTAGAAAGGGCACTCACCGCTGAGCCACTCGTAAACGACAACCCCTAGTGCATACTGGTCACTGCTTCTGCGTGGCTTCCCCTGCAACTGCTCTGGGGCGGCATATAGTACCGTACCTTCAAAATCAGGCATACCTGGAAGATCAGCATCGATGCTCTCGGATGTCACTGCGATGCCGAAATCACTGAGCAAGATCTCCTTGTCATGCCCCAACAACATATTGTGCGGCTTGATATCTCGATGAATGAGCTTGTTATCATGGACGTACTGTAAAGCATCGGCAATCTGTTTGACATAAGATACTACAGTTTCCAACGGTAATCGTGTACCCTTGGAGTGTCGTTGACGCAAAGTGCCATGAGGAGCATAAGTCATAACGAGATAAGGTGTGTTGTCCTTGACACCAAAATCAAAGGCTCGCACGATGTGAGGATGCTCCAGTTGGGTAAAAGTGTATGCTTGAGCCAGGAACCCTTCCAGTTCGCCGCTAGTGAAGCGCCTACACAACACTTTAATGGCAACAGGTATGTGAAGTTGTAGATGTTCGCCAAGGTAGACTATGGATGATCCACTCTGCCCCAGAGGACGAATCAGGCGATACTTATCAAGCTGCTGATCAATGCAATCACTGGCAATCATCCCGCTACCACCTTATTTCAACCAACAAGTCTGAATTTTTTTAAAGCTTATTGGTATAACTTTGATTTAGATGTCACAATGAAGATAGTAGCATAGTTCTTTGCTGGTAGCTTATCCTTTGGCAGAAAAGTACCGGGTGGAGAGCTGATTTCCTCAGCCAGGACAGGTGGTGTGTCCTCCTAGAAGAGAGACCAGGTGTCCTCGATCTAGGATGGACGTTGTGCCTGGCGCCGATGCCAGTCCTCAGCAAACAGATTGAAGAAAATCTGTTGCTGTGGATGCTCTCGAATCACCTCCTCGTTGAGTTTAATGCCAAGTCCTGGCCCTTGCGGGAGCGCGAAGTATCCTTCTACTACCTCGGGATTTCCCGGTGCGGCCGCTTTTACCCAATCCTCAGCAAAGTCGTTAAAGTGTTCTTGAATCTTGAAGTTTGGTGTGGAGGCTGCAAAGTGGAGCGCTGCTGCCGTCGAAACTGGCCCTCCCACGTTGTGCGGGGCGACCAGCATATAATACGTCTCGGCCCATGCCGCAAGCTTCTTCGTTTCAAGGAGGCCACCAAAGTGGGTAATATCCGGCTGGATGATATCAGCAGCCTGTAACTCGAAGAGTTGACGGTAATCATAGCGCGTGTGGATACGTTCGCCGGTCGCCACCGGAATATTGATCTTCTCGGAGGCTTTCTTGAGAGCTGCCAGGTTCTCCGGCGGCACCGGCTCCTCGACCCAGGATGGTTTAAATGGCTCAAGCTCGCGTGCCATCTCTACAGCGGTTGCAGGGTTGAAGCGACCATGCATCTCAATGAGAATCTCTGTTTCGGGGCCGACAGCATCACGAACAGCCTCAACCAGTTCGACCACCTGCAACTTCTCGCTCCGGGCAAGTTCATAAAAACCTGCACCGAAAGGATCGAACTTGAGTGCATGGTAGCCCTTCTCAATCGCACGTTTGGCCGCGTCATGGAATTCTTGCGGAGTACGTTCGACCGTATACCAGCCATTCGCATAGGCCTTGATCTTGTCTCGCACCGCGCCGCCCAGCAGTTTATAGACCGGCTGTCCTAGCATTTGCCCCACAATATCCCAACAGGCGATCTCAATGGTCGCGATGGCGGACATAGCAATCTCACCTGCACGCGCATAGTCATTCAGATACATCCGGCGCACCAGGTCTTCGATATTGATGGGATCATGACCCAGGACGTGATTTGGTACGGCTTCCGCAAAATACCCCAGTAGCGCATCGGTATGGTTCAGCATCCGCACCTCGCCAACACCTTCCAACCCATCATCCGTGATAACACGCACGAAGGTCAGATTGCGCCACGCAGTTCCCATGACAGCACTTTTGACATCGACAATTTTCATACTTCACTTGCCTCCTCTTGTGCATTTCCAGACAAGGTTGGACTTTTTGGATAAGTATCAGCTTGCACAGGAATGGCCAGTCCGGGAGCCCCAGGCCGCGACTGTGAGGCGTCTGGATAGTAACGCGCAAGCAGGTCTAAGCCGATCTTCGCACGGCGCACACGCTCACGGCTCAGCGCAAGCGACATACTTTCGATATGCTTGCCAACTGGATAAATGTTCGGCGCATTACGCAGGCCAAATTTTAGATATACAGGAGCAGCGATACGTACCACTTCGGGGATCTCGTACAGTCGAACAAAGCCGCCCAGGTCATCTGGAACCTCTATGTAGATATCTAGAGGAATGGACACTGCCTGGCGAATGGCGGCGATTTGCGCCAGCGTGAGATCGGTGGGAACATTGAAGGTATTTGCGCCCAAGCGCTCCATAAGCAGAATTGAAGCGGGATTGGACGAAGCCATCATCACACTGATCTTGAACTGCATTTCTTGAGGTAATATACCTGCCTGGCGCATCTCACCGGCAACCCACAGAGCACCCTCATCCGCCAGCAGCACGCTGCGAATGCCCAGCGACGCAGCGCGTTGTACGTCTTCCAGGCAGTAGACGAGCTGATCCTGCCCCCGCAGGCGAGGGCTGACGGTCTTCCCACTACTGGAAACCGCCATAGCTCCGATGTCCCACGCAGCATTCGGTCGTGCGAAGAGGCTGACTTCCATGCCCCGTGACTGTGCTAAACGTGCCATGTCTCGAATCTCATCATCTGTCAGCAGCATCACACCACTTCCCTGCGACACACGATGGATGGTGAGGTGGTAGCGATCAGCCTCCTCGAGGATCGCTGCTAGCGCGTCCGGTCCTTCCGTGCTGGGAATCTCAACCCGGTATTGCGCACCATCAGGAAAACGCTTGGTGCTGCTTGGTAGAGCATGGAGGTCGCCGGGAGGCAACCCCATACCTGCAAGGAAACGCCTTGTTGCTTCCATTAGTGCAGGTCTCCTTTCATATAGGTGAAGCGCCGTCCATGTGCAGGGACGTAGCATGTCAGTGTGGGATGGGATGCCCGCACGTAGTCTACTAGTACGCCAGGTCTGCCTTGATTAGCAGCGAACATCTCGTAGTGTGTCGGCACGAGCAGTTTCACACCGGCTGCAGCAGCCAGATCAGCGGCCTCGCGTTCGTCCAAATTGCCTACAATGTCGAGCTGCTCACGGAAATAACTCCGGCCATTGATCGGCAGCAGTGCAATGTCCACTGCAAGTCGGCGCAAGCGCTCAATCAGGCCGTCGAAGGCAATGGTATCGCCAGCCGAATATACCCGCACTCCGGCTATCTCAATCACGTAGCCGAGATAACGGTAGAGTCGCCTGTCATCATCCTCGACGAAATCAAAGCCGTAGATCGCAGGCGGTGCCTTGAGGCCATGCATGGCCGGGACAGGAAAGAGTTTGATAGCGCCCAGGTCTCGTTCCTCATCAGGTTGGACACCTATCACTCGTTCAGGTGAAATGCCGAGTGCTGTCACCTGTTCTACGATTGGCAAAGGGACCACAAAGCGAGCTTGTGGTGATGCCTGAGCTAACCCTGGCAAGGTATGGGGATCAAGATGATCCCAGTGCTCATGGGTGCAGAGTACCAGGTCGGCAGGTGGACCAGACTCCGCTGCGAAGAGCGGAGGTATCAACCGGGCGGGACGGTCGGAAAGAAACGGGTCAAGGTAGACGACGGTGCGGGTGCTGCGCAGCACGAATCCCGCCTGACCCAACCACCATAGCGCGATTGTGTCCGCTGGAAGTTGAGTGTTGAGAATATCTCTGACTATATTTGATTGTTGTGCAGGTGTCATTGCTCTCTTCCTTCTCCTTTCGTCCGGCCTAAGCGGAGCTAGACGTTTCCTTTCGTCCTGACTGAGCGTTTGCCGTCGATGCTCGCATCGACGGCTGCGCAGCAGCGTTGTCAGGACGTCTATCAAGTCCGCCAGCGTCGTTGGCCGGACGGGTTGGTGCCGACCTCATCTCCGTTATGGACTACCAGCACTTTCAGCGTCTTCGATTGATGACTGATCAGTGTTTCGAGCGCGGTCTGATACTCGTCCAATGCAAAGCGGTGCGTGATGAGCGGAGCCAAATTCAGCAGGCCTGCCCGGAAGATCTGCACAGCATAGGTCCAGGCAGCGGAAGAGGCTCCGAAGATGCCATAAACCGCTAGATGCTTGAGTACAAAGATATCGCTCTCTATACTGAGGCGAGCGCCCGAACCGGCGATGCCCTCCAGTACCACGGTACCGCCCCGCCGTACCAGGCTCAGTGTCTGCTCAACCCCCTCTGGACGATTGCCCCCTTCAAATACGAGGTCTACACCCTGGCCTCCTGTCAATGCATGTATCAAAGACTGGGGATCGTTCTCCCTGGTATTGAGTGTATGGGTAGCACCCAGTTGACGTCCCAGTTCCAATCGTTCGTTGCGAGAACCGACCAATGCGATGACGGTAGGGCTGAATAGGCGTGCTACTTGCACGGCTAGCAGACCTATGGTACCATCTCCCACCACGACTACTGTATCGCCAGCGCGTGGCTGCGCCCGCAGGAAGGCATGTGCAACCACTGCGCTAGGCTCTAATAGTGCAGCCTGCTCAAGCGCTGCGTTGCCAGGTAGGGTATGCACCTGTCGCCCTGGAACAGCAACATACTCGGCGAGCCCTCCTGTGCGCGTAAAGCCAATCTCATCATAGCCAGCTTCACACAAGTTGGTCAAGCCCATCCGGCAATTGCGACAGGTGCCACAGAACAGGAAACCTTCCGCTACTACCTTGTCACCCAGCGAGATGCCGCGTACCCGCTCACCGACGGCAACCACCTCACCTGCCCATTCATGACCGGGAACAACAGGATAGCGATAGTAGCCCTCTGGACGGATGCCCCGGTAGAGTTCAACGTCGCTGCCACAGATACCGACTGCACGTGAATGTATCAGCACATCCTCCGGACTGATAGATGGTTTCTCAAGTTCGGTTACGACGGCTTCACCAGGGCCTTTGAGAAGTAGAGCTTTCATACGTTCCTCTTTCTTATTCTACTCCATTCCAGCTATTGGGTTCATCACTTTTCCTGGTTGGCTACATACAACAAGCGCATCAAAACCATTCACAATGACAGTTTCCATGACGGCCCGTCCAGTGAGTAGTTCTATTCCCCTGGCTGGCAGCCGGACCTCCTGTGCAACCGGGCCATAATTGAGTACGAACCAGTAGTCGGTACCTTCATGCACCCGGCGTACTATCTCTACATTGTCCGGCGAAGGCACTCCCGTAGTTATACCCGTCTCGTCAAGTAACTTGCCTATGAGCAAAGCCTGCCCAACATCGTCCAACGACGTACCAACGTAGATGACTCGCCCGGCTCCCTGGTGCTTCAGAGTCACAGCGGGGGATCCATCAAACGGCCCGCCGCGATAGGTTCCAAGCACCTCTGCATCGTTTACTTCCAAGTCATCCATCCACACATCAGCACCGACACAATGTGTTGTGCCATCTAAGACGAGTTCAAGGCTTTCCGGGCCACCGCAAGGTTCGCCAGTACCTGTCGGTAGCAAAGCTGTATAGTCAATAACACGCACACTGGTCAGGTCGCGTAACGCTCCGGGTAGTGGCTGATCGACAACACGATTATATTCATCTTTGATGCCGCTGCGGAACGTCAGCACCAGTGTCCCGCCTGCCTCTACCCAGTCATGTAAGCGAGTAGTTATCTCTTCTCGCAGGACAAACAAGCATGGTGCGACGAGCAGCTTATATGGCTTCCAAGAGTGATCCTCGCTAATGAGATCGACTGCCACATTGCGCCGCCATAATGCCCGGTAGAAGCGACCGACCTGGTCGTCATAGGAGAATCCTTGAGCCGTTGGTTGGGCCTCAAATGCCCAGAGTGTATCGTAGGAGCGAAGGATGGCTACCTCGGCAGGGAAGTCCGCGGCGACGAGTGTATCTAGACGTCGTAACTCTTCTCCTGTCTGACAGATCTCCTCGTACCGCCGACCGGGGGTTCCATCATATGGCAGGATGCCATGCCAGTGCTGTTCGGTTCCCACGCGGCAGGTGCGCCAGCGGAAGTAGACAATAGCCTCGGCTCCGTGCGCCATGGACTGCAAAGTCCAGAGGCGGATCTCGCCCGGCAAGGGTGTAGGTGAGATTCTTCCCCAACCGCTGGGGCCTGCCTGCTGTTCCATGACCCAGAAGGTGCGGCCTTTGAGTCCGCGCATCAGGTCATGAGCCATCGCGACATGACTCGGACTCCAGTCTCCATTGAAGGCACTCCACGGTGTAGGCAGTCGTGGATAGTTATCCCACGATACGACATCAAGGCCCTGGGCCAGTTTCATATAGTCTACATAAGGAAACAATCCCATCAGATTATGGGTGATCAGGTGCTGGGGGCAAAGGTCGCGCAGGATTTGCACCTGGATTTGCTGATATTGAACCCAGCACTCAGAAGTGAAGCGTGCGAATTCAAGGTAGAGCGAGGGATTATGCGCAGATCCAGGGCTTCCGGGCCGGACGTTGTGCATAGGAGTGGGAATCTGTTCCCATGTGGAATATTCCTGGCTCCAAAAAACGGTACCCCACAGAGAGTTGAGGCGTTCGAGGCTTCCGTAGCGCTGCTGGAGCCAGTATTGAAAAGCTGTGCGGCACGAGGAACAGTGACAGCGAATACCGTTGGCAATGTTGCCTAACTCATTGTCTATCTGCCAGGCAAATACGGCGGGGTGCTGCCGGTAGTGCCTGACCATCACCTCAACAATACGTCGTGTCGCCGCGTGGAATGCAGGCTGCGTAGGGCAGTAATGGCGTCGCATACCGAAACCTGCTCGCTGTCCATCTTCATTAACAGGCAGGATTTCTGGATGTGCCTGGATCAGCCAGGCCGGGGGTGCGGCTGTCGGTGTGCCTAGTATGACCTGTATTCCGTGCGCCATAAGAATTTCAATTGCCTCGTCCAGCCAGGCGAAATCAAAGGCCCCCTCTTCTGGTTCCAGTCTCGACCAGGCAAACTCGGCCAGCCGGACCGCATTGATACCGGCTTGCTGCATGAGCCTGGCATCAATTGACCAACGTTCAGCGCTCCAATGCTCAGGGTAGTAGGCAGCGCCGAAATGTGGATGAGTCATGCAATACCTCGCTTCATGATCGTACGCTGCCGAGCGTCAGCCCACCCTGCCAGTATCTTTGCAAGAAGAGAAAAGCTACGATCAAAGGAAGAATAGATAGCAGCGATCCGGTCAGCACCAGGGTATAGAGCAGTTGGGCACCGCCATTCGCGCTCGCCTGGGCGTTCCACGATGCCAAACCCAGGGTGAGTGGGTAGTAGGCGGGTTCGCTCAAGACCAGCAAAGGCAGGAAATAGTTGTTCCATGTTGCCACAAACGAGAACAGCAGGACCGTCACAAAACCAGGAACAAGAATCCGGAGCGCTACGCTCCAGAAGATGCGTATTTCCCCTGCTCCATCTACACGTGCAGCATCCAGCAGCTCATCGGGAACAGCCTGTTCTGCATAGATACGCATGAGGAAGACACCAAAAGGGCTTGTTAGAGAGGGCAAAATAACAGCGAGGGGAGTGTTAATCAGCCCAATCTTGCTGAGCAGCAAATAGGTTGGTATCACCAGAGCAGTGCCCGGAACCATAATGGAGCCGAGGATGATCGCGAACACCAGTGTGCGACCAGGAAACTGAAATTTGGCAAAGGCGTAACCTGCCATGGTAGCAATCAGTGCAGCTCCCACGGCGCTGCAAGTTGCATAATACGCTGTGTTCCAAAGCCAGGTCAAGAAAACGCCACCATCGTGCGTGAACAGGTTACCAAGGTTGTTGAAGAGGTTGAAGTCAGAAGCGAACCACAAACCGAAGGATGTGAACAAATCCGGGTTCGTTTTAGTTGCCGAGACGATGAGCCAGAAGAATGGTAGTAAGAAGTACACCAGGAACACCAACAGGAATGTGGTGGCGAGACTCTGGCGCGTCCAGCGGGTGCGCTTATTTTGACTTGGATGAACCTTATGCGCTTCCGTAGATACGGGAGTGTTAACAGATATAGCCATTAGCGTAGCCTCCCCCGATTCGTTGCGAACATAAAGATGTACGAACACACAAACACAATCGCGCCAAGCGTAAACGAGATAGCGGCGGAATAGTTGTATTGCTGGTCGTTGAAGGCGAGGTTATAGGCATAGAGATTGGGGGTGTAGTGATCGCCAATCACGTCGGGCGCGAGCGTCCACATGATCCGTGGCTCATTGAAAAGCTGGAGACTGCCTATGATGGAAAAAACACAGGTCAGCACCAGGGCTGGAGCGATCAATGGTACCTTAATATAGCGTGCCACTTTCCATCCTGTTGCGCCATCCACCAGGGCCGCTTCGTAGAGTTCCGGCGGAATGGCCTGCAACGCAGCGTACAGGATGATCATGTTGTAGCCAGTCCATTGCCACGTCACGATATTCCCGATGGAGGCCAGCATTCCTGAATCGGTCAGAAAGCCAGGGGCAGGAAGATGAAGAGAAGAGGCGATCTGCGCAAAGGGCCCGAAACTTGGGCTGTACAGGTAACCCCAGAGCAATGCCGATACCACGCTGGGAATGGCATAAGGAAGAAAAAAACCCAACCTGAACAAAGTACGCAACTTCGTCACGCCGCTGTCGAGGAGAAGTGCGAAGATCAAAGCGAGGCAAAGCATCACAGGCACCTGTACCACCATAAACAGCAACATGTGCCGAACACCTTCCCAGAAACTGCTATCCTGGAATGCTTGCTGGTAGTTCTGGCTACCTACGAAAACTGTGCCTCCAACAAGCCGGTCAGCAAAGAGGCTGATTCCCAGTGCGTATACTAGAGGAAGGATGAAAAACAGGATGAACAAGAGTAAAAAGGGAGCCAGGAAGAGATAAGGTAGCGCCACTCGCTGACGCCAGCGATACCAGCGCAAGAGGACGCGCTTCTGCTTCATAGTGCTCGCAGCGAGTGTGGAGCGATCCGCCTCCACTTGTTGTTGCTTTTGCATAGTAGTGACCTCTTAGTAATTAGGGGTACGACGACAATACGAGCAATGCCCGAAAGGACAAGCGTACCTGATTGTGGGGAAAGGAAGAACATCCCTTCCCCACCTAACGAGGCACTCTTACTCGCCCTCCCGATTTCTAGCCGACGGTAAAACCTTGACTTTTGGCGTAGGTGACGACGCTGCTTTGCAGCTTATTCATCGCCTGCTCAAAGGTGGATTTGCCATTTATAGCCGCGCCCAATTGATCACTCATTTGCGTGTAGACGTAATCCTGGAAAGGACTCCACTGAAAGTTCGTATCTACTTTACTCGATGCCGAAGCAAAAACCTGATTCACTTGCTGCCCACCATAGAAGGAGGAAGCTGTATTGATGAAACTCGGATCGTTGAGTACACCCTTGAGTGTCGGGAAGAGGAACTGCTTTTGAGCGAACATCGTAGCGGAGTTTTGGTCATGATTCAGCCACATAGCGAACTCGGCAGCCTCTTTGGGATGCTGACTCTGTGTTGTAACAGCGTCTGTCGATCCCCCCCAGTTGGCGGTAGCCTGCCCTCCGGCAGTCCATTGCGGTAGAGGAGCAGCGCGCCATTTGCCCGCTGACTGCGCGGCAACGCCTGCAAGGAAGACAGGTCCCCACGCGGCGGTAACCCAGGTTGCATACGTTCCTTTTGCCAATCCAGTATACCAATCGGTGGTGAAATCGGGTGCAGTTTGCACGAGCTTCTGGTTGATCAGATTCCCCCAGTAGTTGGCGACTTGTAGTGCAGCCGGGTCATTGATATTGATTGATACGTTCGTGCCATTGACCTTGAAAGGACGCGATCCTGCCTGCCAGAGCAAACCATTGAACCAACCCGGGTCGTTTGGGGAGAAGTCAGTCATGTAAATTTGGGGATTGGCTTTGTGTAATGCAATGGCCTCCTGTGCGTACTGTGACCAGGTCTGTGGAACGGCAAGGTGATATTTGTCGAAGATATCTTTGCGGTAGAGCAAACCCATAGGACCGCTATCCTGGGGAATGGCATAGACCTTTGAGCCTTGCGTTACCTGACTCCATGTCCAGGGCACATAGTCATCCTTGATGTTATTCGCGCCATACTGCGATAGATCGACCAGGTCGCCCGTAAGTTCGAACGTGGGAAGATATTGGAACTCGATCTGAACGATATCAGGCCCACCTGAACCGGCTTTGAGAGCCGTTCTAAGCTTGGTATATTCTGGCGCGCCTTGGCCAGCGTTTACCACCTTGATCTTAATATTGGGGTGAGATTGCTCGAAAAGGTTGACCTCATTCTGAATGTTCGGTACCCATGTCCAGAAGGTCAACGTGACTGGACCGCTGCTGGTCGGTGATGGGGTGGTGCCGCCACACGCGGCCAGGGATGCCGCGAGCACGATCATCAAGCCTAGAACAGCGAACTTTACGATAAAGCGTGATATCCAACGGGAAAAGAAAAGACAAGGCGTCATTGGAGCACTCCTTTCGGCTCGTAACTCGAAGAACAAAAGCTTCATTACCGTCTACGGCAACGCACAACATACGATGGTGCGTGTTGCCCTTGTGGCCTAGAGTGTAAGCTGAGATTTTCCCGCCATACTTGTTACTGTGATACACATGATTGTTTGTCGATTTCGTGGAAAAATTTGCTTTGCTCTTGTCCCTCCTTTCACCTCATACGGTACGCTATTTCATAAATACTCAAATTGCTCCTGCCGTGGAATGACGGATGACCAGGTGCGGGCGCACGGTAAGAGAAACAGGCTCGCTTGCTGCGCTATCGATGTAGCGCAATAAGAGCTCTATAGCTTGTTTTGCTAATTCCTGCTTAGGAATAGCAACAGTGGTAAGAGGAGGGCGAACATGCGCGCCTAGCATGATATCGTCTAAGCCAACAACTGAGAGATCGCCCGGTACGCGCAGCCCATGATCGAGGGCGGCTTCCACAGCGCCAAGGGCCATGAGATCGTTTGTAGCGAAGATAGCTGTTGGTCGTATAGGAAGTGCCAGGAGCGCTTCGGTTCCCTGGTAACCGCTCTGCATAGTGGAATCGCCGTACTGTACATACTCCGTGGGCAGTGCGACACCGGATGTTGCCAGCGCCGTGCGGAATCCTTCCCATCTGAGCGCGTGGCTTGGTGCCTCAACAATCACGGCGGTACGATGGTGTCCCAACTCCAGAAGATGCCGTGCCGCCAGCTCACCCGCGTGGTGAAAGTCGATATCTACAACTGACAGTGCCGCATTCTGCTCGTTCTCAGACGGAACGCAGAGTACCAACGGTTGCCCACGTCGAGCCGCAGCTAACATATCCGGTACTGAGAGACTACCCCCCATTACCAGGAGACCATCTACCCAACGACCAGAAAGTGCCTTCAGATGCTCTCGTCCAATTGTGGTATCTTTGTGCGTATTACACAGCAAGAGCTGGTAACCCCGTTGCCTGGCAACGCGCTCGATCTCCTCTGCAATCTCTGCATAGAAAGGGTTGGCAATTGTAAGTAACACCAGCGCGAGGGTAAAAGTTTTCTTGCGCGCAAGGCCGCGTGCTACGAGATTAGGCTGGTAGCCCAGTTCTTCAATTGCAGCGAAAACACGCGAGCGCGTGTTCTCACTCACGGAACCTTTTCCTGTGATCACATTGGAGACTGTTGCAGACGTGACCCCAACGTGACGTGCTACATCATCCAGTGTTGTCATTGCTCTATCCAATGTAGTGCAAATTAAACGTTTAATTTGCACTACAAAATAACCCTGCTATTAAGTTAAGCGCTTAATTTGCTAGAACAAGTATAATCAGGTTTTTTGTCTATGTCAAGGCATCATGGCTGGAATCCACTTATAAATGGGGGTGCAGGGGGCCAAGCCCCTGCCGGAGCGCGAGGTGGCCTCGCACGTTGCTCTCCTCCCAGGCGGGCCGCAGGCCCGCCAGAAGCAGTATGAGTGGATATCAGATCATGGGCAAGAACTCAGGGCAATCGCTGGGCCAAAACGGTGCTCATCCAGGCAGCACACGCGGCAGCGCAGACCCAGACGTATCTGAAGAGATGCTTCAATCATCCTCACCACCTCAGCTTCTCCTTTAAACTCACAAAGCGCTGGTTGCCAATCACAAGATGATCGACCAATTCGATATCCAGGTGAATGCCGGCTGCGACCAGTTGTTCAGTGACGGCGATATCTTCGGGGGAGGGGGTGGGATCACCGCTGGGATGATTGTGGCAGATGATGACCGCCGGGCAGTTACGGATGATGGCGGGCCTATAGATCTCAGCGGCACGTAATACCGAGCTATTGACGGTTCCCTGGTAACGGCTAATGTTTTCTACGACGCGATTTTTGGTGTCGAGAACTAGGATGCGCATCTGCTCGTGGTCAAGATAGGTCATTTCCATCATCACCAGGTTGGCGGCATCTACAGGTGATTTAATCTGATACTTCTCTTCGAGCTGCGTCATACCAAGGCGACGCCCTATTTCTAGTGCTGCTTTCAGTTGCGCCGTTTTCGCTGCCCCAAGCCCATACTCGTTGCATAGTTCCATAAATTCTGCCCGCATCAACCCGCTCAGCCCGCCGTATTTTGCGAGTAATTTGCCGGCCAGCTCGAGTACGTTGTCACGCGAGGTGCCTGTGCGCAAAATGATGGCGAGCAGTTCCGCGTTCGAGAGCGCGTTGGGACCATGATTCTGGAGGCGCTCACGCGGGCGCTCATCCGT
>WNFX01003115.1_pt1 | contig 16604 bp, 9 predicted proteins | sample 5400111 | NCBI WGS metagenome assembly WNFX01 (sample SAMN13153363, study PRJNA577476) | soil metagenome | isolation source: 40 cm soil or saprolite under grassland replicate 1 | place: USA:California | collected 2016-06-15 | reverse complement strand
CTTACACAACGAAACGCTTTCCATCGCTCCGATGAGATGTCAACGAAGAACCAAAGGCGCTCGCCGCGGCGAGTGTCTCTACACTTTGCTGCTCGGGAATTCTAGGGACTGAGCTGACCAATTGTTGCGCGAAAACTTCGCAGATGCTCGGCAAGTCGCGGCGCCTGAAAATCACTGCGCGACCGAACGTCATCGAATAGGTGATTCAGCGCGCGATCTCTGGCCACATCTGGCGCATGTCGGCTCAATGCAACGGAGAGACGATCAAGCGCAAGGACGAGTCTTTGAGCACGGCGGAAAAGTAGATCGGCCGATGTTTCTTTTGAAACGACGAATTCCGATTCGGTTGCTGTGAGCGCGTGAAGAACCTGCCGGGCAAAATCGTCGCTGAACTGAGATTCTGCTGCGCGGCGCGCCAACAGGTCGGACTGTTCTTGTGCACTCGCAAATGATGGGCGATTCGCTGTGTCGCTTGGTGGATCGATGACGGGCAGGTTCGCTTGCTGTGCTGTGACTTTGGACAACAACCAAGCTAGTCCCTTCCATTTGGCGGCTGCTTCCGCGTCCGGCATGTTATTTTTGGAGAGATCCCAACTCATCTCCCGCAAGGCGACGGCCTGCCCCACGAGCCATGCCCGCAGGCCGCTCGATGGATCATCATCTCGCCAGTGCTTCGGCTCGGCGATGGATTGTCCATCGAGTTCGAAGGTGAGCTCAGGATGGCCGGCTTTGATGATGTCCGAATCGAGATTTTGATGGCACGCCACGCACGTATTTGCGCGCACATAAAAACTTCGCAGATCGCGCATCCCGGCTGTCACACGCATGGCGTAATTCCAATCCTTTCGGGTGTGCCCGCGCAGCCAAGACTCCGCCGCGCCATGACAACTTTCGCACGAGACGCCTTCATCCGGGTGGGCCGAGGGCATGAGCCGCGCAGGCGCAACGGATTGGAACGGTGAATGGCAGACGGTACAACGGCTGCTTTCCGGGGCCGCTTTAATTTCTTTGATGTCTTTAGGCTCATGTAAGCCAAGCGTCTCGGCAATTCGTGCGGAGCGGGCGTCGGTCAAGATCGCGTACGAGCGCGCGTGAAAATCTTGCTGTAGCCATGTGATATACTGGTTGCGTTTTTCCCCGGCTCCGCCGTGACAACTGGACGATTTGCAGCCGGCTACGCCAACGAATTGATCAGCATGGATTGGTCTGACCTTCACTTCCTCTCCGGAACTACCGGCTGAGTAAACCAAGCCGAACACGACGGCGCATAGCCACGACAGAACGTTTCGAAGCACGTTCTGATGCTAGCGGAAATTCCGGAGGCAAGCCATTTCAAAACGTTGACGCTGATGAGCAGATCATTCGGCCCCGGGAAAAGTTCTTCCATAAAGCGCAGCGAAGAGATATTTTTGGCCAGTCGCCCGAAGCCAACCAATATGCAGAGAGACATTGAAAAACTTACCGGTGAACCGCTGAGCGTTGATCAGCTCATCGAGTATCTACCCGCGCTGAAAGAAGTGGCGCGCGCGCAGCTTGATAATTGGGCAAAAGGCGCGGCTGTCCTGCATCGCTACAAAAAGGGTGAGATCGTTTGCGAGGAAGGCGCGTTTGGCTCCACAGCGTATTACATCGTCTCCGGGACGGTCGACATTTTCATTCACAATCCGCTGTCACATCTGAGAACACGACCGGCGATCGGCATCTTTGGCCGGAGCATGGCACGGATGAAGAGTTTTCTCACAGACGACACGACGAGCCCTCGACCGGAGCGAGGCGCCCGCCAATTTATCGGCATCGATGCGAACGTGGATTTGCCGATCAATAAACCACTGGCGCAACTCGGCCCCGGCGAACTATTCGGTGAAATGACATGCCGTACCTATCAGCCACGCTCGGCCACGGTGCGGGCGCGCGAGCATTGCGTGATGGTGGAAATGCTGCGGGTAATTTTGGACATGCTCGTCGGCAACCGGCAGGTGTCGGATTTAACCAAAGCAACGTCGCGAGTAAAGGTGCCCACGTTTAAAGGAACGTCTTTCAAAGCCGAACTCGACAAAAGATACCGGGAGCGTTCGCTGGACACTCATCTGCGCAGCGTGCCTTTGTTTGCATCGGTGAGCGAAGAATTTATCGAACATCTGCGGCAGACCGTTGAGCTTGTCTCCTACAACCAAAGTCAGGTGATCTGTAAAGAAGGCGAGAGCGCGGATGCCTTTTATTTGATCCGCTCCGGGGTCGTCCGTGTCTCGCAGAACCTGCCGGGAGGTGAAATCGTGCGCGGCTATCTTAGCCGGGGCGATTGCTTCGGGGAGATTGGCTTGCTTAAATCGACCAAGCGCACTGCAACCTGCATTGCTCTCGACGCGGTGGATGTGGTGCGAATCACTGCCAGCGAATTCAATGGGATGCTGGAAAAATTTCCTGACGTGCGCGCACAGCTGGAAGCCGTGGCAGACGCACGGCTGGAATCGGACAAAGCGCACGCCATCCCCTCTGGGTTTTCGCTCAGTGATTTTCTCGATCAGGGATTATTCGAAGCGCAAAATCTTCTCGTGATCGATCTCGACAACTGCACACGCTGCGATGCGTGTGTGCGCGCGTGCGCGACCGCGCACGACGGTGTGTCGCGATTGCTGCGGGACGGTTTGCGCTACGACCATTATCTGGTTGCCACTGCCTGTCGCTCCTGCCGCGATCCGCTTTGCATGACACAATGTCCTGTCGGTTCCATCCGGCGAAAAGAGAATCTTGAAATCCTGATCGAAGATTGGTGTATCGGCTGCGGAAAATGCGCGGAGCTTTGCCCTTATGGGAATATTAACATGCACCCGATTGACGTCGTCAAAGAAGTGAGAACGGAAGTGAAGTCTGCGCAACCCGGCGTGCCGTCGAAGATCAAGATCGAGAAGAAAAAGAGCACTGCCTACAAGGCGAACACGTGCGATCTCTGCACACAACTTTCCACGCCAAGCTGCGTTTACGCCTGTCCACATGAAGCGGCCAAACGAGTCGATCCCCGTCGGTTTTTCGGGGGCGCAATCGAAGTGCAAGCGACGCTCTTCAAGACGACCGACTCGTCGGCGCGACGGTCAAAGGCGCACCTTACCGAGTGAAAGCCATGCGTCGTCCCGAGCGTGAGCGGAAGGATTTCTCAGCTTTTATTCGGACAGAAATTTCGACACAGCGCTGGTGAACGATTCCCTGGCACTCTTGGAATGACCATCCTTCGTTATGCGGATTCTTAATCGCTCGCACGTTCCATGGGTGATTTTTGTCGTGCTCGCCACGGTAGCGGCATCCTGGATTTACATTGGCAATTTTCATCCGCGGCGGTTGCCAACCGGGTTTGGTTTGCCGCCAGCGCTGGTGCAAGAGCCATCGGAGCATCACAGTGTGGGTGGCACACCGGTCGGTCTCATCTTCGGCACAATCGCGTTTGCGATTTTCATTTTCGCGACCCTGTTCAGTGCGCGCAAAAGGGTTGTGCTCTGGCGCCTTGGCACACTGCAACGGTGGATGCGCGCTCACATTTGGCTTACGCTGTTGACTGTTCCATTGGTCCTTCTGCACAGCGGATTTCGGCTTGGCGGCCCAATGACCATGCTACTCATGGCGCTCTACACGATTGTAATGGTGAGCGGCGTTTACGGACTCGTTCTTCAACATCAAATGCCGCATATCATGAAAGAGCGTTTGCCCGCTGAAACCGTGTTTGAGCAAATCCCGCACATTCGCGCGCAGCTTGTGGCGGCGGCAGCAAAAATGCGCGACTCGTTCAAGCCTGTTCCGCCACAAAGAACAGATGCCGGCGCGCCTGCACCAAGCACGATTAAATCCGTAACCAGTGGTTCTACTCCGATGGCTTCGATTGGTGGTGAGATAAGTACTCCCACAGCGCGCGCTAAAACAGTCGTCGGATCGACGATCACTGCTGCTCCGATTAATCCCGCGACGGCAGCCGCTTCCGGTGCAACGGAAATGAGATCAGAGGCGTTTCCGCCGAGTCTTGCCAGTGCAACACCGGCACGACCTGCATCAGCCCAAGCTCAAGGAAGCGGCGTCCTCGATGTTAGCCGGAACATTTCCACGTCACAGCCGAAGACGCCGGCCCCCACAACTCCTGTTGCACCACAGAAATCAGCCGCGCCCGCCGGCAATCCAGAATCCGAAGCCGCGCTCGGTGAGTTTCTCGAACGGCAAGTCCTGCCTTATCTCAGCGCAAGCCGCGGCAAGAAATTTCGCCTCAGCAACGGCCGCTATTCTGACGAGACGTTCCGCTTTGTGAAACTTCAGGTCACGGAAGCGTATCGCAGTCGTGTTGAAGAAATTCAATCATGGTGCGACGAGCGTCGCATGCTCGATCTTCAGACAAAATTGCACCATTGGCTGCACAGCTGGCTGTTCGTTCACGTGCCTTTTTCTTTTCTGCTGCTCATACTCACAGGGTGGCATGCGTTTGTGACGCTTTTTTATTACTGAACGCCAGGCATGGCCGCACCGCGCAGAACGCAAAAGCAAATTGCCGAACGCTACAAAGGCAATCTCGGCTATTACCAAAAAAAACATCCGTTTCGGCGAGCGCGCTTTTGGGTCAGCTTCCTCGCCATTATTGGCGGAATCGCCGGCATCATTCTCTTTCAAACGCGCGGTCGCGAAACATTTTTTAATCCGGGAAGGATTTCGAGCAGCCACGCCAGGTTTGCCGACAACTGCGCGCAATGCCATGACCAGTCGCTCATCAGCGGTGGCACACTCACACCATCAACATTCAACGCGGTGCTGCGCGATCGTTTTCATTACGGCGTTGTGTTCGAGCCGATCGACCGAAAATGTGAGACCTGCCATCTTAAGCAAGATGGCCGGACGCACACATTCCACCAAGCCAACGTCGTGCAAGACCGCTCCTGTTCGGCGTGTCATCAAGAGCACCGAGGTCCCGGGCCACTGAAGTTAGTCGCCAGTTCCAACTGCCTTTCCTGCCATGGAAACGCCGAAGTTATGCTGGCATCGACGCGAAAAGGAATGCAGCTCCCGCCCGACGCATTCCATCGACATCCGCACCCGCCCCAACAGGTCGCGTTCGACTTGCCGCGGCCCGGTCGCGGTTACACGCAAACCTTTTCATCCTTTTGGAATGGACATCCGGAATTTCAAATCGATCGTGAGCAAGTTCGCGACCCCGATGTGCTCCGCTTTAATCATCAGCGCCATTTTGCAGCGGATATTCCACTTGTGAACGGCAGAAAGCTGGATTGCAATTATTGTCACAAGCCGGACCCTGGCGGACGTTTCTACCAGCGCATTAGTTTCGCAGGAAACTGCCAGGCGTGCCATTCGCTCCAATTCGATCCAAAAAATCCCGAGCTAACTTTGCCACACGGCAACGCCACCGCGGTGCGGGCGTTTTTACGCACACTGCCAACGCAATACGCGGAGCTCGCAGTAAAAAAAGGAATCGCGAAACCGAAAGACATTCAGGCTTTCGTCACAAAGCAAATGGCGCAACTGCGCGAGCGTGTTCGTTCAGGCGAAGATTTCGAGCGACAGGTTTTCTTTGCGACCGATCCCTACAAGCCGGAACGCGACGCGACCCCGCGCGTGCGCGCTTCATTTTATGGCTGCGCGTTTTGCCATGAGGTGAACCCGGTGGCGAACGCGGCTCCGATAATTACAAAGCCGATTTTTGTCGATCGGTGGATGCCGCAGGCGAACTTCAATCACGCCACGCACGCCAGCGTGAAATGCGACGACTGCCATCATGCGATGCAGAGCCGGAACACCTCCGATATACTTATGCCAACCAAAGCGAACTGCGTCACGTGTCACAGCCCAGCGGGAAAAGTTGTGGCTGAATGCATCACGTGCCACACGTACCACGGATCGCCCTCACTCGTCGCCAAGGATTCTTCGCCCGGCGGCAAGTTGTCCTTCAAACAGATGTTGCTAGGACCTTCGACGCCAAAGTAAGTTTGTTAGCCGTCGTTGCCGATCGAGAGCGTAGGGCAAACGTCGAGTGCGCGCTGCGCTGCCGCGGTTTCTTCAGGTGTCTCGGGTTGCTTGAAAAAATAAACGTACGTTTGGTCGTCATTATATTTCATCAGATTGGGTGCTTCATCGAGACAAACCCGGCACAGACTGCAGGTCGTATCCACGTACCACGGGCCGGGAACGTTCTCGGGCTGCTTAGCATTTTTGTCCGCCATAAGCCTTCTTTTACTAGACGCACTGCCGCCGAGCAAAGTTTTTTCTGACTTCTCCTTGAAGACTGCTTCCTGCTTTGCTCTCGACGCTTGAGCGACCAGGCACTACTCATTGGGCGGAATTTGATCGGGGCACTAAATGTCCACTGAGATCAAGAAAGAGATCCAGCTCGAGATTGGCCACGTCCTATTCATGGACATCGTGGGTTACTCGCTGCGCCTGATTGACGAGCAGCGCGCCTTACGTGATACGCTTAACGAGATTGTCCGCAGTACAGAGCAATTTCGAGAAGCAGATGCAGCTGGCACTTTGATTAAGAGTCCTACGGGCGACGGGATGGCGCTCGTCTTTCACAGGAGTCCAGACCAACCGGTGGAATGTGCGCTTGAAATTAATCGTGCATTAAAAGCGCATCCCAATCTGCCTCTGCGCATGGGCGTACACAGCGGGCCGGTGAGCGGCGTTGTCGATGTCAACGATACAACCAGCGTCGCGGGCGCAGGTATCAACATGGCGCAACGGGTAATGGATTGCGGTGATGCCGGGCACATTCTGATTTCGAAACATGTTGCCGAGGATTTGGAACAATACGCGCACTGGCAGCCACATTTGCATGATCTTGGTGAATGCGAAGTCAAACACGGCGTGCGCGTCTCCGTTGTAAATCTCTACACGGAGGAACTCGGCAACCCAGAACTGCCGGAGAAATTCAAACAGCTCCGCGGCAAAAAGAGAATCAGTGCAGCGGTTTCCAAATCGATGGGAAAAGCGATGCGTCAAAACTCGGCGCTACTTATTGGAGCGCTCTTAGTCGCCGGCGCGCTCGTAGCCGCGATGATGATATTTTGGCATCGGCCCTCGACAAAATCAGCGAACGTCTTTCCATCCGCCGCGATTCTGGAAAAAAGCGTCGCTGTTCTTCCGTTTGAAAATTTGAGCCGAGATCCTGACAATGCGTATTTTGCAACGGGCATCCAGGATGAAATCCTAACGCGCTTGTCGAAGATCGCCGATCTGAAGGTGAGCTCGCGCACGTCGACGCAACATTACAAAAGCGCGCCGAAAAATTTGCCTGAGATCGGCCGGCAACTTGGCGTCGCTCATGTCTTGGAAGGAAGCGTGCAAAGAAGCGGCGACGCTGTGCGTGTGAACGTGCAACTAATCAAAGCGGCCAATGATTCCCATCTTTGGGCCGATACTTTTGACCGCAAACTGACCGACATCTTTTCCGTCGAGAGTGAGGTGGCCAAAGCCATCGCGGACCAGTTGCGTGTCAAAATCACCGGACAGGAAGAGCAAGTCATCGGGGCTAAACCAACGCGAAGTCTTGAGGCTTACGATGCCTACTTGCGCGGTCTGGCTGACACACTCAAGGCTGGGACCACCCCCTCCACCACTCTTGGCGCGCAGAAGCATCTTAGGGAAGCAGTGCGCCTCGACTCGAAGTTCGCTCTCGCCTGGGCGCTGCTCTCCTACGTTGATTCGGTTGCCTACATTGACGTTCTTCAGCCAACTATCGCGGTCCGTGAAGAAGCACGGCAGGCTGCCGAAACTGCGCTCGCCCTTCAGCCTAATCTCGGCGAAGCACTGCATGCGAACGGATATTACTATTACGCTTGCCTTAAGGATTACGACACAGCGGTGCGTTACTTTGGGCAAGCGCGCGAGCTCCTGCCCAATAGCAGTCAGATTCCTGAATCGCTGGCCTATGTCGCGCGGAGACGAGGCCAATGGGATCGGAGCGAGTTGTACTTCAACGAAGCCGAGCGGCTTGACCCGCGCAACGTTAACATGCTCGACCAGCATGCGACTTCCTATATCGACCTTCGTCGTTTCCCCGAAGCTCTGCGAAAGCTTGATCAGGTTCTCGATATTACACCGGGCGACGTGGATACGCTTGCAACGAAGGCGGCTATCGCCCAAGGCGAGGACGACCTTCCGCGGGCCTCGGAGCTCCTCGCTCCCTTGCGTCCCAACGCCGAAGACACCCAAGCGTTGGAGACACAAGTTTACCAAGCGATTCTAGAGCGCCGCCCTGCGCAAATCGTCCCTCGGCTGAAGGAAATACTTGCAAAGCCTGATCCAGCATTGGGTTACTTGAATGGCGAGCTGCGTTTTTGGCTCGGCTGGGCACAGGAAGTCGCCGGCGATCATGCCGCTGCCCAGGAAACGTGGCGACAGGCGCGCCGTGAACTGGAACCTTTCCTCACAGAACAGCCGGAAAATTATAAGCTCATTGGAGATCTCGCGCTGATCAACATGGACCTCGGTGACAAAGCCGCTGCGTTAGCTCTATCGGAGCAGGCCATGGCCGTGATCCCCGTCGAGAAGGACGCCGTGAGTGGTCCCGCTCCGATCGAGATCCTCGCGCGAGTGGCCGCGCAGATGGGAGAACCCGACCGCGCCATCGCAGCTTTACAGAAACTACTCGCGATACCGTACGAGAGTGCACAGTCTTCGGGCGTGCCGCTCACTCCGGCGCTGCTCCGGCTCGATCCCATGTTTGATCCCCTTCGGAATGATCCGCGGTTCCAGAAGCTCGCGGCGTCGGATGCGCCGAAGGACGCACAGAGGTAATCCAAACTCCGCAACGAAAAGCATCAGCGTCGCGGTGTCATCGTTGGGATTGCGCTTGGCTCGACATTGGGCTCTGTTGGCGTCGGCGATGGCGCAGCTAAAGGTGTGAGAACCGCGCCGCTCTTCGTAGTCAGTACTCCGCCGGAAAGCATTACGTCTTCCACGCGATAGAGTTCGCCTTTGCCGGCAACATTTTTTCCTTCGCCAAATGTGCATTCTCGATAAAAACGTTCCATCTCGTCGAGATGAAATGGACGGGAGCCGCGCCGGCCAAAGACGACGGTTTGGCCGCCGGTTTCATCGACGACGCGGTCGCGCTCGAGTCCACGCGAAACGCAGATCGCTTCGCCTTTTGTATGAAAAGTCGCGATCAATTTCGGGTTGGGTCGTGGGCTGAATCCTTGCGCACCCGGAACCGTGTCGGGCGAAATTAATTGCACAACGCGCAATCCATTTTTCCCGTCGGCCACGAGCGCGTATTGCGACGCGCTTACGCTGCCGATTTGCACCGCCCGCGTATCGTTCAACGCGCCGTTCGCATTGAACATTTGATCCAGTCGCGGCGACTCCGGATTTTCAACATCGACAATCGCGAGTCCCTCCGAACCATTGGCGACGTAAGCGTAAGTGCGCGCGACATACAATCGGCCCGCATTTCTCAGCCGCACAGTTGCGCGGAGAATCGGGATCGGCCGCGTTGGTTCGGTAAGATCGACAATCTTCAATCCGTCGTCATCGGTGATGAATCCGTAACGGAATTGGATCGCAAAACAGCGCGGATTTTTTAGAAAGCCATTCGTTAATTCACCGACGATTCGCGGTTTATTGCCGTTTTCACCGACATCGATGACATAGAGGCCGCGTGGGGTTGTCATGTAGAGTCGATGGCCGGCCGCGGCGACAAACGTCGCGCCGGTCAAAACCCCATTTGGGTTGAATCGAACAGTTTCGCTTTCTTTGAGAAAATTGTCGTCCGGATTTCCATTAACCAACGTAGCGACGTTGCTGATCACCAATCCTTCTTCACGATCAGAGATGTAAACGAACGCGTAAAATAGATCGATCGGTTGCTCTTCGTTTTCTGGAATGTGCAATCGCGCTGGGTCGAGCGCGAGGGTGCTCGGCAACGCGACGCTGGTCGCGTATTTCGTGTGAATACGCGTACGCTGCCCAAGCGGCGAGACTGGCGCGCTAATGATACGCTCCGAAAAACCTTTTTGGTCGATGTTGGCGACGTCAAAGACCTCAAAACCTCCAGGGCCATTTGCCGTGTAGAGATATTCGCCGCGCAATACAATGTCCTGAATATCGTGACCGCTATGTTCATAGGCTTCGGTAAGAGCCGAGCCACCATCGACGTGCTTTTTGTAGTTAGCCGGGTAAGCGATCTTGTGCAGATGACTGCCGATAACTGCTTGCGGCTCGTCGGGTTCGGTCCAAACAACGCCGTGCAGTCCGTGGTGGCCTTCGCCTACATACGCGTAACGCCCGAAGAAATTCACTGTGCCGGTGCCGAAGCCCAGCAACTGTGTCATCCATGCGTTGTTGTCGTTGTCTTTTGACAAATGACAGTCGGTGCAGTTCTTGGTCGTTCCGACGCCGCTGGTGGTGTGCGGGAAGTGGGGATTGAACGCCTGGCCGCTGTAACCTTCTGCCGAGAAAGTTTGTTGCTGTGAGTACACCCATTCGCGATTTGCATTCTGTGAGCTGACTACAACGGCGCTCGATGAACGGATCACAGCCATTTGGTTTTTCTTCACTGTCCCATCGATGCCCAGCATGAAAACGTCGTCACGCACGACTTGCGGATTGTAAGTCGTAAAATTTCGATCGGTCACGCCTTCGAATTTGTTTTGCGGCACCCGCTGGTTCGCTTTCATTGGTAAATGACAACCGAAACAGCTTGTGGCCCAGGAGGTATGACAGATCTGGCAGCTTATCGCGCCGTTATCGTGCGCGAGACGCGCGCAGCGTTGCTTCGATTCCGTCGGAACAGCTCCCCACGTCTTGCCATCGCGCAGTAGCGTTTTCGCATAAGCGGACTTCGGATTGTAGTGCGGGGAGAGCGGATCAATCGTATCAATGGTCTGCGGAATTTCCCAGCGCACATCGGGCGACATCGTTGATTGCTGCCAAAGTTTGGTTCCTTCCCAACTGAACCGCGGACCAAATGGCGTATTGCTCGTGTTAAGCAAATCGATTTGGCCGGCGTTGCCACTCGTGATCAGCGTCGGCCGTTGGTCGATCGTGCCGTGGCAATCGACGCACGTGATCGTAGTCGCGTTGCGTGGCTCGCCGTAAAGCATTCCGTTGCCATGAACGTCAATATCGAAATGGCAATCGCCACACTGCATGCCTCGAGCGAGATGCACATCTTTCAGATGCACGGCTTTCGCGAATTTCCGGGGATCGTTATGGTCGATCTTGTTGTCATCGAGATCGAGCAGGTTGCCTTTGCGGTCGTGTTTGAAGATTGCCCGAAAGATCCAGCCGTGTCCGTGATAATCGGCAAACTGTGTGTGTTTGAGTTGCGGATTCAATTCGGCGACTTGGTCCACAAAATCCTTGTCGCCCCATAAACCGCGCGCGGCCGCGGCTTCCGGATTAATCATTGTTGATCTCACGAGCTCACCGTCGGTCGGATTGTGTTGCACCGTCGGATACATGAACTCGCCATCCGTCTCCTGGTCCCACCACGTGTAACCGAGATACGGATTCACAAAGAGATTTCCCTGATGCATATGACAGTTCATGCATTGGCTCGACGGAATTGAGCGCGTGAATTGGTGGATGATTGGATGTCCGTTCTCTGTTTTCGGGATCGATTTGTCGGCGGTGAAACTGAGACCTTGATGGCCGTATTTGTTCCACCAGCCGGAGTTGGTCGGCGAACGATCGTTCGCGTAAATGACGTGGCAGGCAGAGCAACCGCTGGATCGGTAATCGCCTGGATGATCGTTTGATCCGAGAAATCCGAGAAGTGGATCGTGTAATCGCGTTTTTTGCAGCCCGAGAAACACAGGATCGGTGCGATTGAGCGTGCCGAGCCCGCGCTCCGACAGACGATTTCTCGGCCGGCCGTTAGGCTCATCGCTTGTCGGAAGTCCGAGCTGCAATTGTTTTTCGCCGCCTTTTTCGAAGATGCGAAGGATATTTCCGGGATTGCTCAAATTGAAGCGCGGCAGTGGTTCGATAAACGGGAGAATCCCGTGGAGGCGTGTGTCCACAGGTGTAACGGGAGTGTAGTTGACGAGCCGCAAAGGGCTGCCATCAGCGGCGTAGCCCTGGCCAAAACGATAATTCTTCAAATAGAAGCCGCCATTATTATAGAGCGCGGCGCCCCACAGCATCGCGCCGTGATTCATCATGCTGTGGTCGACATTGCGAATGATTTCTCCGTGGCAAAGACCGCAAGCCTGCTGCGCGACGCGCAAATCGCCGGGATTGATGAAACGAACGAACTCCGGCGATTCATGGTTGAGCCACGCATTTGAGTTTGGTGGGTTAGCGGAGGTTTTCCAAAATTCTTTGTTCTTCGGCAAAATGTGGGCCTGTTCTTTCGTCAGGCCACGCGCTGGATTGCCGCCATGGCAATCCGTGCAACCGAGCACGACATGTTCGGCTTTGTGCATTGGTTCAACGCCTCGATGGCATTGCAAACAGCCGATGCTCTTCATGTCTGCTTCGGCTTGAGTTTGGTCGATCCAATTTCGTGGCGGCAACGCCGCGCGTGCGATTGTCGATCTCTCAACCGGAACCGAAGTAGGCGGGCCGTAGCCTTCTTGAGAAGCACCAAGCACAAAACCCCAAGTTCCAAAAAAGCACCAAACTCCAATTATGAAGATCGAATGCGACCGAGCGAGAAAGTGCTTCGGAGCTTGAAAATTGTGATTTCTCTGGTGCTTGGCTTTTGGTGGTTGGAGCTTCATTAATACGTCAGCGTCAGCGTCACGATCGCGCTGTAAAGAAAATCGTCGACATGTCCGGCCGCCGGTCCTGGGAAGCCGAAGACTGGCTTGGTGTTTGCCCGGTAAATATCTTTGTAACCGTTGCGCGGAATCAAAAACCCCGCGCCAGCCGTGACAATAATGTTTTCCGTGAGCAAAGGGCGCCACTGAAATCCGGCGCTGCAATCGAGCGCGAAATCGTTGCTCGCGCGATTAGTGAAAAGGACCAGCTCGGTCGTCGCGGTCTCGACGGTGCGAATGTAATTCACGTTCATGAAGCCTTTCAGCTTCGGTGTTATATCAGCGTCCAGGCCGTAGCCGACGATAAAGACGCCTGGATTGACGAAGTTAGATTGGCCTTCCGATTTGCTCGTCCGGAAATCGACCACCAGGCTGTCGCGCTGCTTAAAATTCACAGCCGTGCCGCCGAGATTGAAACCTTGATGAGAGAAAAAACTGAACGGACCACCGATGAAAAAAGGCCGGTCAAACACCGTGTCGAAACCAGTGGCATGCGAATCGGCTGGATCGTCATCGCCGCTGGCGTAGAAGATCGAGAGCTTGTGTCGCATCCAGTCTTTGTCGACTGACAACTCCAACGCAGCCATTTGTGCGTTGATGTCCACACGTTGTCCGGCGATGCCGTTTAAGCCATCCTCACCGAAAACCTGATAAAACGCGTGATCAATGTTAAGCCAGCCAATGTGACCGTCGCCGGTCCAACCAAGGTAATACGCTTGCACATAATGGTCCGCGACAGTGCCGATCGGTGCCGGCCGCGTGATGAAACCATTCTTATCGTAGTGGCGACTGCTGTTGTCGAAATTAGCCAGGAAGCTCAACTCGCCGGTGTAACCTTTCCAAATTAAATCCTGCCGGAAGACGTTGGCCACGTAGATCTGTTGCTCACGGCGGCTGAACTCATTCAGGTCGGAGTAGGTGTCCTTCTCAAGCATATCGAAGGCAGCGATGTTGTATTGCCAGCGGTTGTTGTCGTAGTTGCCGAAAATGCGCACACCCAGATTGGTGTCGTTGAAAATGAAGCCGCGGAAATCGCTCACGAACGGCTGAATGCCAGCGCGTACGGAAATAAAATCGTAACTGTTCGACAAATCACGAATGTGAATTTCGCCGAACGCTTCCTGCAACGAGAAGAATTCCTTTTCCCGCGTCGTGCCTTGTTGCGGATTCGGATTCACCACATTGCGCTCCTCCACGTCGATGTAGTTGTGATTGTAAACACCAAGAACACGTAGCGCCCAATCGATCGGCTTGAAGGCTGTCTCGCCCCTGAACAGATCGAGACCGATGGAAAAATCGTTTGAGTAAAAGAGCTGGTCGCTACGCCCGAAAAATTCCGAACTGTTCGGGCGCTCGGCGCTCACGCCACTTGGCGTCGGCAGCTTGCGCGCTTCAAATTGAAAGAAATCTTCCGCAGTGATGTTGAGGAAAATGTCCTGACCATAAATCGGCGCGTCGCCTTTGAGCTTGCTCTGCAAATAAGGATGCCAGAGGTGCAACTCAGACTGATAGGTCGTTTCAGTTGATGGATCGGCATAGCGTTTCCAGCGGCCAAATCCGATAAACCAACGGTTCGGTACCGGTTCGGAGCCAGGCAGCAAACCTTCGCCCCGCTCAGACTCGGGATACGTTTCGTACGGTAATTTGCGCCGGCGCGGAACTACCTCGCGCACGCCTTTCCGCGGAAGTTGGAGCGAGCGCGGCAGCGGCTCTTCGCCGTATTCCGGAAGCTGCGGGAGCACAGGCGGAAAAAGTTCCGGCGGCGCTTCGGGTTCTATTCGCTGGAAAGCGCCGGGGTCAGGATTGAATTGCTCAGGTGATAACGGGGGCTCTTCGTTCTGGGCGAGAAGAGTTGTATTGGCAAAAATCAAATCACTTTCCAGCGTGAGCACGCGCGGAGCGGGATCAATTTCCAGACTTTGGCCATCCGTTTCGACTATCTCGATCAAGCAAAAAAGAAAAGCCGCCACCATCCCGCGCGCAATCGCGCCGGTGAATGACTGAGCTAGCCAGCGCATAGAAAGCGAGAATGCCGGAAACGGGCTGGGATTTGCAAGCTCAACGCGCATCCAACCGCTGCAAAGCCGACCTTACCTGTAGCAACAGGGCGCCACCTAAAGCTCCGCAAGCATTCCACTTGGCACAGCTCCCTCTCACAACAAACGCGCTTGAGGTGTTTTTTTGGTGGCAAACCGTCGCCGAATTTGATAATCCAATGATCGATGAAGCTTCGAGCATTCTCACTTTTTGCTGCCATGAGTTTGCTCGCGTCATCGGCGTTCGCTCAACTTACTGCGTCCGATGTCCAGACAATCATCAACCACGCGGTGACGCGAGCCGTGGTAATTTCACCCAACAGTGTTATCGCGGTGACTGACCGGGAAGGCGATGTGCTTGGTGTCTGGGTGATGCGCGGCGGCAACGCCAACCCTGGAGAGATCGCGACGGCCGTTTCCAAGGCTGGCACGGCTGCGTACCTAAGCAGTAATCAGAACGCATTCACATCGCGCACGGCCGGTTTCATTATCCAGCAACATTTTCCGCCGGGCGTTTTCAACACAGCACCGGGTCCGCTGGTCGGCGTCGGTCTTTCAAATCTTTTTATTTCCGACATCAACAAATTCCGTGGCCCCGGCAGCGTGATCGTTTTCAATGAGCACCCGGGATTATCGGTCGTACCGGTGCCATCACCGTCGCCATCACCAACGCCTCCTACTGCTGGCAGCTCACTGGATGGCTCGCCTGGCGGCGTTCCGCTTTACAAAAACGGCCAGTTGGTTGGTGGAATCGGAGTGACGGGCGACGGAATCCCCGGACCGCTCCCGGGGCCGAGAGGGAATTTTCGTGCCGAGAACCCGTTCATTTTCATCGCCGGGTACGACAGGGACGAAGATATCGCGCTGGCTGGGCAACATGGCTACAAACCGTCATCAACAATTTTGGCGACGAACGTATTCATTGGCGGCATCCGGCTTCCGTATGTCAATTCGTCGACGGTTTTTTCGAACACAAACGTGCTGCGCGGTAATGCTGACCCCCGTTACCCGATCCGCGGCACGCCGGCGCCGTTTGCCTATCCAGTTGCAATTCTCGGTGGAGTATCGGGGCAAATTCGCCAGCCGATCCAGAACGATCCGCTGCCGGGGACGATCAATGGTCAGCCGCGGCTCACCATGGCAGAGGTGACGAGCATCCTTAGTCGCGGCGCGCATCAGACGTGCATTACCCGCGCGGGTATCCGGCTCCCGATAGGCGTGTCGATGAAGGCGTTCATCACGGTGGTCAACAATCCTAACGCAGCCGGTGTTGCGCCTACGGTCCTAGGAACTTTTCGCACAGGCGAGGCGACATTGTTCAGCTGGGATGTGGCCGTGCAAAAAGCGCGTACGGTGATTTATTACTCGACCCACGACTTTCTCAATTTCGGGGTGAGAGTGGCCATGTCGGTGCGCTGCGTCGGTTTCCTTGCACAATGCAATTATCCGCCCGGCATCGACGGCAATCCGCAAGGTCCTTTTAACGGCCAGCAGGAGATGTTTTCCGGTTTGTTGGGTAACCATTGCAATCCCGCCGGGATCACATTCTCCGGTACCGGAATAAATACCGCTCTCCCCAATGGGATCACCATTTTCCCTGGTGCGTTTGGTCTTTACCGCAACGGTGTTCTTGTTGGCGCAATAGGCGTAAGTGGTGATGGTGTGGACCAGGACGACATCGTCGCCGCTGCCGGCTGCCACGATTTTCTCGCGCCGTTCGCAATCCGGTCCGACCAATTTTTTCTTCGTGGGGCCCGTCTGCCGTACGCAAAATTCCCCCGTGACCCGGCGATTCCCTGCCAATGACGTTGCCGACTGAGGT
>WNFX01005263.1_pt1 | contig 16620 bp, 14 predicted proteins | sample 5400111 | NCBI WGS metagenome assembly WNFX01 (sample SAMN13153363, study PRJNA577476) | soil metagenome | isolation source: 40 cm soil or saprolite under grassland replicate 1 | place: USA:California | collected 2016-06-15 | reverse complement strand
TAACGATATCGGCGAACATTCCTTCCTGGATAAAACCGCGATGATCAAGTCCAAGATTACTGGCGGGCAATCCGCTCAACCGTCGCACCGCTTCAACCAACGGGATGACTTTTTCGTCCCGTACATATTTGCCGAGGATCCGCGCAAAATTTCCGTAAGCGCGCGGATGTGGATTCGATTTCAGGAAAACGCCCTCGGGTGCTTGCGAAGCTTCATCGGAGCCAAACGAAATCCACGGCTTGGCCAGTTCTTTTTTGACGTTCTTTTCCGACATCAAGAAATACACAGCGCCGATACGCGACTCGTCCTCGACGATCAAATCCATGATGGTCGTGATCGGGTCTCTGCCTCGCATCTTCGCCACCTCGGCGAGAGATTTTCCCGTCAGCGGTTTCAGTTTATCGGATTTGAATCCGAACAGCAAAATTTTGTCGGGCGAACCTGCGCCGATATAAAGATTTTCCCACTCGTCGCTGTCTTTGCTGACTTCCGCCCCAATTTTTTCTCGTGTCGCCGGGTCGCGCAGTCGTTTGAATAAGGCGGGATAACCGCCGTCTTCGGTCCACGGCGGCAGACAAGCGTCAAGCCCAGTTCCCGCGGCCGTGTAGGTGTACATGTCCGCCGTAATTTTGAGCCCTTCCTTCTGCGCGGCTTCAATTCGCGAAAGCAGATCGTCGATCTTCGGCCAGTTTTGTTGGCCGGCCGCCTTGATGTGATAAACCTCGGCCGGAATTCCCGCTTCCCGGCTGATCCGGATCAATTCATCCAGGGCTTCGAGCAATTGGTTCCCCTCGCTGCGCATGTGCGAGATGTATCTGCCCTGATATTTTGCCGCGACTTTGCATAGCTCGATTAGCTCTTCGGTTTTCGCGTAAAAGGCTGGCGGATAAATTAATGACGTGCCGATGCCGAGCGCGCCTGCTTCCATTTCTTTGCGCACCAGTTCGCGCATCTCGTCGAGTTGCTTCGGCGTCGGCGCTTTGTCTTCGAAACCGATCACGTTTTCACGGATCGTCGTCGCGCCGATAAATGAGGCCACGTTGCACGAAACTCCGCGCGTTTCGAGGTAACGCAGATACTCCGCGAGTGTGTTCCATTTGATCTCGTACTTGATGTCGCTCTGCTCCCGTAGCATGTGCTCGCGCACGCGATCGTTGACCGGCCCCATCGATTCGCCTTCGCCCATGATCTCAGTTGTGACGCCCTGTCGGATCTCGCTTTGCGAACGTCCATCCTGAATCAACGACTCATTCGACCACGAAAGCATGTTGATAAATCCCGGCGCAACCGCGAGCCCGTTTGCATCGATAACGGTCTTTGCATGCGCTGCGGCGAAATCGCCAACCCCGGCAATCCGATCGGCACGAATGGCAACGTCGGCATGTTTCGGTTTGGCACCGGTTCCGTCGTAAACCGTGCCGTCTTTGATGATGACGTCGAATTCCGCGCGATTTTGCGACAGGGACGACCGCTCGGCAGAAAGTGAAGGCGCCAACATCGACATTGCTGTAATTGCCGAAATGATGAACCAACTTGAGTAGAACATGATTTAAGCGGCGAACCTACGGAAGAACACTTTCACGGTCAAAGTTCGTGCGTTCGCCGCAGCAATTCTCCACGGCCGAAAGAGCCTTGGGGGTGCGATCCCTATTAAGAGGCTTGCTTATGAGGACTACTCACATCCCCCAATGGGGAGCAGGCAAGGCTAGACCGCGTAAATTTGCCGGTGAAAGCAACTACCAATACACGTCGCGGTGTGGCGGCAACCATGCTCTCGCTACTGTGCGCCGGCCTCTTTGTCCTTTCACTCGGTGGATGCGCTGAAGAGTATTACGCTGAGACGTATTACACACCGGAGTACCGCTACAACACTTATTATGGGCCAGATTATTATCCGTACTATCCGTATTACAGTTATTATGGCGGAACGTACTCCTACGAATATTAAGCCGACCGATTATTTTTCCGTCTCCTTAAGTAAGTTCAGCAACTGATCTTTCCACAACGCCGCGATAGTATGGCTGCCGTGCCCACGCGTCTTGTCGCTCAATGGAATCACCACTGCACGGCCCTTTGGCACGCGCTTGATCTCTCGCTCGAGGATCCCGAGCTCGGGCGGATTGATCAAATCGTCAGCAGAATTGATTGCCAGAAGTGGAGCGCGGATTTTTTCCAGGTTTGGACCGGGATCGTAATCGTGTGACGCTTCGATTGCGTAGAGCAGATCATTTGCGTCGTCCGTTTTTAGATACTCGGCGACGAACTTGTCGAGCTCCTCGTCCGTCTTCGCTAGCGTCGGCGCTTCTTTTTGTCGAAGCACCGGATTACTGCTCATAAACCAGAGCATCTCGATAGCGATGCGTAGAGCCAGCGGCTGCGTTGCGTAATCGCCACCGCGCCAATCCGGATCGTTGCGGATCGCGTCGATGATCATGCGACGCCAGACGCGATTGCGTCCGGAAATTTGCGTCGGCAGACTCGCCAGGGGCATCAGCGCGTCCATGAAATCCGGATGCGATTCGCCCCACAACCAAGTGTGCATGCCACCCATCGAGGTCCCCATGACAAGCCGCGCATGGTTCACGCCTAGTCCATCGCTGAGCAAACGATACTGCGCCTCCACCATGTCGATGTAACCGTAGCGCGGAAATTTGGCGTGCATGCCATCGCTCGGTTTACTCGATTTGCCGTGACCGATCCCGTCTGGCAGGACGATGAAAAATTTCGTGGCATCAAGCGGCTGATCTTTCCCGAACAGTTCGCCAGCAAACTCCGGCCGAATAAATTGCGCGCCACTGCCGGTTGTCCCGTGCATGATAAGAACGGCATTGGCCGTCTTGCCGTGCGCATCTTTCTCCGGCTTTCCGAGCGTCCGATAATGGAGACGCAACTCCGGTAACGTTTCGCCTGAAGTAAATTTGAAATCGCGAACGACAAAATCGCCTTCCGTAGGCGTGGGATAATCCGCTGCGAATACGAAGCTCGCGGTGAAGATCGCTGAGACAAAGGTCAGGCTGCGAATTCTTGGAATCATTCTAACGATGGAGTTGGCGTTCGGCTTGAATTCGCTTGAGCAGCTCGGTGTGGGTGTGTTCCAAGTCGTTAGCAAATTTCACAGTTGCTTGTAGAGCTTCGGGATATATCTCGAACTGTTTTCGCAATTTCTTGGTGGCCGGATCGTAAAAGAAGGAAATGTTCTGGTCGAGATTCGGCACGATCAGTTCGTCACTTAATTTTTGATAGCGCGCCATGCGGGCGAGTCCCCAGCGGATAACTGATTCGTCGTTGCGCAGCGCCCTGAGCGTCTGCACGTCAAGCAGCTGGACGCCTCCGGATTGAAGCATCGTGGCTAAGTCGCTTGGGCTGTAGTCCGTGATGAAAACAAAGGGACGCAGCGGCGGCATCTCACCGGCGTCCAGCGCGCGCCGAAACTGCGCCGCTGCTGGTTCTTGTTGTTCCGCGCGGTTAATTTTTGAGCTCTCGATTCCTTCGCGCAATGTTTGCTCGATCGACGCCAGGATTCGGTCGCGCTGTTCTGCATCCTGCTGTTGTTGCTGATAATTATTGAGCCAGAATGCCGCGTAAACGCCGACAAAAACCAAGACCAGTTCCGCCACCCAGCGCCCAGCCCGAGACAGAAACGGCGCCTGCCGATCAGTCGTTGCTGTACTCATCGGTTCTGGCGTCATAAACCGCTTTACAATTATCAACGAGGCAACGGTCGTTCCATGTTCGCGAGTGCATAAGTGACGACCGCGACGACAGCGGAATTTTCCGCCAATTCCTTCGGCACGATTTTGTCCAGCGTGTCAGCAGCAGTGTGGTGATGATTGAAATAGAAGCGGCTATCTTGAATCGGACTGAAAGCGGGAACATCGGCTTTCTCCAGCGGCTCGATGTCGGCGCCACAATGTTCGACGAAGTTAAGCATGCCCGCGCCTGATTCCTGCAAAATTGCCGCGACTGGCGCGAGCATCTTTTTCGTTTCTGGCTTTCCCTTGATGTTGATGCCGAGCGGATGGCCGGCGCCGCCATCCGTTTCCACGGCGGCAAAATGGTTCGACCATTCTTTCTCGTGATCTTTGCCGTACTGTTTTGATCCGGACAGACCATTCTCTTCGTTCATCCATGCGATCATGCGAATCGTGCGCTTCGGTTTGAGATGAAGTTTTTGGATTAGATTCGCAGCTTCCATCGAAACGGCGACGCCCGCGGCATCATCGATCGCGCCGGTGCCCAAATCCCACGAATCCAAGTGACCGGAAACGATGATCACTTGTTCTGGATGTTCGTTGCCTTTGATGTCACCGATGACGTTGTAGCTTTCGACTTCCGGCAATTGCTGGGGCGTCAGAATCAATTTCATTTTCACGGGTCCCTGCCGGACCAGATCGACGATCAAATCCGCATCCTCCACTGTGACTGCGCCAGCTGGAATTTTCGGGGCATCACCTGCGTAGTTTGTTTGCCCGGTGTGTGGAAGCCGATAATCCGCGCCGCCGACTGAACGAATCAAACACGCGACAGCGCCCTGTCGCGCCGCGGCGCTCGGACCATCACCGCGATAAACCACTGCTTCACCGTACGCTTCGCCGCCACGACCTTCTGCGGCCATTTGTTTGTCGAAGGGATAATTGAAGAGCACGATCTTGCCCGCGACTTTGTCACGAGGCAGCGCTTTCAGGTCGTCAAAATTTTTCGCGACTACGACTTCGGCGGTAATCCCATCGGCGGGGGTCGCGACACTTGCGCCGAGGGCGCACAGAACAATCTTCTGCATCGTATTGTCGGCCTGTCCCGGAAATTGAACGAGCGACGCCGTTTCTTCGCCGCGCACCCAATGCGGCACCATCACCTTTTCTAACTGCACTTCGCAGCCGATGGCCTTCAATTCACTCGCGACGTAAGCAACCGATTTGGCCGCCTGCGCCGATCCGCTCAATCGCGGCCCGATGTTATTCGCGAGATGCGCAACCTGCTTGTATGCGTAGTCGCTACTCAACGCCGCTTGCTGCAACCGTTTCAAATCGGCCAGCGTTTGTGGCGAGAAGACAACGGGCGTGGGCGAAGGCGAAGATGGGGGAGGTACAGTTGGTGACGATTGTTGCGCTTGCGCGAATTGCGTCGCTAACACCCCACAGATGAAAGCTAAACAAAGACGGCATCCAAACACGCACCACCGTGTCAGGAAAACGGTCACCGCGCAATTGCGTCGAACCGCGCCTAGCTTTTTCGTCCTTCGTCGAAATCGATCAAGTCTGGGATTGTGACGATATCGGTGCGATCGGCGATGCCGTACTTCTGTTTTTGCCGTTCTAGCATGGGCGTTGCGAAATCGTTCCAGCCTAGCTTCGAGCTGAAGCAGTTCCAAATCATAAGGTCGCCCTCATTCAGTCTTCGCCCCTTTTCGAAACACCACTCCAGGACCTCCTCATCAGTTCCGCCTTGGAGTACGCGCTCGCGAAGGTCAGCATAATTTACCCGCAAAAAATTGCAGCACGTGCCATCAGCGGCCTTGGCCGCACCTAGATTGGCGTGATAATTCGCCCCCAGCTCGCCACGCGCGTGCAACCGGATCTTGTCCAGCATTCGCGGGAAATACATCATTCCATTAGTCATCTCTTTCGGGCTTTTTGGGTACGCGCTCATGCGCGCGAACTTAATCGTGCGTCCGCCTGTTTCGCAATGAAGAAGGAGCTGACTGCGCAGGAGCCGCCAATGCTTAAAGAACGACCGTTGGAGATCGCCGCTACAGATTCATCCAGACTCGTTGCACGAACCAAAAACCGCCAAGCAGCACAACGACCGCTGAACATGTCGGTGCCCAACGCGCGATGAAAACCGGCCTCGACCGGAATTTCCAAATCAGTGGCAGCACCAGCGCGGCAATCGCCACCTGGCCGAACTCGACGCCAAGGTTGAACGAGAACAGCGGCAACGCGACACCGCCACCGTCCGCGCCCACGCCGGCCTCTTTCAGCGCTGACGCGAAGCCGCAGCCGTGAATCAAACCGAAGCCAAACGTGAGCAGCCATCGTTTGTCCATGGTGCTGCGAAGAACATTTTCGACGCCGACGTAGATGATTGATGCGGCGATGAGCGGCTCGACGATGGTGGGGAAAAGGCGTATCAGATTAAACGTTGCCAGCGCCAGGGTGAGCGAGTGAGCCAGAGTAAACGAGGTGATGATTTTCAGTGCCGAGCGAAAAGAGCCGCCGACCAGCAACAAGCCGAGGAGGAACGCGACGTGATCGTAGCCGGTGACGATGTGTTCGACGCCAAGAATTAGAAACTGGCGAAACGGATGCGCCGTTTCCGGTTTCACGGCCGATGCCGGCAACTCCAATTCAAAGCGATAATGCGTGGCGTCGAGCATTCGTTCGCTGAGCGGACGGTTTTGTTCGTCGTGAACGGTGAGATATTGGCGGTGCCCGCGCGCCAGGCTGGAGATCAGTTCAGAGGAAACGCTGAGGCGAGTGCCGTGAGCGGTGTAACTCAAATCAAAACACACGCCGTCGCCGATCTCGATTTGGACGACGGAAGTTTTGGCCGGAAGGGGCTGATTATCCATCGCGAGCTTGAGCGCGTTCGTCGCGAGAGTTTCGAGTTTGGTTCGCGCGGACCGGAATTCTTCCGGCATTACGGTGCCGTCATCATCGGCGTCGAGCGGAATGAGGCGTTCGATGTCGGCTCGAGCGAAGATAAGGCGCGCAGTAACGGTTTCGCCGCTCACCCGCAAGGACGCCGAACTGAGTCCGGGATCGTGAGCGAAAGCGGTGCTGAATAGGCAACCGTAAGCGAAAAGAAAGCTGACGGCTCGGACGACTTTTGTGGCCGTGCTCACTATGCCTTTCTCATTCCGCTAAGACGCGTTATGCCACTGCAAGGGGGCAGCGAGCCGTGATTAGCGCGGCCCGCTGCCTTGCCCGTCCCGCCGACTAACTATTCCGGCGGCAGCCCGTGATGCCCGTGGATGAGCCCGTTCTGCGGCGTGGACTCATAGGGGAACACCTTGTTGTACGCCTGATCATTGTGATCCACGCCGTCGCCCGGAGGAAACACGTTGATCACGGGCGGCGACACGCGCAGGTCACTCAACAGCGCGTCGATCGCGATGTCGACCACATCGTCGCCGAAACGGCGACCATTAGGCCACCCGCCGGGAATGAAGCCGCCGTTGGCGAAGGGATCCTGGATTTTGCTCTTTAACACATCGCCGCCGAAGACGCTTAGCCGGGAGAAGCCAGGATCATCGGGATTGCTCGGATGATTCGGGCCGCCGCCGGCGAAGCGAACCTTCCCGGTAGAGAGATCGACTTTGATGAGATCAGGAATGTAAATCGCCGCGATGTCCGTGCGGTTGTGCGTAATCTCAGGCCTGGTGCCGCCGAGCAGGATCGTGTTGATTAACGCAGCTAGTTCCGGCCTCACAGCGTATTTGCGAAACAATTCCTTATCCTCAGCGGGACTTGAGCGGCTGTAACGGTCTTTGTCAGCGATTGCGACCAAACCTTCGTTAAAGAGGGGATTGCCTTGTCGCGCGACCTGCACCCATTTTCCCACGTTCTGATTGCCCTCCTCGCGAAAAATACGGATTTGCCGGCGACTGGTCGTGGCATACACCCCAACGATCTGTTGATCGCCGCCCAGTTCGGTGATTGGGATTTCCAATGCCATCAGATGGAGGTTGAATCCGCCTTGGTTGTCCTTGCCCGGATCGTGCAGTTGCAACAGGTCAAAAATGGCACGGATATCGGCGTAGAATCCGTCATCGCGCTGACCGGCAAATGAGACGTAGCCTTTCTTGAGCTGCTTGATCGCTTCCGTGGTATAACGATCGAGTTTCGCGCTGCCTGCAACGCCTTCTCTTGCGGGATTTTCGCCGTTGTTCTCCTGATTGTAGAACGGCGTGGCAATGCCTTGGTTGTTCGGCGGTACTACGCCGGATCCGAGCACGGTGCGATTGTCGCCGCCTCCGCGGTGATCCACCTTCGTGACCGTATAGGTTTGCACAAAATTTTGCGCCGCGTCGTCAATGTGCTCGATCACGCCGGTATAGTTATACAGAGTTGTGTTCGGATTTTTGGTTCGGCTGGTGAAGTCGAACTGGTAACTGATCGTGGCACGCCCGGCGGCCACATCATCGCCCAGAGCGACGTGGATTTCGTAAAGCACCGTATCGTCGAAGTTAAACTTGTTTGGTCCGATGCCGGGTTCCTCAAACGGGTAGACGCCGAGCGCGACGACGAGACTTTTCTCGCCGGCGTCTTGATCCACGAACGCATAGACGTCGGTGGTATTAGCGGCCGGGTCCAGCACAACCAGGGGCGCATCTTGGTGACTTGAGCCGAAGGCTGGCGTAATCACGCATGTGGCTACCAAAGCGGCCAAAGTGAGCTGCAAAATGAATCGTAGTTTTTTCATCGTTTATGTCCTCTCATTTATTTGTTGGTTCTCTTCGCGGCGTTTAGTTGTCGGTTCTGTTGAATGCTTTTGTGCGTATTGCTGGTCGCGAGTCGTTCGGCATGGCCGCTGTTGACCGTGCCCGAGACCAGTCCCAACTGGGCCCGCTCCGAAGGGAGGAGCAGGTGAATGAGCTCCGTCATCTCACCGAGAAAGTGCGAAGCTTCTGCCGTGTGACCCGCTTTTGCGTGAATTACAGCAGCATGAAAAAAAAGCCGCGCATCGTGGGTGCCTTCAGCAAGTGCCTGTTCCAGATGCGGCAGCGCGTTGTCGATTCGGCCCGCTGCGGTGAGCGACCACGCCAGGGCATCGTGAGTAAAAACGTCCGAGCGTTCGTTGAGTTCGTTCTCGGCCAATTGCACGGCCATTTTCGGCGATTGACCGCGCGTCGAAAGATATAGCGCGTAAGTGCGGGGATCGTTCGCCGCGCCAGTCTGTGTGAGCAGTTCTTCGACACGCAGTGCTTCGCCATCACGTCCTGCTGAGCGCAAAGCTTCCGCTAAAGTCCATTGATATTCGGGCAGCGGATTGAGTTGCGCAGCGCTTTGGAGTTGCACAATTGCGTCATCCGTTTCTCCTTCACTCAGCTTCATGCGCCCGCGCAGGAGTAAGGCGGGTGCATAATCGTGTTGATACGTGAGAGCGATGTCGTCGCTCCGCCGCGCCCTGTCGTAATCTCCGGCCTGGAATTGATACGAGCCGAGGCGCGTGTTGACCCAAGCGGCGGACTCCGCGTCCTGTGGACTGGCGGCGGCAATGGCGAGTTGCATCGCTTCGATCGCGCCAATGAGATCGCCTTTGAGCCAGCGCATATGCGCGGCGCGGGCGTAAGCGTGCAGGTCGGGCTTCAAATTCATCATCTGCTGATACGCCTCAACCGCGTCGTTCAACCTGCCTTGCTCCATCAAAGCGTCGCCCAGAAGACCGTAGTCAAAGCCAAGCCCCCGCTGCTCGACCAGCCGTCGCGCCAGCGTTTCAGACTCTTTGAAGCGATGCAGGTTGTGCAGCACATGCCCGCGCAACAGCATCGCTTCCTGGCTTTGCGGATTGCGTTTCTCGATGCAGAGCGCGCATTGCTCAGCGAGCTTGTAAAAACCCGGGTCGAAACTTTCGCGCGCCTTGGCCACGAACGCCCAGCCGAGCTGTTCAAGTCCGAGTTCAGAATTCCTGCCGTCGCGAATTTGCTGCTGGAGGCGGCAAATTTCCCCGTCGGTGCGGCTGTCGCCTGTCTGCGGCGTCAACACCAAAGCCAGCGGGTCACTGAAAACTGCGGCTGGCGCGGCGCTCTTCTTCGCCTGACTCTCGCTCTTTGGCCGGTAGGAAACGATCGATAGACAGGCGACAAGCAGGACTAGCGGAATTAAAATCAAAAATCTGTCCGCACCCTTGCAAGTGCGTTCCTCGATTGCTTCTATGCCAGTTCTCACAGTTCTCACTTTTGTTCATGGAGCGTTACGCTCAAACGTCACGGGTGGATGCACCAAGCCTGAAAAAATTTCAGGCGGCAGCGCTGGAGCTGCACTTTCTTGTTCGGCGCCTGAACAGGCGCCGCTACAGCGCGAGATCTACAATTTATTCAACGAGTGAATCCCGCTGACACTGGACTATCGATGGACAAATATTCAGGCAGTTCCGGCGAGCAAGATCGGCCCTTCTTTCTTGGGGACGCCGCCTTCGCGCTCCAAGCTGACCGCAAAAGCTTTCACCTGCTCCGCTCTTTCAACCGGCTTAAAGCGAATTTGTGCGACGCCGTTCTTGTCCACGCGAATGACGCCTGCACTAATAGGATCCTTGTGCGCGGCATCAACCGCCCAGAGCTGATAGTCCCGGCCCGGCTGCGGGGCAGGGAGGTTGCTGATTCGAATCACGCCGCTTTGACGGCCAGGTTGCCACGCGACCGTCGCTTTGGCATCGGCTGGAGCAGGCGCAGAGGGCGCAAGGGTAAAAAAAGTCGTCTGCATCAGCGGGTCGGCCGCTCGTATATCGGCGAGCTCGCGCTCCAAGCGCGCGCGATCGAGAGCGAGTATACCGCAAAAGACGATCAACATCGCCGCGATGGCCCACGGAATCCAAGCAAGCGACGCATGTTGTGTCGGTCTTGGAGCGGACCGTTCAGTTCCCATCTCAATCTGACGCATGACGCGTTGCTTCAGTAAGGCGGGCGGGAGCCGTGATGGAGCGGTTAGTGCGAGGTCGCCCGCCGCCTCACGCAGTTCGCGAACGAGATCGCGCAATTCAGCGCTCGCGCTTACCTCCGATTCGAACGCGGCGTCCTCATCCGAGCTGAGCAACCCGAGCGCGTAGAGCGTCGCCTGATCCTGTTGTTCTTCCGAAATCATAATTAGGTGCGAAGTCGTTGCCTCAGGTTGAGAAGTCCCCGGCGGATTCGGGCTTTAATCGTTCCGAGTGGTTGCCCGAGCCGCGCCGCAATTTCGTGGTGCGTGAGATTCCCGAAAAAAGCCAGTTCGATCGCCTCTCGCTGTTCAGAGGACAAATTGTTCAATACAGATCGCACACGCGCTGCCTCATCATTCTTCTCCGCGGTATCCGCTGCGCTCTCGGTGGTGGATGCATCGGCCACATCGGTGGGTTTATCTTCATCCTCAGTAGAACCGACCACGATCCGTAAACGCCGTCCGCGCGCCCGCAATCGATCGATCACCCTGCTTCGAGTCAGCAGCACGGTCCAACTAAAGACGCTGCTCTGTTCTGGATCGTAAGTTCCGGCCCGCGACCATATTTGCAGAAAAACATCCTGCAGCGCGTCCTGCGCCTCTGCGGCGTCTCCAAGCATGTTCATCGCCAAAGAATAAAGCGGACCACTCAACCGATCGTAAAGCGCGCTGAAGGCTCCTTGATCTCCGCGGCCAATCCGCGCGATCATTTCACGCTCCGCCATCTGCTGCGCTGTGGCTGTTTCCTCCGCCATGCTCAGGTTAATCGGCCTTAATTCATCCCACGGGCACCGGCAAGTGATAAGTGTGTCCACTCATCCGACGAATCGTCGAGTCTGGATGCAACGATTTTGCCACGCGACCCATCATGACTCATTTCGGAATCGAGTCTGCGCGACCGGTGGGAGTACTTTTCGCTAGTTCGCGGCGCTGTCCATCAGCGCCAAGATCCGCTCCCGTTTCGCACCGTAATCGAGTGAACGGAAGCATCGGATTTCATTGAGGCGACGCATCCCATTCAACGAATCGAGATAATCTGTGTAGCTTGCCGCAAGCTCGCTTGTTTCGAGATAACGGCCGCGCAGATTTTTGTCGCGAAACGCATCTGGGCATTGGCGGGCGAAAAGATGAAACCGCAGCCAGCGGCGATCAGTTCGTGAGACGCGCTGGGTTTTTCGAAAAAATGCGACAAACAAAAGCAGAACAAGATAAGTATCGACCTGGGCCTGGAGCTCGAGATTGCGGGCGAAATCCTCAGAAGCGATCTCGCGCGAGCCGCATTTGAACTGAAGCGCGGCATGCAGTGCATGATTGATTTCTTCCACGAACATAATAAGCGACCGGATATTGCGCTCGCCCAGCCCGGCCCGCGGATCGTGCTGTTCGAGTTGTTCAATGAGCCAGCGCGAATAGTAAATGCCGACGTAAAGCTGGTCCCCGGCGCAGCGTAGAAATGTGCGCGCGAGCTCGCTCAGTTCGCGGGCTGATCTTCCTGCCAGGATCGACAATTGCGCACAACGCGTCCGATCGATCAGGCAATCTTCCAGATTGATCCCGACCTGCGCATAGGTCCGCTCAAACAATCTCTGGATCTGGCTAAAGAGCGTCTCGTTCACAAGCTAAGCGACGGGCGCGCGTCATCATCCATCGCACCGTCGCGCGGTCGCATGCGACGCGACCAGTTCGAAATTGGTCCGGCCGATTTGCTCGTAAAACTTCATGTCCGGTCCCCCGCGCAAACTGCGGCGCTGTGTGTTCTCATGAAAAATGCCGCTAATGAAAAGTGAGTAGTTACCAATGTGTGCGCGAAGCAAAAAGGCTTGCTCGGGAGTCGCGCGGGTCAGCGCGATGAGCATGTCCGAGATATATTGCTGAGCGCGATTATCGATCTCCTCGGATATCTGCAATCGGTTCGCGCGCGAAAAAGTTTCGAGCAGCGACGCAACATAATCGCACAGCTTGCGATCGCCGATCCCGCCCTGCTGCAAAACGTGCCGGGCCAGAACATAAAAATAAAACTGAGACGATATCCGCAGATGTCCGCAGTTGGATAAAATTGCGTCGATCAATCGCGGATGATCGAGAATGGAATCACGCGTCTCGACATCGCTCAACAGATCGACGAGAGAAACGTGATCAGTTTGAGAACGTGCGAGCGTGCGCACGACGAAGTCAAAGTCGGCAGCGGTGAAGCGCGCCCGACAATTCGCCCGGATCATCGGGAACTCGTTATGCGCAAGGACTGCGTCTATGGCAAGCCAAATCGACAATCAGTCCGGCGCTCGTTATGTCCGAGTTGAGCCGGCAACCGATGTCGATCTTAGCGGCCGCGTTGCGCGTAATCTTCTGCGCCTAGAAAATGCAGCGAGACATAGAGCTCATCGCCCACGACCCAACTGTCGTGGCCCGGGCCGATGTAAAACAAATCTCCTGCCCGCATCTCGTAGTAGCGCCCGTCTTTCATCTGGCACGCGGCGCAACCGGACACAACCAGGCCGACATGTTCCACTTCGCATAAAGTGGCGCCGGTCGCTGCTCCCACGTGCGCCGACCATTTCCATCCCGGTTCGTAACTCGCGCGACCGATTGTCATCGATCCGATCTTCACTATTTCGAATTCCCCTTTTTCGAATGTGCGCACCTCATCCGGCTGCTCGAAGCGCTTGATCAAGAAATCGCCGAAGTTCGGTTACATTTCTGAATCTAATCGGACAACCGAGCGCCGCTGCAAGCGATTCAAACTTACACTTCTTGAAAACCTCAGGATTCGAGGCTCACGTCGTTCCCTTAAATTTGCAGCTCATATTTTTCGAATCTTGCCTTCAAAGGTTGAGCTGATCATCAGCCCTTCGTAGCCCATTAATTTAAGAACAAGCATGTGAATAGCACCGACGACTCGCGATCCAATATTGAATTCATCGGCAATGGCGCGTGCATCTTCCGATTTGGCTGTGCCTCGATGTAATAGTTTCGGCCGCCATTTTGCCCAGAAACGGAATACTTCCTCCCAATCGCCTTCCCAGTTCAATCCAAGGTCTTCTCCTACGACACGGAACTTCTCCCTGGCAGAGAAATAATCCGAATTCATCACGATCGATTTGAACCGGTGCCACGCAGCGAGCGTGGCCTTCGCAGCACTTCCGATACCCGTCTCGATAAACGTCAAGATATCTGATCGAACGCTCCCAAAAGATTCCGCTTCCGGTCCTTTGTTCCGTTTGCAGTGCTCGAAGACTAAATTCACCGCGCTATCTAACAGCGAGCACAAAGCGATGTTCGTAATTTTGGGATGAACGCCGTCACCCGCAGCTTCGCGACACAAAAACAGAAGCTCCGCCACCTCCGCACTCAGCGGATTTTGTTGGCGCAACAAGGCGTAAGCCTTCTGAAGTGCAACGTCGAAATCCCAATCCACATTTCCCACCTTCGCATTGAACCACAAGCGTTCATTGAACGGCTGATGCGGACTACTTTTTCCTGCGTTCGGTGACCGCGCACTATCTGTGATCAGCCTTCCGTCCCTGCGAAATTCGAGAGTAAACGGCCAGGCGTGCTGGCCGTGAATGAACGCGACTGACTGCAGGAAAGCAGTCAGTGAAAGCAAGTCTTCGTCCGGATTGTTCGACACGCGACCCGACTTCAGTCGCAAATGAAATTCCAAATCCTTGCCCCTCTCAATTAATCCATATTCCCAATCTTCTGACAAACTCCCGTACTGTGTGTCCGATTGTGATACGGTTTGCGTGCCCAAAAAATCGTTCGTTTCTTCAATCGTTGTTCCAGCGTTTCGAGCGATTAACTCGTAGCCACACAAAAGTCCTGAAAAGGAAACTGCCGAAGCCTGTTTCGGCTGAGCTTGTATTTCCCGATCCGGTTCCGCCTTCGCTTTCGCAGTTTTGCCATTTTCGGTTTTCTCCGAAGAGGCAAGCATCGCCAAGGTTTGTCTAATTTGGTCGTAAGTCTGCGTATCGAGCCCGCGCGGCGAAAACTCGATTGTATCGATGCCGTACGTAAGCGTGATCTTGCCGTTGTGCAGGTTGTGACTGTCATGGGGTGGAAGCTTGTTTATCCGAAATGGGAGATCGTGCTCGATCGTACCTTTGAGAGTACCGAAATCTTTGCTAGTAAAGACGCCTTCGATCGCCGCGGGTGCCGATATTCCGTCGGGCAGTCTTACGCGTAACCTAAATTTGCGATGTGCAAATTCGAGGATTCCGGAGCCCGAAAGACTAGTGTCGCCGAAGGAAATCTCGATGTCGTCAACGCGAAACTCGGCACGCCCTTCGCGAACGCGGTTAATAAATTTCTTTTTGTCCATACAAATAAGAACAAAACAGCCGGGCCATTTCTGACCCGGCTGCTGTAATTCATTGTTTGTTTCGGCTTAGTAATCCATGCCGCCCATGCCGCCCATGCCACCGCCGGGCATCGGAGGAGTTTTTTCCTTCTCAGGAATCTCCGTCACGAGCGCTTCGGTAGTGAGCAACAGACCAGAGATCGACGCGGCGTTTTGCAACGCGGTGCGCGCGACCTTGGTTGGATCGACAATCCCCGCTTTCACCAGGTCGGTGTATTCATCGGCGGAGACATCGTAGCCTTCGTTGCCTTTGCGCTTCTTCACTTCCTCAACGACGAGCGCGCCTTCCTTGCCCGCGTTGTCGGCGAGTTGACGCGTCGGCTCTTCCACGGCGCGGCGCACGATCTGTACGCCGACTTTCTCGTCGGCTTCGAGGTCCTTGATGTTGTCGAGCACTTTCTGCGTGCGCAGGTATGCGACACCGCCGCCGGCGACGATGCCTTCCTCAACCGCCGCGCGAGTAGCGTGCAACGCATCTTCGACGCGCGCTTTCTTCTCCTTCATCTCGGTCTCGGTCGCTGCGCCGACATTGATGACGGCCACGCCGCCCGCGAGCTTGGCGAGACGTTCCTGGAGTTTTTCGCGATCGTAATCGCTCGTCGTTTCTTCAATCTGACGCCGGATTTGCGCAATGCGGCCCTTGATATCGACCTGCTTGCCTTCGCCTTCCACGATTGTGGTGTTCTCCTTGTCAATTGTGACACGCTTGGTGCGCCCTAAATCCTCGAGTTTGATGTTCTCGAGCTTGATGCCAAGGTCTTCGCTGATCAGACGTCCACCGGTCAGCACCGCGATGTCTTCCAGCATGGCCTTGCGACGATCGCCGAAGCCCGGCGCTTTAACCGCGCAGACTTGCAATGTGCCGCGCAATTTGTTCACGACCAAAGTGGCGAGAGCTTCGCCCTCCACGTCTTCCGCGATGATGAGCAACGGCCGTCCGGCCTTCGCCACTTTTTCAAGCAACGGAAGCATGTCCTTGAGGCTCGAGATTTTCTTCTCGTAAATCAGGATATAAGGATTTTCGAGCACGGCCTCCATCGCCTCCGCGTTCGTGACGAAGTAGGGCGACAGATAACCTTTGTCGAACTGCATGCCCTCGACGACTTCGAGCGTGGTCTCGATCGATTTCGCTTCCTCGACCGTGATCGTGCCGTCCTTGCCCACCTTGTCCATGGCGTCGGCGATGATTTCGCCGATCGTCTTGTCCCAGTTTGCCGAAACGGTCGCGACCTGCGCGATCTCGGTGCGATCACCGACTTTCTTCGAGATTTTCTTTAGCTCCTCGACGATTGCCTCGACGGCTTTCATTATGCCGCGCTGCAATGAGGTCGGATTCGCTCCCGCGGTGACGTTGCGCAGTCCTTCTTTATAGATGGACTCCGCCAACACCGTCGCCGTGGTAGTGCCGTCGCCCGCGATGTCCGAAGTTTTCGACGCGACTTCGCGCACGAGCTGTGCGCCCATATTTTCATAGGGATCTTCCAGCTCGATTTCTTTTGCGACCGTCACGCCGTCCTTGGTGATTGTCGGGCTACCGAATTTCTTGTCGAGAATCACGTTGCGACCGCTCGGTCCGAGCGTTGCCTTGACGGCCTTCGCCAGTTTCTCGACGCCGCGCAGCAACGC
>WNFX01004766.1_pt1 | contig 16622 bp, 20 predicted proteins | sample 5400111 | NCBI WGS metagenome assembly WNFX01 (sample SAMN13153363, study PRJNA577476) | soil metagenome | isolation source: 40 cm soil or saprolite under grassland replicate 1 | place: USA:California | collected 2016-06-15 | reverse complement strand
CCGCGATGTGCCGTGGTTGGAACCGGGGCAGAGTGTGTTTCCCGACGATCTCGAGGAGGCCGAGCGTCGCCAGGGTGTGCGGGTGCGATCCGGCGATGCGGTACTCCTGCGGACCGGCTATGGCCGCGTCCGGCACGAGACCGGTGAGGCCAGCGGTTTCACGCAGGCCGGCTGGCACGCGTCCTGCCTGCCGTGGCTACATGAACGGCAGGTCGCGCTGATCGGCGCTGACACCCCCCAGGACGTTCAGCCGTCGGGGTACGAAGACGTGTTGATGCCGGTTCACGCCGTGAGCCTCGTCGCGATGGGTCTGTGGCTGCTCGACAACTGCGACCTGGAGGTGTGCGCGACGACGGCTGCCGAGCTCGGCCAGTGGGACTTCCACCTCGCAGTCGCGCCGGTCCGCTTCGCCGGTACGTCCGGTAGCCCGGTCAACCCGATCGCCACATTCTGACCGCGGCGGACGGCTTCGACCCGCCACTGCCCGTCGCGGGTTTGCATGGCCCCGGTCACCTCCTCCTGCGGTGGCGGAAGGACCGGCTGTGCTGCCCGCGGGACGGTGGTGGGGGTACGGTCGGGCCGCAGCCCTCGCCAGGAGGATCCTGGACATGAACGACCCACTCGAGCCCATCGCCCTGACAGGCTCTGACCCGATTCGGCCGTAGAACAGGTTCCGCGTGGCTGGCTGGCGAAACACGATCAGTCGGTGAGATTAGACCCTTCGAGCGATTGCTGGGGTCAAGCCACCTTCTCGGATCAAGCGAGCGCGAGCAGCCACTCGGCGTTGAGGGCCACGTCGTCCCAGCGGTCGCGGGTGGCGCAGTAGCCGATCGAGCCCAGGCCGATATGGATCCGGTACGCGCGCAACGCCGCCGGATCCGGGTTCCAGCGGCGTCCGATCGCCGCCTCGATGTCGACCGAGGACCATTGCGGGTACCACCCCCAGCAGTACAGCAGCCAGGCGGCGTCGTAGAGCGGATCGCCGAAGCAGGCGCTGCCCCAGTCCAGGACGCCCGAGATCCGGTCGCCCTCGACCAGCACGTTCCGGGCGAGCAGGTCGTCGTGGATCATGCGGCGCTCGTCCGGCAGGTCCGGCGCGAGCCGGCGCACCGTGGCCAGGCCCCGTTCGAACGGCTCCAGACCGATGTCGGACGCGGCCAGGGCGGCCCGCCAACCCGGCACTCGCGGCGTCTCGTGTTCGGTCGCGAGCAGGTATTCCGGCCAGGAGCGGTATGGAGCCGTTCGGGACGGATCCCAGATGCCGTAGCCGTGGCCGCTGACCTCGATTCGGCCGATGGCGTCCATGACATCGAACAGGTCGGGCAAGACGGCGGCGAGGGCGCTCGCGTCGAGATCGTCGAGCGGCGTGCCGGTCAACCGCTCCGACACGGCGTACGCCCACCCGGCGGTCTCGCCGCGGGCTGTGATCGCCGGTACCGGCAGCATGCCGCCCACGACCGCGCTGACGGCCTCGTCCTTCGCGAAGTCCCCGCCGTACCGGCTAACCCGCAGCACCATGGCCCGCCCAGCGATAGTCAGTGCGTACGCCGTGGACCAGGCCCCGGCGGCCAACGACTCCGGAGTGGTCACTTCGCCCAGCACGGTCCCGGGCGACGTAACCGGCCACCTGATCGGGATGGTCCATCCGGCCACGGTAGCCAGAAGAGTTCACTTTCGCGCGCGCATATTCGCTCGTAGCGGTCTGGCAACTCTCCGCGCCGGCGGTCGGGCCGCAGGCCGTGCCTCGGCCAGCGTGCATGCAGCGAAGTACTGCAAACGGCCTTCAGGACGCCCAGGCGAGCGATTCCCCATGCAACGAAGTAGAGACGCGGCACCGAACCTGCGCAGCGGCGGATCTGCCGTGCCCCCGCCCTGGAGGGCGCAGATCCACCGCGCACCACCCGCCCAAATCGATAGGCCGAGCGCTGGCCAGACCGACGCATCCGATCTACCCGATGGGCAGGTCGGCCGCTATCGCCAGGCGTGCCGATGGCGAGCAGTTTCGCCCGTTTCCTGGCATCGATACCGACCTGCACGTCAATCGTAATTGTGCAGCTCAGCGACAGAGCCCGGCCGCGCTTGAAGCCGCGCCGGGCCCTCAACGTACGGCACCAAGGTGCTCCGCTTTGACGCCAACTTGGCGAAGAGGGCCGGCCGGGGGGTGTAGTGATCGTCGGTCGGCGGATGGAGGTCGGCGATGCGGGTGGAGCCGATCTTCCTCGACTCGCGGTCGCCGAGTTCGCGGACGATGACTATCTTCGCCCCGCCGGCCCGCCGGCGGGCGCCCGCAGAAGTTCACAGACTTCGCGCCTTATCGGCGGCATGAGAGTAACGCTGATCTTGGCTGGGTTCATGTCGACCGGAGTTGTCGTATCCGGGCCGCGTTGTTCGTAGCTAGCGTGAGAGGCCGCCCACGAGGGCGCTGTCACGACCACAGGAGATGCCGACCGATGCCACACCCACAGGCCAAGGTCCACCGCATGTTCGAGCTCGTCGAGCCGATCGCCACCGTCACCTTCTCCGAGGTGCCGAACGAGGCCTTCCTGGCCCTCGGCATGCGCAACTACTGGGACGGATACTTCGCGGGCCGGGCCGCGCCGCTGGGGCTGGCACCGGCCGGGGTGGTGCACGCGGTCTTCTACAACTTCGCCGACGGCGAGGTGGCGCGCCACATCCCGTGGGTCTGGGGGAAGACCAACCCGGAGGAGGCGATCGCCGTGCGCGAGCGGGGCAGCGCCGCCGCGCTGCGGCAGATGATCGGGGAGCTCGCCGACTCCCCCGCTCTGGTGTGGGGGTCGCCGACCTCGCCACCCGAGCAGCGGTCAGCGCGCCGACCGAGGGCCGAGCGCTGTACGCCGGGCTGCGGGCGCTCGACGTGCCCGAGGAGCCGGTGGCCAGACTCTGGCACGCGGCGACGCTGCTGCGAGAGCACCGCGGGGACGGCCACAACGCCGCTCTCGTCGCCCACGGCATCGGCGGCACCGAGGCCCACGTCCTCCTCGCTCTCTCCCTCGGAATCAGGGCGGAGGAGTTTCGGCCGACTCCACCACCTGCCCAAGGCACAGCTGGCCGCTGTCATCGACGGGCTGCGCGGCCGCGGCCTCGTGGACGCCGCCGGCGGGTTCACCGACGCCGGCCGGGAGACCAGGGAGCGAATTGAGGCCCTCACCGACGAGCTGGCGGCGCCGGCGTACGACGTACTCAACGCGGACGAGCTCGACGAACTGGTTGCGGGGCTCGAGCCGATCGCCGCTGCATTATCGGCCGTCGACGACTGAGCGGGCGCATCAGGCGACGGCCATGACCCCCAGCCCGGCCATCGAGGTAAGCAGGTCGTTGCGCGGGATCACCCGCACGGTCTAGCCGAAGGCGCCGCTGTGGTCGAGGACGATGGGCCCGTCGACGCGGTAGCGACCGCCGTCGTAGCTCTCGGCCAGGTCGAGATCCTGCACGGTGACGTCGGTGAGCACGTCGTTGCTGTCGATCTTGCCGTGCCGGACCTGGACGTGCAGTAGTCGGGGGTTAGCTCACCCAAGGAGACGAAGGTCCGGACGCTCAGCAGCGCGCCGTCCTCGGCCGCGTCGCCGACGCCCGAGGACTCGACGTGCTCGACGTGCTCGACTCGGACGCTCGGCCACCCGGTCTTCACACGCTACTTCCAGGCCGCGAGCTTGGCCGCCCCGGCGTAGTCGGCGTTCAACATCTGGTACACGCCGTAGGCTCAGACACCGTCGAGGCCTTCCGGTCGGCGGCGTGGTCGCTACCGATGCTGGGGAGGCCTCGCCCCGTTCTTCCTCAGCCAGCTACCGGAGTCGCTCGCACCCCGCAGGCGAGAAGAGCTCCCTGTTTCTTTGTTGCGCAGAGTCCGTTGAACTCTCTTACAGCATGATCGACTGCGCTCACATCGGCAGAACAATGCACCTGCCGAGGTTCGCCGACCGCCCACGTGGACGGCGCCTCACGATTCCTTCCCGGCTATCGCAGCACCGCACAGCACAAACGAGCCCCGCCAGGGCCGAGTCACAGCGACCGAGGACCCCGTGACGGCAACTGCCACACGCCGTCTACCACCACAAACACGCCGTTCTGGCTGGTGGCGGCGCGTTCCCATGTTGTACGGGACCCGCCGGGGGCACGTCACAGAACTGCGCCAGGCTGACAGGCACGTTGATCGTCGAGGTGACGTACCCGCTTCCGTAGCGGAGCCCCTGCGCGCCTCGGCCGTGGCCGAAGGTGGCTAGGTCAAAATATGCACGTGAAGGTCTTCATTAGCTCGCTGATCAGCGGTTACGAGCCGTACCGGGCGGCTGTCGCGGAGGCGGTCGAGACGCTGGGGTACCAGGTTGTCCGGGCCGAAGACTTTCCAGCGTCGCCGGGCACACCTCAGCAGGCCTGTCTCGCAGCCGTCCGCGACTCGGATCTCGTGGTGCTGCTGATCGGCGAGCGCTACGGCTACCCGCAACCCTCGGGGCTCTCTGCCACGCACGAGGAGTACCGGGAAGCCAAGGAGCGCAAGCCCATCCTTGTCTTCGTCGAGTCGGGGGTGACGCGGGAGCCGGCGCAGCAGGCGTTCCTCGACGAGGTGCAAGCCTGGGCGACGGGGCACTTCCGGGCCTCATTCTCCTCTCCAACGGAGCTGAAGTCCTTGGTACTGCGCGCACTCCATGACCACGAGCTTGCGGCGGCCGCCGGGCCGGTCGACGAGGCCGACATGCTGGCCAGAGCGACCGCCGTCCTGCCCGATGGGCGCCGCTCTGCTGGCGCGCCGCACCTGGCTTTCGCGGTGGCCGGCGGTCCGCACCAGCAGGTCCTGCGACCGGTCGAGCTGGAGCAGGCCGATCTGTCGCGCGATATCCAACGCGAGGCGCTGTTCGGCCGCTGAGGCGGACAGGCGGTGCCTAGGGTTGCAGCATGAGTGCCGGCCAAGATATGCGAGCATGGCTGCGTCAGCGTGGAGCTGAGACGATCGATCATCCCGGCGGCACCCTCTACGCCCACTTGTCGCGCGTCCACGACCGGCTGGGCAGGCTGGGGCTGGGCGCCGAGGTGCAACTGGCCGGCCTGGCACATGCGGTGTATGGCACCGACGGTTTCGACGTCGTGCTACTCGACCGAGCCGACCGGACAACGTTGCGGGACCTCATCGGCGAGCTCCCCGAAAGCCTGGTCTACCTGTACGGCGCATGCGATCGCAGCCGCACCTGGCAGCGCCTGCCAGACACTGGCGTGGTCTGGAATCGCTTTACCAACCAGGCCGAGTCATTGGACCCCACGCAGCTACAAGCCTTCGTCGACCTGAACATCGTCAACGAGCTGGACGTCATCGAGCAGGCCCCAGCCATAGCTCAGAAGCACGGCGCCTACTTCCGCTCACTGTTCGCTTCCTGGGCTCAGATCGCCTCCGGGCAGGTCACGAACGAGGCCCGGCGAGTTCTGCTGTTCTAGGGGTTTCCATCGACGACGTCGCTGTGGGTTGGCACGCCGCCGCTGGCATTGGCGCATGATGGCATCCGCGGTCGCCTTCACCCGTCGTTCGCGTCCGTCTTACGACCTGGGGAATTCATCGGTGGTGGGGTTGATGTGACCCGGCGCGTCGACTTGATCCAGACGGCGGCGGGCCGCGCGGTCGCTGACTTGTGACGATCAAGAGGGCCCGTGCGGCCCTTTCCCATTCTGTGTTTCACCGGCATTTCGCGCAACCACCTAGACCGGCTCGTCGCTGAACCGGCAGAGCCGTTCGCCGCCGCGAGGGAGGGCCGGCTGCACCGCCGCCGCGGTGGCCGGGATCGCCGCCGCTGGCCCGGCGCCGGACATCCGCAGAGACTGACCCTACGCGACCGGGTACTGGTCACCCTGGCCTGGCTACGCCTGGCCCTACCACACCAGGCACTCGGGGTGCGCTACCGCGTGGAACGTTCCACCATCTCCGCCGCGGTGCGTCAGGTCCGGCCGCTGCTGGCCGGCCGGGGCTTCGCCACACCTCAGGGGTACGGCTGCACACTCTGGCCGACGTGCTGGCCTACGCCGCCGCGCAAGGGCTCGCCGTGCGCCTGGACGGCACCGAGATCCAGGTCCGCCGCCCCAAAGCCAACCGGCCCGGCCTGCGGGCGTTCGTCTCCGGCAAGCGCAAACAGAACACGATCAAAGCAACCGTCGCCTCCGACGGCAACGGCCGACCGCTGTGGGCCGGCGCCATCTGAACCGGCTGACACCACGACCAGACCGCCGTACGCACCGAGGGCATCGACGACCTCCGTGACGCCTATCCCGACGTGAAGTTCCTGGTCGACTCGGGCCACCGCGGCCTAGCCAGAGACCACCCAGACCAGGTCATCGCTCCGCCGCTGAAACCGAAGAAGGACGCCCCAACCCAGGAGATCGCCGCCCATAAAACCGCCCGCAAGGCCCAGTCCTCCCAACGCATCCCCGCCGAACACGTCATCGCCTCCATCAAGTGGTGGCGCACCCTGCAACGCTTCACCGGCCGCCGCGACGTCCGACCAGAGGTCATCCGCGCCGTTACTGGCCTGGCCTGGCCAGCGACCGCGCCGCAGCCCGGTAAACCCAACCACTACAGTATTGGTCCCCCAGGTTGTTAGTCGCGCATTGCCTCTACGGTTTGTCGTTGCGCCGCATGCTCACCCATCGAGGTCTTCTTGAGCCGTGGCCAGTGAGGCGCCTTCGAGGGAAGGGATGCAAATGATGGGTCAGGGTCGTGCTTTCTGGTCAGGTTGGCCGTGGGCGTCGGCTTGGCGTTCGTGCAATTGAAGGTGTACGTCGGTGCACCACCGCCGAGCGGCAACCGGTCTTCAGAATCCGGTTGGTTGACGGGGCGCGTACGGACTCTCCAGGTCAACGATCTCGGTCTCGTCGAGTTGTACAGCCAGGGCGGCCACCGCGTCGTCCAGGTGGGCTGGGCTGGTTGCCCCGATGACGGGCGCGGCGACGGTGGGATTGCCGAGGACCCATGCGAGAGCGACTAGAGCCATGGGGACCTCACGCGCTGCCGCGATTCGGCGACGGCATCGACGATCGGGCGATCGACGTCACCGAAGAACCGCTGTCCGAGGGGATCTCTTGCAGAGCGGGCGGTGACCTGTCCATAGGGCCGGGCCAAGCGCCCCTTGGCAAGTGGGCACCACGGCAGGCTGGAGACGCCCTGGTCGGCGAGCAGAGGGAACATCTCCCGCTCGTCCTCGCGCTGCACGAGGCTGTACTGGTTCTGCATCGACACGAACCTCGCGTGGCCGTGCTGCGAGGCGGTGTGCTGCATCTTGGAGAACTGCCACGCCCACATCGACGATCCGCCGATGTATCGGATCTTCCCGGCAGCCACCGCTTCATGGAGGGCTTCCATCGTTTCGTCGACCGGAGTCTCCGGGTCGAATCGGTGGACCTGGTAGAGATCGATGTAGTCCGTGCCGAGGCGCGCGAGCGAGGCGTCGACCTGACCGAGGACCGCCTTGCGTGACAGTCCCGAACCCCCGGGGCCGTCGTGCATCGGGAGCCCCACCTTCGTAGCGATGACGACCTCCTCGCGCCGCGCGTACCTCCTCACGGCGCGGCCGACGATCTCCTCCGAGGTACCGCCGCCGTAGACGTTCGCGGTGTCCCACAAGGTGATGCCCAGCTCGACGGCTCGCCGGAAAACCGGTGCCGCAGCCTGCTCGTCCAAGGCCCAGGGGTTGACCCCGTGCGCCGGATCCGCGAACCCCATGCAACCGAGCGCGACCCCGGCTGACCAGCAGCTCAGTGCGCCCAAGCGAGACGTACTCCATCGTGGCCGTGCTCATGCCGGGTAGGGAGCGGCCTCGCGCGCAGACTGGAGCGCGCTCGCCCACCAGGCCAACTGATCGAGCACCGTCTTGGCGTACCCGGGAGCCTCAGGGTCGAGCGGACGACCGTCCTCCCATGCAGTGAAGTAGTTCGCGAAGGTGAGACCATCGCGAATCGTCACCGCATGCAACTCGGTCAGCACGTTTTCTAGGTGCAGCACCGCGTGCCGGCCACCCGCTGCACCGCCATAGCTGACGAAGGCGACGGGCTTGGCCGTCCACTGGGTGAAGTGCCAGTCGATGGCCGCCTTCAACGACGCGGGATAGCTGTGATTGTACTCCGGCGTGACCACGATGAACGCGTCAGCGCCCTCCAGAGCCGACGTCAGTGCCGCCATCCCGGCCGGACGCGGGTAACTGTCGCCGGCGAACTTCGGTGGCACGCCAGGCAGTGACAGCGGGATGTCGACCTCGGCCAGATCGACGACGTCGATATCGAAGCCACCGTGAATGCTGGCCTGTTGGGCGACCCACGAGGCTACGACCGGGCCGAACCGTCCTTCTCGGACGCTTCCGACGATGATCACCAGCTTGTGCTTGTTCTCCATGCCCACCACGATCGGGCCGCACCGTGGCCGCAACCAGACCGTGCTGAGGCTGGCCCTCGCAGGGCCACCCTCAGCACTCCGCGATGAGCGGGCGGCGCCTTATGCTCAGGGTGTGGGTACGCCGCTGGGGGACTTCGTCCGGGCCAAGCGCGACGGCATCCAGCCGGAATCGCTGGGACTGCCGGATCGCGGCCGCCGCCGGTCACCCGGTCTACGGCGCCTGGATCTCGCCGCACGGGCTGGCATCAGCGTCGAATACCTGACCCGCATCGAACAGGGTCGTGACCGCAATCCCTCGGTGGCGGTGGTGAACGCGCTCGCCGATACGCTCAGCCTCGACCCCTCGGAGCGCGACCACCTGCGCTATCTCGCGAAGATCACCGGCGGTGAATGTTCCGCGCACACCCAGCCCGCACCACCGCGCCGCGACGTCCGTCCGTCCGTTCTGAGCACACTCCGCCTCCTTGAACCGGGAATCGCCGTGGTGACCAACCGGCTGGGCGATGTCCTCGCCTACACCAGCGGATACGAGTCGGTGACGAGCGGAACCGGACTGCTCGACGGCGACGCCCCGAACCTCACCCGCTACGTCTTCACCGATTCCCGCGCCCGGACGTTCTTCGCCGACTGGGACGACGTCGCGGACGAGCAGGCATTCGACCTATGGCTCGGACCATCCATCGAGAACTCCGAGTGGCTCACCGTAGAACTCGCGCCCATCGCCGGCCCCGACTTCACACGGCGCTTGAATCGTCACATGGTTCCGCGACGTGGAGTCCTCCGGCTCAACCACCCGTCCGGGTGCGACCTTCGGCTGCTGCGCGAGACGCTCGAACTCCCTTCGGACGCGCAACAACTGGTCATCTTCCTCCCAGCAGACGAGAGCACGGCCCAAGCCGTCGACCAACTCCGCCGCCGGCCCGACGGCCGGCTCCGGGCCGTCTCGTAACACACTGCGACCTTCATCGAACGTTGAGCCGTCGCGTCCAAGGGCTGTGCAGGTGGCCGTCAACAACGTCATGACCCGCAACAGCCAGCAGCCGCGACCTTGGCTCCAGTGTCGAAGGATACGCAGTCACGGCCAGGGAAGATCACGTGCGGAATCATTGGTGACGTGAGGGTAGTCGCCGCGTGTCCGGAGCGGCCCGGTGTTGATCAGGTCAGACTGTGCCGATGTCACCGCAGGCTGCAGTTCCAGCGTTTGGGCAGTGGCGTGCAGGATGCCAGCGTGCACGGTCACTTCAGCGAAGTAGCCGTTGGTGGAGCCTGTTTCGGTGCGGTTGTCGTCTGGTGGGATGTTGTCGTGGGAGGGCGTGGGGTTCAAGGCTTCTCCTGCAGGAGGGGAGTCGATGCTCGGCGGTGGGCGCGATTGCCCCGGGCCACCGCGCGGGATCACTCCCCGCGCGGTGCCCGCGTGGTCGGGACGGTTGCAGGCAGGGAGGGGCCCGGCCTCGGCTGCCGCTTCGGCTACGGCCGCTTCGCGGTTGTGGTGACGGGAGACGGGCCTCGGCCGGCGTGGCGTTGGTCTCCCAGCACGTGCGCCAGTTGGCGGCGCAGCTGCTCGTTGTCGCGGCGCAGTTCGCGGATGCGACCGGTCCAGCAGCGCTTGGGCCAGGCGCCGCTGTTTGGCCCGGCCACCCGCCACGGCTTCAATGGCGCGGGAGACGCTCGTGCGGTCCACGCCCGGGTCCTGCTCGGCCACGAGGTTGAGAATCACGCTGATCGGGTCAGCGAGGACCTGGGGTACGAGGGGCGCCGGCATGGGTCACCCCTGGGTCCTGGTGATGCGGGCCCGTTTGGGTCGCAGATCGCCGACGCCGGCGTCTTCACCGGTGGCGGTGCGTCTGCGGGCGGCGGGCTTGGCCGCGGCGACCGGTTCGATCAGTTCCTCCATGGTGCAGTCGAGGATGTCCAGCAAGGCCATGAGGATCTTCAGGCTCAACCGCTCGGGCCGGTCGACGACCAGCCGGTAGACCTGGCTGGACGACAGCCGGATTCCCCGCTGCGCCAACGGTTCGATCAGGTCGGTGGTGGCGAACATGCCCCGGCAGGCCAGGACCTGTCGCAGATGCCACCGATAGTCCAGTCGGCGTACCACTTACGGCTCCTTCCGCTCTGGCCCCGGTCTCGGTCAGGTGGGTCACCCACGAATGGCGCAGGCTGTGCGGCGTCAGGGCTTTCGACAGACAGCAAGTTCCTGCTGCCCCACGGCCGGATCTGGCGCGGCGGGGACGCCTGGACGGTCAAGCACGAGCAGTGGCTGCTCGGCCAGCGTTTCGACGATGCGGCGCTACGGACGACGCCAGCGTGTTCACCGCGGCCAGCGAGACCCTCCGCCTGTCTGGCATCGATGCGGACATCAACACCAGCGGGCGATACCAGGCCGTCAAGCCACGCGTCCTGGCCATGGACCGCATCACCTGCGCCGACGACATCCGGCGGCTGCTCGCCAGCCCCGACGTCGTCGTGGGCAGCGTCGCCGCGCTCACCGAAACCGGCTCCCTCGTGGTCGCCTCGGCCAGCGGAAGCCAACTACCCGCCTACGCGGCGGCGCCGCCCGCGCGATCTGGATCGTCGGGGCGCAGAAGGTGGTACCCGACCTGAGCACCGCGCTGCGCCGCGTCGAAGACCACGCCCTCCCGCTGGAAAACGCCCGCGCCCAGGTGGCCTACGGGCAGCCCAGCGCCATCAACCGCCTCCTCATCCTCAACGCAGAATCCCACCCCGGGCGCGGCACCGTCCTGCTGCTCCGCGAAGCCATCGGATTCTGAAACCACCAGGAGTAATCATGCCCGCATCTCGGCCCATACCACCGAATCCGTACCCAGGCCCCAGCCAGCTCACCGAGTTCACCAGCAGTCTTCAGTCGGCTGTCCCGCCTCGCGCCTGGTAGCCGGGCAGCCAGCGCCGCAGTTGCTCGCGCGTGTCACGGTGCGGCCGAAGTCGGTGTCCCGGCCGAACGCATCCGGCCGGGCCAGCATCGCACGGCACGTCGTGCTTATTCTGCGGAATCGTTGATCTTGGATATTCGGTGTTGCGGCGCCCCAGCTGAGCGCTGGTCGAGCGGGTCTACGACGGCGAGGAGCACGCGTTCGGCCCGCAGTGGGACCTCCCCATGCGGGGCACCGTCGGCATCCTCCGCCGGAACTGGACCTGTGACCAGGCCGTGGGCGCCGACTCACTCATGAGTGAGTCGGGTACGACGGCTCAGGCGAAGTCCGCTTCGGTGATGCCGTCGGCATGGCCGGCCGACCACTGGACCAGCTCGATCCGGTAGCCGTCCGGGTCGGTGATCCAGCTGGTCCGCGGCCCGTCCGTGCCGTCGGGAAGCCCGGGCGGCTCGGCCATGATCCCGTGCGCGGCAAGATCGGCGACGGTCGCGTCCAGCGACTCGACCTGGACGACGAGATGGTTGATGCCGGTGCCGAGCTCGACCGCGCCCCTCGCTGGGTCGTAGACCAGCTCGATGGTGACGAAGCGGTCGCCTGGCAGCCGGAGCATGGTCAGGCTGCCGAACGCCGTCCCCTCGACGGTCCCGACGACTGTGTAGCCCACGGAGGTGTAGAAAGCGAGTGACCGCCCGAGATCGCTGACCCGCAGGCCGACGTGCAGAGTGCGCATGGTGGGCCACCTTAGTCGACCGCCGAAGGTATATCTGAACACCGCAAGATCGTCCGCTAAGTAGGTGCGGAAATCCGCAGGGTTCACCCCGACAGAACAGTCGACCACGACGCAGCAACCGCATGGTAAGTCCGGACCCCGCAAGATCACCCGCAAAGTTGGCCCGGACTCCGCAAGGATCGCGCGGACTGGTGTCCTGTCTCATCCGAGTTGGCATCTCGGGGACCGCTGACCTGGGGAGGGACAACATGGATGAGACGGTGTCTGGGTGAAGTCTCATTTGACCTGGCTCGATGCTGTCGAATCCGGCGGATCGTCTCAATGAATGTGGTCTGCTATTCGATGAATGTTGGGCTTCCTGGGGTGGCTTCCGCCGACCGATCAGGATCGATCCGGGGTTGGGTCTGTTCTGCCAGAGTGCGTGGTTGTTGGCGGAGGCGTCAGGTGGTGTTTTGGTGGTCGGTGAGGGCTTCGGCGATCGCATGCTGGCCGATGGCGGCCAGGACTGGGTTGGTGACTTGGTAGACGTGCACCGCGCCGAGTCCGAAGCGCAGACCCCAGCCGCGTCCTCGTGTCCAGGCCGCGGCGTCGACGTTGGCCTCGGCGCGGAAGAGGTCGCGGGTCTGGCCGGTGAGCAGGGTCCAGGCGGGCAGCATGTCGCAGGCCGGGTCGCCGACGCCCAGCCCGCCGAAGTCGATGACCGCGGCCAGCCGGCCGTTGCGGGCCAGCAGGTTGGCAGGGTGGAGGTCGGCGTGTATCCAGACCGGGGTGCCGTCCCACGCCGGGGCGGCGAGAGATGTTTCCCAGGCTGCGGTTGCCAGGGCTGCGTCCAGGGTGCCGTCGGCGCCAAGGCTGCGGATCGCAGCGCGGACATCGTCGTCGCGGGTGCTGACCGGCTCGGCCCGGAAGGACGGCGGCCCACCGGTGGCGTCGAACCGCTGGAGTGCTGCGACGAAACGGCCGAGTTGCGCGGCTGCGTCGGGCAGGTCGACGATTGGCTGTTCCACGGCGTTCCCGCCGTCGAGCCAGCGATATACCGACCACGGGTAGGGAAACCCTTCGCCGGGAACACCCCTGCCCAGCGGCACCGGTATGGCGAGCGGGAGCAGCGGGGCAAGCTGCGGTAGCCATCGCTGTTCTGTGTCCACGTTCTCGGCGGCACTCGTAGATCGCGTTGTCAGTGCCGGCTGAGCGGACTTTGGTGATGGCCAGGCTCGCCCATTGGGGGAACTGTTCCGCGATCAACCGGCCGGCGAGTGGGCCGTCGATGTCGACTTCGTCGGGACGCATCGTGGTCATCAACGCTCACCCGCCACTTCGGCGGCGGGTTGGTGCCAGTGGCCGACCGGGGCGTGTCGGACGGTGGCGAGGGTTTGAAGGTTGGTGTTGGCCAGGTCGCGGTGGGCTGGTGGGAGGCGGCGTTGGAACTCGGCGCGGAACCGGTCGTGGTCGGCGGTGGAGGCGGACATGGCGAACGGTCGCCAGTGGGGGGCGACCAGCATCTGGGTGAGGGTGATGACCTCGGGGTAGGTGGCCGCGGCGTGGACCGGGTCGCGGGCGTCGGCCGGCCAGTTGTGGTGTCCGAACCCTGCCGGTAGCGGGATGTCACGGACGATGGCGTGGGGCAATCCCCAGCCACGGTTGGTGAGGGTTTCCCAGATCAGGCGGGCGGTGCGGTATGCGGTGTGCGCGATGCCGCGATCGTGGCGGCGGATGAGGTGCAGGTGACGGACCTGGGCGTGGACGATGTCCGGGTGCGTGGCGAGGTTGACCTGGTCGCGCGGATGGTCGGCGCCGGGGCCGGTCCAGAGCCGGTGACGTAGGCAGATGTTGTGCTCGTGCCGATGCCAGATGTCGATGCGTTCTGCGGTGGTGTGGACGGCGGCGCAGCGGCGGCAGGCGGGACGCACCGTGTTGGGTTTGGCGGGCAGGGTGCGGCCGCGCCGTGCCATCGTGGGGTGGTCGGGGTGCTGGGGTCGCAGTTGTGGCAGCGCGTAGGCCAGGGCGAGCGGCGGTTGGCCGCTGGCGGTCGCGAGGGCGGCCAGGCTGACCTTGTCGATGGACTGGGACGTGCCGGCGGTGAGGTAGTCGATGAGGTCCGCTCCGGTGATCCGGTTGGTGCTGCCCAGTCGCAGCAGGTAGGAGCCGGTGGTTTCGTCCTGGGCGGGGCGGCAGGTCCGCGGCAGTGCGCGTCTGGGCCCGGCGCGGAACAGGTGGCTGATCGTCGCGACGCTCACGTCGGTGTCTCGCGGGGCCGGGGTGGTTTGGGCGCGGCGGACTCGGTGGCGTGGTCGACCACGATGGTATCGAGCAGGTCCCGGGTGATCTGCTCGCCGCCTTCGGCGATGGCGTAGATCGCCGCGGCGCGGATGATGTGCGACAGGCTGCTGATCAGCCCGCCGGTGCGTTGGTGCAGGTACTTGGCCTGCCTGGTTAGGGATCCGGGCTCGTGGTGGTGCAGCCGCAGGGCCTGTTCCATGGTGGCCACCATGGAGCGCCATTCGTCGCGGTAGGGGAACTTCCCGGTGCGGGTCATCACGCAGCGGGCGGCGATCTGCTGCCCCCGGATCCCGGTGAACAGGCCGCCCGATTCGACGTTGATGCCGGCGAACACGAACGTGGCGGGTAGGTGCTCGGTGAAATACTTCAGGTGGTCGGACAGGTCTTCTCCGGCGCTGGTGGCGAGATTCACGTTGTGGATTTCATCGACGATGACAAGATCTGTCCGGGCTTCGGTGAGGACCTCGCAGACGGTGGTGGCGATGTCCATCTCGTTGGCCCGCGACTTGAACGGGGGCATGCCCAGGAAGTGCGCGAACTGGGTGGCCAGCTTCTTGGGCGAGCCTTTGGGCGGTGCGGTGACGTAGACGACCGGGATCCGGTCGGCGGCCGGGTAGCGGTTACGGACCAGCAGTTCGTGGGCGCGGCCGAGTTGCTTGATGGCGGTGCTCTTGCCGGTGGCCGCCGCGCCGGAGACGATCAGGCCGCGGCGGGCGCAGACCTCCCGCTGGTTGAGCAGGCTGAGTAGCCGTCCCTGGCGGATGACGTCGCGGACGGTGGAGGTTTCCACCACGATCAGCTCGGAATGGTATTTGATGCGAGCGTCGTCGTACTCGCCGCGGCCTACGGCATCAAGCCCGGTCCAGGCCGGTTCGGGCAGCAGATCCAGCGTGACCGGATCGTCCTGGACGAACTGCCGCCATCCGGCCAGGGTGGTCGTGGGAGCCCGGCGGTCGTCGATGATGCCCAGGTCTGGTGCGCTCACCACCACCGGCTGGCCTCCTCTCGCGCGTTGAACACCCGCAACGGCACCACCTCGGCGAGCGAACTGGTGTCCTCACCGTTGTCCACGTCCTCCTGCCCCTGTTGTGGGGCCGGTGGGTCGGGTCGCGGCCAGGCCGGTGCCGCGGTGGCCTTGGTGCGCGCCGCGACCCGCTGCTCCCGTTTGGACGGCTTGCCGGCCCGCTCTTGGTCTTGGGCAGGACCGCGGTCGGCGCGTTGCAGCAGCGCGGCGACCGCTTGCGCGATCTCCGCTTCGGTGGCCTGCCGGCCTTGCGTGGCAAGGTGTTGACGGGCGTGGTCCCAGGCCAGTTCACCGAACGGGGCGGGAACGCTGTTCAGGTGTTTCCAGGTGGCGGTGATCCAGCCACCTTGGCGGTGGTTGCGTACCCAGATCTGGCTGACGTCGTAGGGGTCGTGGTGGACCTCCCACAGGTTCTTCTTCGCGCTCACCCCGGAGGGTTGGCGTCGCCACGGGTTGAGCTCGGCGCTGTCGTAGACCCTGTGGTTGATCTTTATGCCGTAGCTGTTGATGGCCTGCCACCGCGCGGGCAACAACTCGATGTAGTCCTGCGCGGACAACGCGACGGGCACGTAACCGGCCGACTCGACCAGCGCGGCGTAGCGCTCGTTCGGTGTGTAGGCCCGACCCGGGGTGACCGGATCGCGGAGCCCGTCGTGGGGTCGATGTTGCCACCCGGCCAGAATCCATTCGTCGAGCAGTTCCTGCAGTTCCAGCAGCGACCACAGCGGTTCGTCTTCCACCCGCCGGCCCCGGTACTCGGCGCTGCGTCCCAGGTAGCCGGACACGAACTGGCAGAACAGGGTGCTCACCGATTCCAGGGTCCGCTCGATGTGTGGCTTGTCGGTCGGGGTGTGCGGGTGGGCGGGCTGGAAGTTGATGCCCAGGCTCGCGCAGGCGGTGCGGAAGTTGTGCGAGATGAACACGTTGCCCCGGTCGCACACGATCGTCTCGGGCACGATCACCGGCCGGGCCGCGGCGTGTTCCAACCGCTGGTCCAACGCCAGCAGCCGCCGGTGCGGCAGCACCGACCGGGACATCGCCAGCGCCTGCGCCCAGCCCGGACGCATCGGCTCCGGCGTGACCGTGCGGGCCAGCAGCAACGACGCGTCCACCGACTTCGTCGCCGGTCGCAGCACCCCGGCCGTGATCGACCTGGTCGCCAGGTCCACCATCCCGTTGTGGAGGTAGTTCTGGACTGACCGTTGACCGCTGCGAAGCTGGTGGTGACGACAACGGTGGCTGGAGGATCAGGGTCTGCGCTCCCGGCCTGGACGGTCGATGCGGGTGACGTTGGTGGTGGTCTCAAGGGCCTCG
>WNFX01003111.1_pt1 | contig 16625 bp, 22 predicted proteins | sample 5400111 | NCBI WGS metagenome assembly WNFX01 (sample SAMN13153363, study PRJNA577476) | soil metagenome | isolation source: 40 cm soil or saprolite under grassland replicate 1 | place: USA:California | collected 2016-06-15 | reverse complement strand
ACCGCCGCCAACGCGGGGTCGGTGTCCGGTGACGAAGCCAAGAAGATGCAGTACCTGATCCTGTCCCGGTTCGCGAACAGCGGCGCCTACCTCGCCTCCGATGACGCGACCCAGGCGATCGCCCTGCTCAAGGACACCACGGGTAACTATCTGTGGCAGCCGTCGAACCAGGCGGGGCAGCCGGACCGGCTGTTCGGCCGGGACTTCTACCGGGTGTCCGGCCTGCCGTCGATGACCGGCGCGGGTGCATCCGACCCGTCGGTGCTGTTCGGCGACGTCCGCTCCGGCTACCTGGTTGCCGACCGGCAGCAGGTCACCGTGCAGCGGCTGGACGAGCGGTACGCGGACCAGGGCCTGGTCGGGTTCCTGTTCCGGCAGCGCGTCGGCGGCGACGTGATCAGGCCTGCGGCCTTTGCCCGTTACATGCTCTAGGAGGGCAGAACAATGGCAGTTCTCGGTAATCTCGGCGGCGGCCAGCAGCAGGGCAGCGACCTGTCCCCGCTGCCGGACGGCCCCCGTAACTCCGCGGGGTACCCGACGGGCAACCCGTCCGGCGGGTACCCGGACAGCCCGCCGGTGGTCGACGGGGAGCCGGTGTCCCCGGCGGTGGCCCGGTCCCGCGCCGGCGCCGTCGCCGCGCACGGCCACGGCGCGGGCGGAAGCGGGCCCGGCTGATGAAGATCGCGTTCAAGATCTCCACCGCCGGCTACTGGTGGGACGGGCACATTCATTCCGCGATTCCCGGGGAGCCTGTCGAGATCGACGACGGCAACCCCAAGGCGGTGGCGTGGGCCCGGCACTCAGTCGCGTCGGGTGCGGCAGAACTGCTGGAAGACGTCAAGGCGAAGGAAACCAGGGCCCCGGCACCGGCGAAGCAGGCAGGCGGCCGGGCCTAAGACAACCACGACGTGGCAGGCGGCGGCAGAGGGGATCTCCCGCCGCCGCCCGCCAGCCCGGCGATGTGCCGCCTCAGCGCGGCGGTGGGCTGGAACCACTCAGTGCGGCCAACGCGAGAACCGGCGAACTGGCAGTGCCGTTGCCGCTCTAGGTCATAACTGCCTGGCTCGGTCGCAAGTAGCTGGCCCCCAAGAACACGGGCACGGCGCTCCACTTCGTAGCTCGTGCCTATCTTGATGAGCCCATGGTTCTCGACGTAGTAGACGACAGAGTCCTCATAAGGGTCGCGCGCTGGCGAGTGAGGGCCGTTGAACAGCCACCGCAGATCCTCTTTCTGCTCTGCGGTGGCTGATCGCCAGGCGGACGTCAGCACGGCGACGGCTTCCTCAACGGCTTCCTCATCTGTGCGGTAACTATGCCCGGTCATGGGGATCTCCTTGCGTTGTGGCAGCGGCGGCGGTTCTCCGCCGCGAGGTCGTAGTGGCCGGTGACATAAACGTGCCACCGATGGCGGGCCTGATACCAGGTGACTGGCTGGCCGCAGCCGCACTTGCACAACGGGGCAGGGCCGCGGTCCGCCACGTGGTCGTACTTGTTGTGACAGAGCTTGCACAGTTCGCGGTAATCCTCACGGTTCCGGCTGTACCTACGGTCATGGATAAGCGCGTACTCGGTCCGCTTACCCTGGCCACACTCATCACAGGTTCCGGTCTTGGGAAACCACCTGTTCAGGTAGGTGTGCAGCGACCGGTAACCGGCTTGGTCCCCCTTCCACCAGGGAGGACGCTCCACCCTGAGATGGTGCCCCCTGAGGAACCGGGCCCCAGTTTCCCGCATCAGGCGGGTGCCGTCTTTTCGCTTGCTTCCGTAACCCCGGGGTTCGATCAGTCCCCCGCAGCCGCATGCGCATAGCTTGTCCATGGAGAGGAGTCTACGATAAGAATCCTATGGCATTCCGTCGCGCCGTGGGTGCCGACCGGGTACGGCACCCAGACCGGCATTTTCACCCCCCGCATCCGCGACCTGGGCCACGACGTGTCCCTGTCCGTCTACTACGGGCTGCAGGGCGCCAAGATGAACTGGAACGGCATGACCTGCCGCCCCAGCTACGCCGCGAACTACGGCTCCGACGTGCTGATGCCCCACGCGCTGGAGCACTTCGGCGGCGGGGACGGCACCAGCATCCGGCAGGCCGCCGCCCGCGGCGTCATCATCACCCTCGGCGACGTGTGGACGTTCGAGGTGCCGCTGCTGAACCAGATGTGCGTCGCGTCCTGGGTGCCGGTCGACCACCTCGGGGTCCCCGCGATGACCCGCGGCTGGTTCCGCATGTCCGGCGCCGTCCCCATCGCCATGTCCCGGTTCGGCGAAACCGTGCTGCGCGAGTCCGGGTATAACCCGCTGTACGTGCCGCACGGCGTCGACACCGCCACCTTCACGCCCGGTGACCGGGCCGGGGCCCGCGCATCGGCCGGGCTGCCGGCCGACGCGTTCATCGTCGGCATGGTGGCGAACAACATCGGCAAGGACGGCAACCGGAAGGCGTTCGCCGAGCAGATCGCCGCGTTCGCCCGCCTCCGCGCACGGCATAGCGACGCGATGATGGTGCTGCACACCGACGTTACCAGCCCGCTCGGCATGGACCTGCGCACCTTCCTCGCCGACCACCTGCCCGACGGGTCCTACAGTTTCACCGACCCGTACATGTACAGGCGGGGCATGAACCCGTCTGCTGTCGCCAGCATCTACCGCTCCATCGACGTGCTGTCGAACTGCTCCTACGGCGAGGGATTCGGCATCCCCATCCTGGAAGCCCAGGCATGCGGCACCCCCGTCGTCGTCACCGACGCGACGGCCATGCCGGAACTGTGCGGCTCCGGGTGGACCGTGCCGTACGAGAAGACCTGGCACGAATCCCAGGTCGGGTGGATCGCCAAACCGCTGATCGGCGGCATCGCCGACGCGTACGAGCAGGCGTACGAGAAGGCCCGCGACGAGGAGATGCGGCTGGAGGCATTCACGTTCGCCCAGGACTACGACGCCGGCCTGATCACGGAGCGGTACTGGCGGCCGGTCCTCGCCCGGTTCTCCGAGACCCTGGCGGCGATGGCCGAGGAGGCGCGCAAGCCGCAGCCGCTGCCCGCGCCGAAGATCCGCGAGGCTGACGGGCTGCTGTGGCTGGACCGCGGCGGCCGCACCGACGACTGGGTGGCCTACGCCGACCACGAGCCGTGGCTCAAGCCCATCCTGGGGGGGCTGCTGCCCGAGGGCGGCGTGTTCCTCGACATCGGCGCGCACGTGGGCCGCTGGTCACTGCGGCTCGCCGGCCGGGCGGCCGAGGTGATCGCGGTGGAGGCGAACCCCAGCACGTTCAAGACGCTGCGGCGCCACCTCGCCATCAACGATATCGCCAACGTGACCGCCCTTAACCTCGCGGCGTGGGACGAAGATACCTGGGTGCAGCTGGAGAACCCGGACCGCCGGGAGGATGGCGGCGGCGTCCGCGTCGTCGCCGCGGGCAGCCCCGCCACGGCCGTCATCCCTGCCGTGCGGCTTGACAGCAACGCGGCCGTACTAGGCGCGCTGGCCGAGTTCGGCCGCCTGGACCTGGTGAAACTCGACGTGGAAGGCGCCGATATCCACGTCCTGCGCGGCCTGGCCGGGCTCCTCGCCCGGTACCGGCCCGTGCTGGTGATCGAAGACCACTCCCTGTACGGGTATTACGACCGGGCCGACCTCGAGGAGACCCTCACCGGTCTCGGCTACGAGTTCGAGGTGGCCGCGTCGGTCCCGTCGAACTTCCAGCCCGGCGTCGGCATCCTGGACCACTCCCGGCCCGCCGACTACCTCCTCGCCCGGCCTGCGGGCAGCCTGGCGTGACCTACGCCTCGTCGGTCCCGGCCGTGATCGCAGCCCTGGTCGCCGCGTTCCGCACCTCGGCGGCGCTGGGCCTGGCCGGGGTCCCGGTCCGCGACGGCCCGGAACTGACCCAGGAGTCCGGGACCGAAGCGGTCGCCGTCGGGTACACCGGCGACCAGGCCGAGGATGTCGTCACCGGCGCCGCGTCCCCCGAAGGGCTCAACGTCCTGCCGGACCGGGAGCGGTACGCGGTCACCTGCACCATCGAGGTCACCGACCCCGGCAGCGACATCACCGCCGCCCGCGCCCGCGCGTACGTGCTCCACGCGGCGTGCGGGCAGGCTCTCGCCGCCGATCACACGCTCGGGAAGGTCGTGCTGCGGGCATCGCTGGGCATCGGGTCCCTGCAGCAGCAGCAGACCAGCAACGGGGCGCTGGCCCGGGTCGTATTCCCGATTAACGTCGACGCGTACACCAGCCGCTGACCCTGCCGTTTATTCCGGCCGCAGTGACTTACCGATGAGGTCATCCACGATCTCCGCCATCACGTCCGCCCCGGCGTCGATCTCTGCCCGGGCCCGGCGAAGTTCGAGGGCGCGGGCTTCGGTGATCTCGTCGCCGTCGAGGAACCAGCGGTGGCGGCCGTCGATCCAGTCGTCATACGGCTTCTCGGCGGAAGGCCCGATGTTCACCATGCTGAACTCTTTGACCAGGTGGCCGTCGAGGTAGGTCTCGGTGCGGATCACCGGCCTGGCCCGGCCTTCCAGCCGCCGCCGTGAACGTGTTTCCCGGCTTCTGTCATGCCCGCAGTCTAAGGAGAGTTCATGGCGGCCTACACGAACCAGGTGGCCCCGCACGCGGGCCTCAACCCGGTCACCGAGACGCAGCCCGCCGCGTCCGGCAACACGGCACCGTGCGGGTCCGGGCTCGGCCTGCTGGTCAGGACGGCCAGCGGCCCCAACACCGTCACGATCACCGTGCCCGCCGCGATCACCTTCGACGGGCTCGGCATCGGCAACGCCACCCCCGGGTCCGGCAGCCGCTCCGTGGTCGTGGCCAATAACACGGCCGCGGTGATCCCCCTGGTCGCCGGCACGTACATGGACCCGGCTACGAGCCTGGCGACGTTCGCGGTGTCGGGCACGCTGACCAGCGTCCTGTGCTCGGTCATCTCCATCAGCGCGTAAGAGAGGCAGCCTCATGGGCGATTGGGTGCAGATCATCTACCCGGCGACGGGCGCGACCGGCGAAGTGCACCGGCTGTCCCTCCCGCAGCATTACGCGGCCGGGTGGCGGCTCCTCGCCGACGGCGAGATACCGGCGGCGGAACCGGAGACGGAACCGGAACCGATGACCAGGGCCCAGGCCGCCAAGGCGGCGAAGCAGGCCGCCAGCGCTGAAAACAAGGAGAACTAGCCGTGCCCCCGACACCGCTGACCGCCACCCTCCGGTACATCCCCCCGGGCACGCGCAAGGTGTACTGGCTCACCACGATCGCGTCCTACGCCACCGCCGTGACCCGCGCCGAGATCAACGCCGGGACGGACCTGACCGCGGAAATCGCCGAGATGTCCGGGTTCTCCGTCACCAGCGCCAGCACGGAAACGCCGGACCTGGCCACCCGGTTCACGGCGAAAATCCCGGGCAGAATCACGGCCGATGACTCCTCCATCAGCTTCTACGCGTCGTCCACGTCGGCTGACGTGCGGACGGTATTGCCCCGCGACACCGCCGGCTTCGTGATCATCCTCCCCGAAGGAGACGTGCCGGCCCAGAAGATGGATGTGTATCCCGCCAAGGTCGCCTCGACGGCGGTCGACACGGCGATGGAGGATCCGGAGAAGATCAACGTCGCGTTCACCATCACCAAGGTGCCCGCGCTGAACCTGACGATCCCCGCCTGATGGGCTCCTACCTCGGGCGCGACGCGATCCTGCGCGCCGCCGCCCTCAGAACCGAGGAAGTCCGCGTGCCCGAATGGGCCGACCCGGACAGCGGCTCCGACACGGTCCTGGTGCGGGAGCTGCGGGGCCGCGAGCGTGATGAATGGGAGGCGTCCCTCGCCGTGATGAGGGGCAAGGCGATGGTCCCGGACGTGGCGAACATGCGCGCCAAGCTCGTCGCCCGCAGCGTCGTCGGCGGCGACGGCGAGCCGGTCTTCTCGCAGCAGGACGTCGCCGCGCTCGGCGAGCTGTCCGCCGCCGCGCTGAACCGGGTGTTCGAGGTCGCATCCCGCCTGTCCGGCCTGGATGAGAAGGACCTGGAGGAGATGGCGGGAAACTCCGGGGCCGCCGCTCCTGGCGGCGGTTCCTCTTCAGCCTCGCCCGTGACCTCGGCTGCACCGTAGCCGAGCTCCTGGACCGCGTCGGCTCCCGTGAGCTGACCGAGTGGGCGGCGCTCGCCCAGGTGGAGGTGGAGGAGCAGGCTGAGGCGGAGAAACGGGACGGGCGGAAAGGGCGGCGTTGACTGCTCCCCGCCCTGAAGGACGGGGATTCTCCCACGCGACTAGACACGCAAAGGATACCGCGGATGATGGCTGAGGTCGTGCAGGAGGCGGGCACTGCTTGGGTTTCGCAGTATCGCCCGCCCCCCGCGTATGTCTTCCACGAGGTGTCTAGTCGCGTGGATCTTCCTGTTTCACCGGCCGCCGCCTGGCAGTTGCCAGGTCTTACGCCGCCTCCGCAGGCATCACGTCCCGCTAGACCAGCGGTAGGCACCGTGCGGTGCGAGACCAATGTACCGCGCCGTACCGCCATTCCTCCCCGCCCTGAAGGACGGGGCATCCTGGCGAGGTCCCGGTGATGGCTGAAGCGGAGGTCACCGGGTCCGGCGTGCCCGGCATGAAACTGCTCGCCGCGAAGCTGAAAGAGGCCGACCCGAAGCTGAAGCGGGAACTGCGGCGGAACTTCAGGGACGCCGCGGAACCGGTCGCCGGGGATGTGCAGCAGTCCATCCTCCTCATGCCCTCGCATCATGACGGGACGCTGCGCCGGGAAACCGCCAGGACGGTCGTCGTGCGGACGTCGTTCTCCAGTGCCGGGGTCCGCGTGCAGATCGACTCGCTCGGCAGCAAGATGCCGGCGGGCAAGGGCACGCTGCCGCACCACCTGGACAGCGGCAAAGGGTGGAATCACCCGGTGTACGGGCACGGGCCGCGCAGCCGGTGGGGATGGACGAGGAGGCGGCAGCTCGGCAAGCCCGGATGGTTCGAAAAACCCGTCATTGATAACGCCCGGCAATTCCGCGACGCCGCCCTGGCCGCGATCGCCGAGACCGAGAAACACCTCGGGATGTGACGCAACGTGGCTAACATAATGCGTTTTGTTATTCTCGGCGATGACCGGGGCGGCCCCGCGTTCGCCTCCTTCACCAGGCAGGTCGAGAAGGCGAACCAGGCCGTCGACCGGAACAACGCCGCGCTGAAACGGCAGTCTGCGTCGTCCGGGAAAGCCCGCGGCGAGGTCACGGGGCTGGGCAAGGCGATGGGCGGCCTGAAGCTGAACCCGGGGCTGCTGGGCCCGGCGATCGCGCTCATCCCGGCCCTCGGCACCCTGACCGGGGTCGCTGCGGGCGCCGGGGTGGCGCTGGGCGGGGCGTTCGTCGCCGGCGGTGCCGCGCTCGCCGGGTTCGGCGCCGTCGCCAAGCCGGTCCTGTCCGACGCGAAGAAGGCATCCGAGGCGGTCCGCAAGGCGCAGGACGCCTACACCATCGCCATCGCCGGCGGCACCAAGAAGTCGGTCGCGTACAAGGCCGAGCAGCTCGCCATCGCCAGGGCGTACGCCGGCATGTCCCCCGCCCAGGTCGCCCTGTCCAGGCAGCTCGGCGGCATGGCGTCCGCGTGGGACAAGGTGAAGGCCGCGCAGACCCCCGTCATCGCCGGGGCGCTGCAGCCGTGGCTGGCCTCCGTCACTAGCCTGACGAAGCAGCTGGGACCCATCATCGCGAACGTCGCCCCGGTCATCGGGTCGCTCGGCGCCCAGTTCAACGCGATCGTCAGCTCCGGGGCGTTCGCCCAGTTCCGCGATTTCATCGCCAACACCGGGTCGAAGGCGGTCGGCGCGGCGGGAAACGCCCTGCTCGGCCTGTTCCAGGGTTTCGTCATCATCCTGCCGAAGTTCCAGCCGCTGATCCAGAAGGCGGTCACGTGGCTGGGGAACCTCGGCCCGGCCATCGAGAAGTGGGCCAGCAGCCAGAAAACCGCCGACCATATCACCGCGTTCATGGCCTGGTTTAACCAGAACGGCCACGTCGTCGGGGATCTGCTGAAGAACATCGCCGGGGCGCTGAAGGCGATGGCCCCGGGGCTGACCGCCGGCGGGACAGCCGAGCTGCAGGTCATGTCCCAGTTCTTCGGGTTCATCGCGGAGCTGCCCCCCGGCCTGGCCAAGCCGCTGTTCTCGGTGGCCGGCGCGATGCTGATCCTGAACAAGCTCGGCGTGGTCAAGGTCGGGCTGAAGCTCATCGGCATGGACGCCGCGAAGGCCGCCGCGGGCGGCGGCGCGACCGGGCTGTGGGGGAAGATGCTGCCCGGCGTCCGGCTGGCCGGCGGCGCCCTGGTCGCCGTGGTGGCCGTCGACATGATCCTGAAGAACACGAGATCGGGACCGGGCGGGAAGAACTGGCTCGACAACCCGTTCGGGATGCCCGGCCCCAAGGACAAGGCCAGCGCGAACAACTGGCTGACGTCCTGGTCGCCGTATATCAACAGGTTCAAGGCGAACATCACCGACCTGACCGGTTTCGTATCCGGGTCGTGGCGCAAGTTCACCGGGTTCCTGTCCGGGTCCTGGAGTAAGACCTGGGCGCAGATCACCGGCAGCTTCGACATCACCCGCCGCCAGGTCGCTCACATCTGGGATGTGACCTGGAACAACACCGTCGGGCGGGCGGGCCGCGGCGTCCACGACGTCGCCGCGTGGCTCGGCAGCCTCCGCGCCGGGGCGGCCCTCGCCTGGGATCGGATCCGCGGCACCGCGGCCAGCGTATGGAACACGATCTGGGTCAACACCGTCACCCGCACCCGGAACGGCGTCAGCAGCGTCATGTCGTGGATCGGGACGCTGCCCGGCCGGATCACCGGCGTGTTCCGCGGCGCCGGGGGGTGGCTGCTCCAGAAGGGCAGGGACGTCATCCAGGGGTTCTGGAACGGCCTCACCGCCATCTGGGCCAAGGTGACGACCTGGATCGGCGGCATCGCGTCGTGGATCAAGGCGCACAAGGGGCCGGTGTCCCTGGACCGGTCGCTGCTGTACCCGGCAGGGCAGGCGCTGATGGGCGGCCTGTTCAACGGGCTCAAGGCCGGGTTCGGCCCGGTCGGGTCGTTCATCGGCGGGATCGCGTCCTGGGTGGCGGGGAAGATCACGGGGGCGGGCGGGAAGCTGCTCGGCGGGAAGGTCGTCCTGGACACCTCCCAGTTCTCCGGCGGCGCTCTCGCCGGTGCCGTCGGCGGCGGCGCGGCGCGGTGGAAGAACCAGATCCTCACCGCGCTGGCGATGCTGAACCAGTCCCCGGCGAACCTGGGCGCCGTCGAGCACCGGATTAACCAGGAGTCGGGGGGTAATCAGTTCGCGGTGAACAAGTGGGACTGCCTTACGCTTGATGCCATGATCCTCACGCGGCGCGGCTGGCTCAAGCATGACGAAGTGCAGGTAGGAGACGAGACGATCGGGTATAACCCGGTCACCGGGCGCAGCGAATGGACTACGGTCACCCGGGTTGTCCACTATGCCGACGCACCCCTCGTCCGCCTCGGCGGTTCACGCTGGCATGCCACCACAACCCCCAATCACCGGTGGATTGACAAGCCCGTGACCCGCGATTACGGGACGCTACCCGACACGTGCCCCTACTGCCCCTGGCCTGAGCCGCCACCGTTGCGCGCCCGGCTGGCCAGGTGCCCCGAATGCGGATGGGAACCGAAGGCCCCCGGCGGAGTCCCCCTGCACCGCTCGCTGAAGCACGGCATCAAGGAAAAGAAAATCGAGCGCCGTGTCCGCCGCGGCAAGACAACTGAGAACGGGCTCGCCGTCCACCTGGGTGTAGCGCACGGAATCAAGCTGGACTGGCAGCCGACCGAATCCTGTCGGTTCACCGAAACCCGGCACCTTAACCAGCATTCGCGCGTGCTTCTGTCTGCTCCCGCTGACACGCCTGCTGCGCTCGACATCTCGGTTGCGGAAGCCGCGCTGCTCGGTTGGCTTGCCGGGGACGGCTATATCGAATCACCGGCCAGTCGCAAGCAGCCCGCGATGAGCATCGCCCAGTCCAAGCCGCGTACGCTCGCCAAGCTGCGCTCGCTACTGGAAGCCGATTTCACGGTTGTCGAAGCCGATGGCCAGCGGACCGGCGCACGCGCTCATGCCACTCGCCCGCACCGCGAGGTATCCGAATACATCGATATCCGGAAAACTCGCACGGGCAAGGATGCCTGCGGTCCCCGCCATCAGTTCCGGTTTACCCCGGCCTACACAGCTGACCTGCTAGGACGCGTAGGACACCCGAAGGATGACACCGAGTCCATCGTCCTGCGCATGTCCGGCCCGCAACGAACCGCCTGGCTGGAGGGGTTCGTTGATGCTGAGGGGCATCGTCAAGGTGAGCACGTCACTATCTCGCAGGTTTACGGCCCGGTCCTCGAAGCTGCGCACCTCGCGGCCTACCTGTGCGGTTACCGTCCCCATCAGCGTGATAACAAGGTCACGCATCCCGGATGGTCGGCATCCGCCACAATCTCGCTCGGACGGCCAGTCGTTCACGGTTCATTCCTCCGCACTACGCCAGCCGGGCGAGGCGACGTATGGTGCGTCACCACAGAACTCGGCAGCTGGACAGCGCGACAGGACGGCCATGTTTTCCTGACCGGTAACTCCAACTGGGCCCGCGGTACTCCGAGCGTAGGACTGGCCCAGGTCACCGGCCCGACGTACCGGGCGAACAGCCCGCGCGGGTGGCTGAACCTGCCGCCGATGGCGTACGGCGTGTCCGAGGACGTGCTCGCCAACATCTACGCCGGGCTGCACCATGCCATCACCGCGTACCCGGGCCGGTCGCTGGCCTCGGTGATGCTCCAGCCCGGCGGCTACGCCCTCGGCACGCCCTCGGCGGCACCCGGGTGGGCGTGGGTCGGGGAGCGGGGCCCGGAGCTGATGCGGTTCCGCGGCGGGGAGCAGGTCGCCCCGTACGCCGGCGGCCGCGGCGGCGGGAATACCTACCAGATCACCGTCAACGTGCCGCCGACCGCCAGCAAGGCGGACACCGGACGGGTCATCGTGGAGCACATCCGCGCGTACGAGCAGGGCTCCGGGAAGGGGTGGCGGCGGCCCTAGCCCCGGCAGGCCTCGCTGACAGCGTCCGCGATGGCCTGTGCCTCACCGGGCGTGATGATCACGGCGGGCTGCTCGCCTTCCTGCTGCACCAGGCGGATCACGGCGGTACGCCCCGTCAGCGCTTCAACTATGAGCCGGTTACCGACGGGATCTTCAAACACATGCACGGATGCTGCTGGCATGAGCGAATGGTACCGCGGCGATGACAGACGGGTGGCCGGGCATCATCGTCGAGGCCGGGTTCGTCCCGACCGCCCCCGGCCTGGCCGGAACCGAGCTGATCCTCGGCGACGCCGTCCTCGGCAAGCTCGGCACCGGCACCCTCGCCGCCGGGACCGTATGGACCTCCCTCGGCGGGTACCTGCCGGACGGCACCGCCATCATCCAGTCCGTCACGATCACCCGGTCCTCCACCCGGGAGCAGGGCCCGCTGGTCACCTACGAGGCGGGCACCGCCACCATCACCCTGGCCAACTCCGACGGCCGGTTCTCCCCGGAGAACCTCGCCGGCCCGTACGTGGCGGCCGGGCAGACCCAGGTCCGGCCGATGGTCCCCGTCCGGGTCCGCGCCGCCTGGAACGGCGTCACCTACGACCTGTTCTCCGGGTTCGTCCGGTCGTGGACGCCGCCGACCGCGCAGAACGGCCCCGACTACGACATCACCGTCGCCCAGGCGCAGGACGCGTTCTGCGTCCTGGAAGGCGTCACCATCCCCGCAACGGGGTCCCCGCAGGGGGCCGGGGAGCTGTCCGGCGCCCGGGTAAGCCGGATCCTGGGGGCCGCCGGGTGGTACGCGTCCGCGCAGGGCCTGTCCGCCATCGGCGCCGGCCAGTCCGCGCTGCAGGGCACCACCTACGGGGACACCGCCCTGTCACTGCTGCGCCTGACCGCCGACAGCGAGATCGCCGACCTGTACATGGACGGGGCGGGCCGGGTCAGGTTCCGGGACCGGCACGCGCCGCTCACCGAGACCCGCTCCGCCGCCGTGCAGGCCGTGTTCGGCGACACCGCGGGCACCGCCCACCCGGCCGGGACCGAGCTGGCCTACGCGGAGATTACCCGGCCCGATGACGACACGACCATGGCGAATGACATCCAGGCCACCATCAGCGGCTCCTCGAACCTGCAGCGGGCGCAGGACGCGACGTCGGCCGCCCGGTTCCTGTTCCCCCGCTCCTACCCCCGCAGTGACCTGATCCTGCAGGCCGACGCGGACGCGCTGCAATGGGCGAGCTACGTGCTGGCCATCAGCAGGAACGACGAATCCCGGTTCGACTCGCTCACCCTGCAGGCCGACGCCGACCCGGACGGCCTGTTCCCCCAGGCCCTCGGCCGCGAGCTCGGCGACCGGATCCAGGTGTGGCGCCGCCCGCCGCAGGGCAGCGGCCTCCCGTACGCCTCGGGCAGCGTCACCAGCCCGGGGACCTTCGCGAATATCCTGTTCCTGACGGTCGCGCCCGGCACGTACACGGTGTCGTGGACGGTCACCCTGTCGGGCACTGCCGGGGCCGGGGACGCGGATAACTTCCGTCTCGTCAACGGCGTAACTGTCATAGCGAACTCTGTCAACGCGGGCGCGCCGGGGATCTACCCGCAGGCTCCGCAGACATTCACGGTCACCGCGGGGAACCCGGATATCCAGATCGGGACGGCCGGGAGCACCCCGGCGGCCGGGGCGGTGTACGGGGCGGCGGTCCCGTCGCCGGTCGTCAAGGACTGTTTCATCAGGAGCATCACCCACACGGTCACCGTCGACGGGTGGGTGACCGAATGGGGCCTGGCCGACGCCTCGCGGTACTCGTTCATGGTCCTCGGCGACCCCATCCTCGGCCGGCTCGGCCTGAATTCGCTGGCGTTCTAGGACCCGTCAGCCGACGCGTGAGGAGCATTCATGGCGCTGCCTGTCTATGTCACCGGGCAGGTTCTCGACGCGCCCGACTGCAACCTGTGGTTCCTGCCGCGGGTGGTCGAGAAAGCCGTCGACGAGTCCGTGACCAGCTCGGTCACGCTGCAGAACGACGACGAGCTGTTCCTGTCCGCCGACGCGAACGCCCGGTATTTCGTCTGGGGCCACGTCATCTACGACGGCGCGGCAGCCGGGGACATCAGCGTCGCCTGGTCCGTCCCGGCGGGAGCCACGTTCGACTGGGTCAGCGGGGGGATCCAGACCGGCGCGACCACCGGCGTTGACACCGTCTCGACCTCCGCGCAGCCCACGGCGGGCAACCCGGCCATCGGCGCGATCGGGGCGGGCACCAACCTGGTGATCCCCCTGCAGGGCCGCCTGGTCACCGCGGGGACGGCCGGGACGCTGCAGTTCCGGTGGGCGCAGAACACGTCCAACGCCACCGCGACGAGGGTGCGGGCGGGCTCGGTGCTGCTGATGTTCCGGATCGGCTAGGGCGCCGCCTGGCAGTACACGTTAGCCCGCCGTGCGCCCGCCGGGCCCGACGCGAACCCGGTGCACGCCCCCGCCGGCGTGACCGCCGCCCCCTCCGGCTCGCGGAACGACAGCCCGGCCCCCGCGGTGCTCAGTACCTGGCCGGAGACGGCACCGGCCGTGGTGAGCGTGCTGAACGTGGCATCGCCGGGCGGCGGGTTCGCCGCGGAGTACGCCTCGCCCTGCCAGTTGACCAGGCCAGTCCGGCTGGCGAGTGCCCACCCCTGCTCGGTCAGGCCGCCGCGGGCGAGCGCGGCGGGGACGGTGAACCGGGCCAGCGCCGGGTACCGGTGCGCCCTGAACGCGGCCAGGCTATACACCGCCCACCGGAACGCTTTCAGTGAAACCGACCAGTACTGGACGGCGATCAGCCCGTCCGCGGCGTCCACGCTGGGGGTCTGCTCCGGGGCATTGGCGTTGGCGCCGAACCGCTCCACGGCCGGGCTGGCCGGGGTGAGGGTGGCGCCGGAACGCCAGGCGAACCGGGCTATCTGGTTCCCGTAGGACCCGGCCAGGGCCCAGCCCAGCGCGGGTTCTGCTACGGCGTGGGTTTCGGTCCATACGCACGTGTTCGTGCCGCAGGGTTCCGCGCCGACGGCCAGGCCGTGGCCGAACCCGGCCAGGTGCATCCACCCGAGCCGGGCCCCGGACGCGGATACCCGGGTCAGGGTCAGGTCACCGGCCGACGTCGGTTTACCCGCAGTGAGCTGGGCGAATATCCACACCTTGTGCGCGGGGTCGTAGGCGAAGGACTGCATGACCGTGGGGTCATGCAGGGCGAGGCCGGTGAAGACGGCCCGGGACGGCACCGGGACCGCGGCGGCGCGGCCCTGTGCGGCCGGGGCCGCGCACGCCGCGGCGGTCATGACGGCAGCGAGGGCGGCGAGATGGCGGATCATCATGGTCAACAGTACCCAGATGACGAACCGGGCCGGCGGCTGCTGACCGCCGTCCGGTACTCCGGGCCGTGGGAACGCGCCCAGCTCTGGCTGGACGCCATCGACCCGCGCACCGGCGAGACCCGCAAGCACGTGCGGGACGGCAGCCTGCGCAGCCGCCTGGCCGCGTTCTGCGACCGGCGGGACTACGCCTGGCGGGCCAGGTGGGAGCGGCGCGGCACCAGCCCGCCGCCGCGGTGGAAACGCAGGACCGGCCCCTGAGCGGGGGCGCGACACGGAAGAGAGCGGGGCGGGGTGTCTTGGACCGGGCAGCGCTGGGACCTGGTATGGGCGGCGGCGAAAGATATCGCCCTCACGGGCACCGGCATCGTGCTGATCCTCAGCCAGGTGTTCGCGGGTTCTCCCAGCGATATCCTCCTGGCTACCGGCCTGGCGCTGACGGTCCCCAGCGTGGCGTCCCACGCCAGGGTCCTCCTGTCCGGGAGCTCTGGGCCAGGTGGGCGTTCCTCGCCCTCATCGCCGCCACCTGGGCCGTCGCCCTCTGGATCCTCATCCGGGGCGGACGGTGAGTGACCAGCCGCGCTCCTGGGAGGGATGGCGGCGGCTGCCGTTCCGGCCGATCAGCCGGGGCGCCGCCCGGGCCGTCGTGACCCTGTTCGTGCTGTCGTTCCTGCTGTCCGGCGGCGCCTACTGGCTGTCGGTCCGGGCCGTGCAGGGCGAGGTCCGCTCCAGGGCCAGCGTCGTGCAGCTGTGCCAGGCCGGGAACGAGTCCCGCGCCCAGCAGGTCACCCTGTGGACCCACCTGATCGCGATCAGCCGGCCGCCGCCGCATGAGACGCCCGCGCAGCGGGCCAGGCGGCAGCAGGTCATCCGGGAGTTCCTCGGCTACGTGCGGCAGGTTTTCAAGGCTCGCAACTGCGCCGTGAGCTTCAAGGGATGACGGGAGGACCCGCCCTGAAACGCGCACTGGCCCCGGCGACGAACCCCACGGGCATCGGGTCGGCTGCCGCCGCGATCTACGCGGCCGTCGTCATGATCGTCAACGCCGCGCACCACCACGCCGTGATCGACCCGCAAGTCGTGATCGCCGCGCTCGCCGCCGCTGCGTTCCTATACAGCAGGATGAAAGTCACGCCCGTCGCGGATCCGAAGGACGGCAACGGGCAGCCGCTGGCGGCGGCGAGCGCACCCCAGCCGGTCATCACGGTGAACGCTACCGGGAGCGCTGACATCGGCCGGCAGGTCGCGGCAGCCATGAAGGCATACGAGGGCAGGCGCGGCACCTTTGCGCAGCCCGAAGTTGGCTTGCCGTCAGGTTACGAGCCGCCATCAGCCGCGCTGACGCCGCCGGAGAAGACGCTCCGGCCTCCCGCCGCGCCGGAGTGACCCGCCATGGGCTACTGCTTCACCTGCGGCACCTGGGCTGAGCTCGTCGCCTCCGCCACGTGCGCCGCGTGCCGCCGCGACTGGCAGCCAGCCGCCACCCGGCCCGCCGACCCCGGGTACCACGCGCACCCGCAGCCGTCTAGGACATGAACGCGAACCGGAACACCCGCGTCCCGTCATCGCGGACGCTGCCGGCCCAGCGGTACACCGCAGCATCCAGCGCGGGCATGGTCACGTCAGGCTCCGGGCCGAACGACCCGACGCCTGGCGGAACCGGCAGCCGCCATGTGTCGCGGTTGTCAGGGACGCGCATCCGGCGCCCGTCGAAGTAGCCGCCGGCCAGCTCGACTTCTATCGCCGGGACGTCGTACAGATCCTCGATGCGGGCCACGGAACCCAGTTTAGGCAGGGCGGCCCGCCGGCCTCGGATGCCACGGGCCGCCGCAGCCGCCAAGGTAAAGAGCTGTCCCTCAAATGAGGGAGCAAAACTTGAAGTACCCGCCGTGAGCTTCATGTTCGGGCCGGAATGGGCGCGGGACACCGGCTGCTGCGCCAAGCCCGCCGGCTGCACCAACATGAGCCCGGCCTGCCTGATGCGGGGCCACCCGTGGAAACGGAGATACGCGTTGACACCAGACCAGCCCGTGCCGTTCCGCGCCGGACGGCTCGACGGCGAGACGCCCGCCCCGGCCGCCGCCCGCACCCCGCGCGTCGCGCCGGGCTCCGTCGTCCTGCTCGCCGACTGCTCTGAGTTCCAGCCCGATATAGCCGACGCCGCGTACCTCCGCTGGTCAAAGGCCATCGTCATCCGCGCGCTGT
>WNFX01003110.1_pt1 | contig 16629 bp, 14 predicted proteins | sample 5400111 | NCBI WGS metagenome assembly WNFX01 (sample SAMN13153363, study PRJNA577476) | soil metagenome | isolation source: 40 cm soil or saprolite under grassland replicate 1 | place: USA:California | collected 2016-06-15 | reverse complement strand
GCAGCGCCGTGACCCCGCGGCTGCTCCCCGCGGAGATCACCCTGGTCACCGCGAACGCGCGGTGCGGGCTCGCCTCGCTGATCGCAGCGACGATTGCCGCGTGCGGCGCCGCAGGGATCGGCAGCGTTTTTCACGCTGACTGGGTGCTGCGCGTGGGAACGCTGGTCTTCCTCGCTGGCACGGCCCTGAGCCTCAGGCTGCCTGACCAGTTCGACACGGTCGCGGCCCCGGCCGGGATGCCCGCCGCGAGCCGCGTAAGCGGTCCCGTAGGCGACCCGCCACACATGTCACACGACGGTCCGCCGCACGGCCCGAGGGCTGGCCCGCCGGACGGTCCAGGGCACGGTCCGGCGGGCGGTCCTGGGGATGCCCCGGCGGGCAGTCCTCGGGATGCCCCGGCGGGCAGTCCTCGGGATGCCCCGGCGGGCGGCCCAAACGGCGGCCGGCGAAGGGGCGCGGCGAACCACGCCCATCCCGACGGCGCACGCTGGCGCACGCTCACCCACGTCGGCCCGGTCGTTGGCGAGGCGATGCGAGCAAACGCGGCCGTGCGCGGATTCTCCGGATTCATGGTGCTCTTCCTCGCGTTCCTGCTGCGGACGGATCATTTTCACGGGGTGAGCAAGAACGTCGCGCTTGGCGCACTCGTGATCGCAGCCGCCGTCGGCGGGCTGGCCGGGACGGCGGCGGGTTCGGTGCTGCGGTCGCGGATGCCGCATCTCATCCTGTTTGGCACGATCGCGGCGTCCACCGTCATCACGGCCGTCTGTGCCTGGTTCTTCGGGCTGGCCGCCGCGCTTGTGGTCGTACTGGCCGCCGCGTTCGGGCAGGCCCTCGCCAAGCTCGCGCTCGACTCGATCGTGCAGCGGGAGATCGGCGAGGAGATCCGCTCATCTACGTTCGCCGTATCCGAGACCCTGCACCAACTCGCATGGGTCGCCGGAGGCCTGTTCGGCGTCGTGCTGTCGGTGACGAGGAACGGCACCGTGGGCATGTCCGTCGCGGCGGCAGCGCTCGGCGCCGCGCTCATTACCCTCCTCGCAAAACGGCGCCGCAGGAAACGGATGGCAGGACTGGTGAGCGCGGGCGTGGCCGAAGCCGCTGCCGATCCGCCTAGGTCGCCGTGACGATCCCCTGGGTCATCGCGGGCTCTTAGGGCGTGTCCCCGGCTGGCGGTGCCGCGATGGCGGTCCTGACGACGCCTCCTGGGGCTCGAGATCGTCTGCGACCGCGCGCAGCACCGCCGCGATATTCGCCGCGTCGCGGTTGTCCGGATGCTTTCCACGCCGGTAGGTGTTTGAAATGCCATCCAGGAGCTTGATCAGATCCTCGACCAGCAAAACCATCTCATCTGGCTTCTTGCGGCTCGCCTTCGTCATCGAAGGCGGCGGTTCGAGCAGCCGCACCTGGAGCGCCTGCGCTCCCTTGCGGCCCTCAACGATGCCGAATTCCACCCGCTGACCGGCCCGCAGCGCCTGGGTATCGGCCGGGAGCGCGGATGAGTGCACGAAGACCTCGCCCCCATCGTCGCGGGTGAGAAAGCCGAACCCTTTGCCGGCGTCGTACCACTTGACCTTGCCAGTCGGCACAGGCGTGACCTCGCGTGAATCGAACCAACGTTGCAGAGGCGCGTTGAGCGCTCGTTCAGGCTATCGGTCCGTGGGTCGCGCGGGTATCTGCGGGAGGGCCGGGCTGCGGCGCGGCCCCGGCTGTGCCGGGGCCGCGTCCTCCACAGCCTCACACGTTTCGGATGGTGCTGGGACGGGATCCCGTGCGAGGCGGGGAAACCCCGGCTCTCTCGTTGGCCACCGTTCCCGCCGCCGGGCGGCAAACGCTGCCGCGTGTATACCCGGGCCGAAAACGGTGCAATCATCGGCGGGGAATGGGCATTGGGGATGTCCCGCCGCCAAACGGAGGGTCGGCGCCCATCAGGGCCCGATGCCGCCCGGTGACCGCGCGGCCAGAATGACACGACACGGTCGGTGACACGCCATCACGCTGACTCGCCAGTAAGCCGATACTGTCATGGGGGAGGCACACGCATGACGCGCTCAACACGGGAACGGATAGTCGACGAAGCACTCCGGCTGTTCGCTGAGAAGGGCTACTCCGCTACCGCTGTGGCGGAAATCGAAGCGGCTTCCGGGCTGTCGCCAGGCGCCGGCGGTCTCTACCGCCATTTCAGGTCTAAGGAAGAGGTGCTCGCGGCCGCAATTCGCGCGCACGCGGCGCGGACCACTGACCAGATCGACGAGGCGCTTCGCTCGGCAACATCCGCGCAGCTGGTCTCGCTGCCTGATCGCCTGCGCTACCTGTGCAAGCTCGGCTTGGCCAAGATGACCGAGGAGGCACACTTGATCCGGGTGGTCTTCCGTGACCTGGATCAATTCCCGAATCTCGTTGATGAATTCCGCGACGATCTCGTGCAGCCACTGTACGAGGTCATGATCACATGGGGCGGCCGGCAGCCGGAGTTCGCCGGGGCAGATGTGGACTGGCCCGCCGTCGCCGCCGTGCTTGGCGGCGCGGTCGTCAACTACTGGCTGACCACGACGCAGCTCGGCGCGCCGCCGGGCCGTGTCGCCGAGCGCCGTTTCGTCGCGGCGTGGACCAGGCTGGCGCTCGGCCTGCTGCCTGATCACCGGGCATCAGCGCCGGCTGGGGCGGTAGCGTCACCGATTGGCTGAGCGGCGGGCCGTCACGCGGTAGCGGTGCACCAGGCGGGCGCCAAGGTAAAGGGCACCGAGCACGGCGCTGACGCGGATCAGGATGCCAGCGTCCGCGTGTGCCGCGCTGACGTAGGCGTGCCGGTCGAAGGGAATGCTCGGATTCTTGTTGAGTGCACCGATGAGGCCGACACCGGCCACGGTGACGAGAAACGGTCCGGCCAGGCCGATCGACTTGTCCTTCACGCTCCATACCCACGAGGTCAGCCCGATCACCGCGCCGATCAGCCACAGCGGGTTGGGCAACACCAGCGCACCGGGTCCGACCAGGGCGAGGGTGAGCGCCTCACGGCGAAACCTGCGGACGAGCCGAACCAGGTCGACCGGGGGCAGCGCCGCCTGCGGGGGCCGCCGTGCCGCCTCGCCCGTGACCTGATCAACCTGGGCAAGGCGCCTGGCGCGCACCGGTTCGCTCCCCGGCTGGCGGTGAGCGGCAATCTCGGCCCGGACGGGTGGCGGAGTGGTACCTGGCCCGCCACGGGACGTGATGAGTGGCCGGACGCGCGCCGCGTCGGCCGGCCGCTCGCGGGCCGGGACGGCCGGCTGAACGCGCGCCGCGGCGTTCGCATCCCCCGCGGCGGCATTTGCTGCGTCGAGCCTGCGCCTCTCGTGCTCAACCAGCGACTTGGGCTCGCCGAACTTCGCCAGCACGCGGCGCACCTGGCCAAGCTCGTGCGCGCCGGCCGCTTGCCGCTGCCTGTCGATCGAGGCACGCAGGCGGGTGATGAACCTCAGCCTCTCGTCCGGGCGCAGGACACCCTGTGCCGCGTCCGCCGCGCGGCTCAGGTACTCGAGCACAAGCTGCTCGGCACGAGCGCTCATGCGCCGATTAGTGCCCGCAAAAAGGGAGATTATGACAGCTGCACGGCGCCATTAGGGTGGTGCGGGTGAGCGGCACTGGGCGGCGCGCCGAAGACGGCTTCGAGGGATGGCTGCGCCGCCGCAGCGACGAGGAGCTTGCCGCGCTGCTGACCGCCCGCATGGACCTGCTGACGCCGGCCCCGGCCGGGATCAACGCGCTCGCGTCCCGCGCGTCAAGGCCGCCATCGCTCGGACGCGCCGTTGACGACCTTGACCAGTTCGCCCTGCACGTCATCGAGGTTCTCCTCGCGCTGCCGTCGCCGGTGCCCGTGGATCGGCTGCGAGAGGTGCTCGGCACGCCGGCCGCTCCGCTGCGCCGCTGCCTAGCAACGTTGTCAGCCCGCGCACTCGCCTGGCCGACCGCCGACGGGCTGTGGCCCGCGCCTGGCCTGCGCGCCGTTATCACGCAGCCACCCGCCGCGGCCGGTCGCGGCCGGATTCCGCCCGACCCCCCGCCGCTCGAAGGGATGCAAAACGGCTCACGCGAGGTGAACCAGGCAGCGGCGGCAGCCGCGCTCACGGCGCTCCGGTCCACCGAGGAACTGCTCACCCGGTGGGGCGCGGCGCCACCCCCGGTGCTGCGGTCGGGCGGGCTCGGGATCCGTGAGCTGCGCAAGGCGGCCACGCTTCTTGACATGGACATCGGCGCGGCGGCCGTCTACACAGAGGTCGCACGGGCGGCTGGCCTGCTGGCGGCGTCGAGTTGGGCTGACGGTGAGTGGCTGCCGGCCCGCGCCTTCGACGAGTGGCGGCAAGCGGCTCCCGCTGACCGGTGGGCAGCGCTGGTGAGCGCGTGGCTTGCCACCACGCGAGTGCCCGCCCTGGTTGGCGGCCGTGACGATCGCGGGCGGCTCCTCAACGCGCTTGGCACCGGCCTGGACCGCATGGACGCGCCGCGGGTGCGGGCCTTGGTCCTCCGCGAGCTTGCGGCCGCCGGGCCTGGCCTGTCGGTCACCGCCGACTCGCTGCTGCGCCGCCTGGCCTGGCGGTGGCCGCGGCGCATGCACGGGCCGCAGGTGATGCTCGCCCAGACAGCTGCCGGTGAGGCGGCGCTGCTCGGGCTGACCGGTCTTGGCGCAATGGCGGCTCACGGCCGCGGGGTGGTTGGTGACGGGCCGCGCGCGGCGGCCGCCGCGCTGGCCCGCATCCTGCCCGAGCCGGTTGGCCACGTGCTTGTCCAGGCCGACCTGACGGCCGTCGCGCCAGGCCCGCTCACGACCGAACTCGCTCATGAGCTCTCGCTGGCCGCCGACGTGGAATCCACCGGCGGGGCGACGGTTTACCGGTTCTCCGCTGCCTCCGTGCGGCGTGCGCTCGACGCCGGCCGAACCGGTGACGACCTGCTCGCCCTGCTCGAGCAGCGGTCAAGCACCGCCGTGCCGCAGCCGCTGCGATATCTCATCGAGGACATGGCGCGACGCTACGGCCGGATCCGGGTGGGCGCGGCAGCCGCGTACATCCGCTGCGATGACCCCGCCGTACTTGCCGAGATCGCCGCGGACCGGCGGGCCGCGGCCCGGCTGGGGCTGCGCAGACTCGCCCCGACCGTGCTGACCTCGTCGTCCCGGCGCGCGGATGTCCTGTCACTGCTGCGCCAGATGGGCTACGCGCCGGCCGCCGAATCGGCGGACGGCGCGATCGAGGTCACCGCCGCGGTGTCCCGCCGTGCTGAGGACCGGCTCGGCGGCCCTGCGGCCGCGCGATCAGGCCCGCTCGCCGAAGGCCAGCGCTGGACGGCCGGCGAGCGGGTACTCGCTGCCGTGCGCGTGCTGCGCGGCGGGGACGAAGCCGTGGGCTGACGGTTAGACGGCGGCCGCTCGGCGTGTTTGGCGCCATTTGCCCACCGCCGTGGCGCATCATGGGCAAGATTGCATGGGCATCAAGGGAGGGGCCTGCGATGAGCGACGGGCCGCTGATCGTCCAGTCGGACAAGACGCTGCTGCTCGAAGCCGGCCACGAGCAGGCCGCGCAGTGCCGCCGGGCGATCGCGCCATTCGCCGAGCTCGAGCGCGCCCCTGAGCACGTGCACACCTACCGCGTGACGCCGCTCGCGCTGTGGAATGCGCGGGCGGCCGGCCACGACGCGGAGCAGGTCGTGGACGCGCTGCTGCGCTATTCGCGCTACCCGGTGCCGCACGCCCTGCTGGTTGACATCGCGGAGACGATGAGCCGCTACGGGCGGCTGGAGCTGCACGGCCATCCGGCACACGGGCTCGTGCTCACCGCCTTTGACCGCGCGATTCTCGAGGAGGTCCTGCGCAGCAAGAAGATCGCGCCGTTGACCGGCGCCCGCATCGACGCCGACACCGTCGCCGTGCACCGCAGTGAGCGCGGGCATCTCAAGCAGGCCCTGCTCAAGCTCGGCTGGCCCGCCGCGGACCTTGCTGGTTACGTCGACGGCGAGCGGCACCCGATCACGCTGGCCGGCACTGACTGGGCGGTTCGGTCCTACCAGCGCGACGCTGCCGAAGCGTTCTGGCACGGCGGTTCCGGTGTGGTCGTACTGCCCTGCGGCGCGGGGAAGACAATCGTGGGCACGGCCGCGATGGCGATGGCCGGAGCGACCACACTGATCCTGGTGACCGGCGCCGTCGCCGCCCGGCAGTGGCGCGCCGAACTGCTGCGGCGTACCAGCCTTACCGACGGCGAGATCGGTGAGTACAGCGGGCATCGCAAGCAGATCCGGCCGGTGACCATCGCCACGTACCAGATCATGACAACGCGGCGAAAGGGCGCCTTCAGCCACATCGAACTGCTGGAGGCGCGCGACTGGGGGCTGATCATCTACGACGAGGTCCACTTGCTGCCCGCGCCGGTCTTCCGCATGACCGCCGACCTGCAAGCGCGGCGGCGGCTCGGCCTGACCGCGACCCTCGTGCGCGAGGACGGACGCGAGGGCGACGTGTTCTCGCTCATCGGACCCAAGCGCTACGACGCGCCGTGGAAGGAAATGGAGGCGCAGGGCTGGATCGCGCCGGCCGACTGCGTCGAAGTGCGAGTGACGCTGCCGGAGGCCGAGCGGCTCGGTTACGCCACCACGGAGCCGGCCGACCGTTATCGCATCTGCTCCACCACGCCCGCCAAGACCGCAGTGGTCGAGCACCTGGTCCACCGGCACCGCGGTGATCGGGTGCTCGTGATCGGCCAGTACCTCACGCAACTCGACGAACTTGGCGCGCGGCTCGGCGCGCCGGTCGTCAAGGGCGAGACGAAGGTAGCCGATCGAGAGCGGCTGTTCGCCGACTTCCGGGCCGGGCACATCACCACGCTTATCGTGTCCAAGGTCGCGAACTTCTCCGTCGACCTGCCGGAAGCGGCGGTGGCGATCCAGGTGTCAGGCACCTTCGGCTCGCGGCAGGAGGAAGCGCAGCGGCTCGGCCGGATTCTGCGCCCCAAGCAGTCCGGCCGCCGCGCCCGCTTCTACGCGGTGGTGTCACGCGACACCCTCGATGCCGACTACGCGGCACACCGCCAGCGATTCCTCGCCGAGCAAGGCTACGCCTACGAGATCGTCGACTCCGCGGACCTGCTCGCCGGTGACGAGACCTGAACCGTGGCAGCGTAGAACGCCGTACCGTCGGCCGCTCAGGGACTCGCCGCCTCGCCCGCGACGAAAAGCACGGCGAGCGCGAGCATCCAGCAGGCCGCCGACGCGATCAGCAGCCATATGCGCGCCGCGCGCACCGCCGACGCCGACCGGGCGGTCTGCGCCGCAGCGGCGGCTGGCGTCGCACGGGCGGACCGCACGGCCCGGATTGCGGGGGGCGCCAGTAACGCCGCAGCCGCCAGCGCCGCGGCAACCGCCGCCACGATGGCCGACGGCCGGACCGCGGCAGCGACGTGGGCACGGCAACTGCTGCCAGGGCCCTGGCCGGTGCAGAATGCCGCCACGGCCCACCCATCGAAGGCGGACAGCAGCCACAGCAGAGCGAGCAAGGCGACGCCGGTGGCGGGCACAAGGGGAGAGACCTGCCCGCGCACACGCTCACGCTGAGCTTCGGCTGGCCTGGCCGGAACCGTCGGCACACAATTTGCATTCCCCGTTTCGGCCGCCGGATGCCTAGTGTCCTGCGCCGGACACCAGCGCCGGTGCGGCCCGCAGTTGCGTGGCGCGATGACGTGACGGGATCCATGCGCGGCGATGCCGCCTGGCATTTACGCGGGAAGACGCGCGGAGGGCGGCCCCGCGACGCGGGACCGCCCTTCGCAGGCGTGCAGAGTGCCAGGCACTCTCCGGACTTGGTTAGAAGTCCATGTCGCCGCCGCCACCCGGGGCGGCCGGCGCCTTCTCCTTCTCCGGCTTCTCCACGATGACGGCCTCGGTGGTGAGGAACAGCCCCGCGATCGACGCCGCGTTCTGCAGCGCCGAACGGGTCACCTTGGCCGGGTCGATGATGCCCGCCTCGAACATGCTGACGTACTCGCCGGTCGCGGCGTTCAGGCCGTGACCCGCGTCGAGCCCGCGGACCTTCTCGACAACCACACCGCCCTCGAGGCCGGCGTTCACCGCGATCTGCTTCAGCGGCTCTTCAAGCGCACGCCGCACGATCTGCGTGCCGGTCGCCTCGTCGCCGGACAGGTCCAGCTTCTCGAACGCGATGCGGCCAGCTTGCAGCAGCGCCACTCCGCCGCCGGGCACGATGCCCTCCTCGACGGCCGCCTTGGCGTTGCGCACCGCGTCCTCGATGCGGTGCTTGCGCTCCTTCAGCTCGACCTCGGTCGCCGCACCCGCCTTGATGACGGCCACGCCGCCGGCCAGCTTGGCCAGCCGCTCCTGCAGCTTCTCCCGGTCGTAATCGGAATCGGTGTTCTCGATCTCGGCGCGGATCTGGTTCACCCGGCCGGAGATCTGCTCGGCGTCACCGCCACCGTCGACGATCGTGGTCTCGTCCTTGGTCACCACGACCTTGCGGGCCTTGCCGAGCAGATCCGTGTCGGCGCTCTCAAGCTTGAGGCCGACCGTCTCGCTGATGACCTGCCCACCCGTGAGGATGGCGATGTCACCGAGCATGGCCTTGCGACGGTCACCGAAACCGGGGGCCTTGACGGCCACAGACTTGAACAGGCCGCGGATCTTGTTGACCACCAGGGTCGCCAGTGCTTCGCCCTCGACGTCCTCGGCGATGATAACCAGCGGCTTACCTGACTGCACCACCTTGTCGAGCAGCGGCAGCAGGTCCTTGTTGGCCGAGACCTTCGACTCGACGATGAGGATGTAGGGGTCGTCAAGCACCGCCTCCATGCGCTCAGGGTCGGTGGCGAAGTAGGGCGAGATGTAGCCCTTGTCGAAGCGCATACCCTCGGTGAGCTCCAGCTCCAGGCCGAAGGTCTGGCTCTCCTCGACGGTGATAACGCCTTCCTTGCCCACCTTGTCCATCGCCTCGGCGATCATCTCGCCGATCGCGGGGTCGCCGGCGGAGATAGACGCGGTCGACGCGATCTGCTCCTTGGTTTCGACGTCCCTGGCGATCTTGGAGAGCTCCTCGCTCACCCGTTCAACTGCGGCCTCGATGCCCCGCTTGAGAGACATCGGGTTGGCGCCCGCGGCCACGTTGCGCAGGCCCTCGCGCACCAGCGCCTGGGCCAGCACGGTCGCCGTGGTGGTGCCGTCACCCGCGACGTCGTCGGTCTTCTTGGCTACTTCCTTGACGAGCTCGGCGCCGATCTTCTCCCAGGGATCCTCAAGCTCGATCTCCTTGGCAATAGAAACGCCGTCGTTGGTGATCGTCGGAGCGCCCCACTTCTTCTCAAGGACGACGTTGCGTCCCTTGGGGCCGAGTGTCACCTTCACGGCGTCGGCGAGCTGGTTCATACCGCGTTCGAGGCCGCGCCGTGCGTCCTCGTCGAACGCGATCATCTTGGCTGCCATAGGCTCCAGTCCTCCGGAACTTATTTGGCGTGCGCAGACCGAGTCGACGCCCGCGACGGACGACTCGGCTGCGGCCAGTCCCTTCCCGGCCGCGCGCCGGGCCTCATCGCCCCGATCCCGCCGTAGCGTGTTATCACTCTCGGCATGAGAGTGCCAACGACCTGTTTAGCACTCTCGGGTCGAGAGTGCAAGCCGGCTGGTGCGGGGCCGGGCGCCTGCGGACCGGGGGTCAGGCGGACCGGGGGGTCAGGCGGACCGGGCTGTTGCGGCGGAGATTAGATGGCCCGGTCCCGCAGCGGGGACCGGGCCATCCGGCGAAACGTGACAAACGTCTAGAGTGCGCGGACCCCTTCTGCCTGCGGACCCCTGTCGCTCTGCGTGATCTCGAACTCGACTCGCTGACCCTCTTCGAGGGTGCGGTAGCCATCCGCTTGGATCGCCGAGAAATGCACGAACACGTCCCTGCCACCGTCGACCGCGATAAAGCCGTAGCCTTTGTCCGCGTTGAACCACTTGACGGTGCCCTGCGGCATTACAAACAACTCCCTAACTGCGCTCGGGCCTCGGGCCCCACCCTGGCAACCGCGAGGCCCGTCGATCGCGGCCGGCTGAAACGGTCGGCGACCGCAGACGACCTTACCTCGGAGTGGAAGCGTTGCGCATCCGTTACCCACGGAATGACAGGAATGACTCAGCTATCCTGCGACATCGTTATCAGACCCCGGTGACCATCAGTCGGAGCCGCCAGCGACGGCTGGTATCACTGAGACCTGCGTGCCTGCAGGGACCGGAGTGTCCAGCCCAGCGGCGAACCGCACGTCCTCGTCACCGACGTACACGTTGACGAACCGGCGGATCTGGCCACCGTCATCGAGGATCCGTCCAGCGATCCCCGGGTAGGCGGCGTCGAGGTTGGCGAGCACTTCACGCAACGTACCGGCGTCAGCCTTCACCTCGGCGGCGCCGCCGGTGTAGCTCCGCAAGATGGTGGGGATTCGCACGGAAACGCTCATGCCAGCCCTGCCTCTCGGAACTCTTCGATCGTCGGCCGGATGGACGCGGACGGACGGGCGACCGCGGCCACCGCGTCGAGGGTCTTCAGGCCGTCGCCGGAGTTGATGACGACGGTCTCGGCGTCAGGGTCGAGCCGCCCTTCGGCGATCAGCTTGCGCAGCGTCGCGACGGTTACCCCGCCCGCGGTCTCGGCGAAGACTCCCTCGGTGGACGCGAGCAACTTAATCGCCGACACGATGTCGCCGTCGCCGACGTCCTCCACCGCACCGCCCGTCCGGCGCGTCACGTCGAGCACGTACGGCCCGTCGGCGGGATTTCCGATCGCCAGCGACTTGGCGATCGTGTCGGCCTTCACCGGGCGCACCACGTCGTGGCCGGCCTTGAACGCGGCCGCCACCGGCGCGCAGCCACTCGCCTGCGCCCCGAACACCCGGTAGGGCGTGTCCGCCACCAGGCCGGTCCGCACAAACTCGGTGAACGCCTTGTCAATCTTGGTGAGCTGAGACCCGGACGCGACGGGGATCACGATCTGCTCCGGCAGCCGCCAGCCAAGCTGCTCGGCGATCTCGTATCCGAGGGTCTTTGACCCTTCCGAGTAGTAGGGCCGCACGTTGACGTTCACAAACGCCCAGTCCTCGTGCTCGCCGGCAAGTTCAGAGGCGAGCCGGTTGATGTCGTCGTAGCTGCCCTCGACCGTGACGAACGTGCCGCCATACACCGCGGTCGTAATGATCTTCTGCTGTTCGAGGTTGTCAGGAACCAGCACCACCGAGCGGATCCCCGCGCGCGCCGCCGCCGCGGCGACCGCATTGGCCAGGTTCCCTGTGGAGGGACAGGCGAGCACCTTGAAGCCCATGGTGGTCGCGGCCGCGAGCGCCACCGCCACCACGCGGTCTTTGAAGGAATGGGTCGGGTTGCCGCTGTCGTCCTTCACCCACAGCCGCTGCATGCCGAGCGCGCGAGCGAGGTTGTCCGCACGGATGAGCCGCGTGCCACCAGGTTCGGTATTCGGCGCCGAGGCGACGTCGGCCGGAACTGGCAGCAGGCAGGCGTAACGCCAGATATTGCGCGGACCGGACTCGATCATCGCCCGGCTGAGGGGCGGCAGATCGTAGGCCACCTCTAGGGGCCCGAAGCACTCCTCGCAGGCGTACCAGGGACCGAGTTCCCGGCTGTGGCCGCACTCGCGACAGGAAAGCCTCGTTGCGAATCCGAACCGGCCGGGCACGGGAGCAGTGGAAGTTTCACCGGGGCTGGGGGGTGTGCTCACGTCACGAGGCCCTTTCTCCTCATCTTCCCCAACGGCCACCCTGACCGCGGGCCGGAATTGGCACCTGTCACGGTGGCCTCGCCGGTCGCGGGGCGTGAATGCGTCACCGTGGTGGTTGCCGGGGCTTCACAGGGCCGATCCCTCCACCCCTCTGGATGAGCTGCATTCAGTTGTGGCTGACCGCGACACACCGCGCGCCGGCCGTCGGCCAGGCGTTATGAGGCCTTAGCAAGCACTCTAACCGACGAACGCCCGCCGCAGCGCGGCCGCCAGCCTGACCTGGGCATAGGGCGGCCGAGGCGCTGGCCCGATCGCTGCTCGGCTAACCTGGCCGGACATGGGCAAGGACCAGGTTCTCGTCGCCTCCAACCGTGGGCCAGTCTCGTTCTCACTTGGCGACGACGGCGCGCTCACCGCGCGGCGCGGCGGCGGCGGCCTGGTGTCCGGGCTCTCCGCGATCACGGGCACAGGCACGGACGTCCTGTGGATCTGCGCCGCGCTCAGCGAGGCGGACAGGGCGGCGGCGCGCCGTGCCCCCGCCGGTCGGCTGGACCTGGCCGGGCATGACACCGGGTCCGCCGTCCGGATGCTCGACATACCGCCCGCAACGTTTCAGCGTGCCTACAACGGGGTCGCCAACTCGACGCTGTGGTTCGTCAACCACCTCCTGTTTGACACCCCGAACAGCCCGCACTTCGGCCTCGCATGGCAGCGGGAGTGGGACTCCTACCGCTCATACAACGCGGCATTCGCGGCGGCCGTCACCGAGGCCACAGCGTCGGCCGACGCCCGCGCGCTCGTGCAGGACTACCACCTGACGCTGGTGCCGCGGATGCTCAGAGATGCCCGGCCGCGGCTGCGGATCGCACATTTCTCGCATACCCCGTGGGCGCCGCCCGAGTACTACCGGATACTGCCCGCCGCCATCGGCCGCGAGGTGCTGGACGGCATACTGGGCGCAGATCACGCCGGATTCCTCTGCGACCGCTGGGCGCAGGCGTTCCTTGACTGCTGCGCCGAGTTCCTCGACGCCGAGGTGGATTTCGAGCAGGGGACGGCGCGCTACCGTGGCCGTGTCACTCGCGTGCGGGTGCACGGGCTCGGCGTGGACGCGCCCGCGCTGCGGGAGCGGGCCGCCGCCGCGGACGTGACGGCCCGGATGCAGGCGCTCAAAGACGCCGTCGGTGACAGGAAACTGATCGTGCGGGTGGACCGCACCGAGTTGTCCAAGAACATCGTGCGCGGGCTCGCCGCCTACCGTGAGCTGCTGACTACGCGTCCGCAGTGGCGCGGCGAAGTCGTCCACTTGGCGTTCGCTTACCCTTCACGGCACGACCTGCCTGAATACCGCGAGTACATGGGGTCGGTGCAGCGGATCGCCCGCGAGATCGAGAGCGAGTTCGGCACGGACGAATGGGATCCGCTGATCCTTGAGGTCAATGACGACTACCCCCGCTCGCTTGCCGCCTACCGGCTGGCGGATGTGCTGCTCGTCAACCCGATCAGGGACGGCATGAACCTGGTCGCCAAGGAGGGCCCGGTCCTGTCCGAGCGTGGCTGCACGCTCGTGCTCTCCTCCGAAGCGGGCGCGGCCGCGGAACTTGGTGCTGACGCGCTCGTGGTCAATCCGTTCGACGTCTCGGGCACCGCAGACGCGCTGCACGAGGCCCTCACCATGCCAGCGGAGGAGCGACTGGACCGCAGCAGGCGCATGGCCGCCGCCGCCGCGGCGCTCCCGCCGCGGCAGTGGTTCTCCGACCAACTCCGCGCGCTGGACTGACCGCGGCCTCGGCTTAGCCCCCGAGCGCCCGGGCGATGGCGCCAAGCAGCCCGACCACGCCCCCCGGGCCGTCCACGACAAGATCCGCCTTCTCCGCGAGCGCCGTGACCTCGGCGGAGCCACTGCAGACCGCGACACCAGGAACGCCGGCGGAGCGAAGCTCGCCCACAGCGGCGAACGCCGCCAGGTCACCCAGATCGTCTCCGCAGAACAAAACCGCCCGCGCACGCCGTTCTGCGACAAGATTTTTCAGCGCCGCGCCCTTGTCCATGCCAGGGGGCCGCAGCTCGATCACCAGCCGGCCGGGTTCCACCGCGAGGCCGACGCGCTCGGCGAGCTTGGCCAGCGGGTCGCGTAGCCGCCTGAGCGCGCCGTCCGGGTCGGCGGCGCGGCGCGTGTGCACGGCGAGCGCGTGCCCCTTGTCCTCCACCCATGTGCCCGGTGGCGCACCGGCGCTCGCGAGCACGCCGGGCAGTTCCGCGCGTGCCTTGGCCAGGCCGGGCGGCGGCGGGGGTGCGACGACCGTGCCCGACTCCCAGCGCTCGATCCCGTAATGGCCGAGCACCACGATGCGGGGCACGTCAGAAAGCCCGCCGAGGTCCGCGGCGACCGCCGCGGGCCGTCCAGTGATCACAGCGAGCGTGCCAACGCGCGCGCTCAGCCTGCGCAGCACAGCCGTAGCGTCCTGGTGAACGATGGCGGCCGACGGATCTGACACGATCGGGGCGAGCGTGCCGTCGTAGTCAAGGCCGATCAGCGCGCTGCCGGGATCACGCAGCAGCGCCGCAAGGCCGGCCCGCCCGGCCGGTGTGCCGGGCTCGGGAATGGCCTCGGTGGTCCTCCCGCCGCTCATGACGGCCCCCTCAATTGCGCTCGAGTTGCAGGTGAGCCCGATCACGGCTGGCGGCGGGCGGAACGCAGCCGCCGCCTCTCGGTGCGCTGGCGGCGCAGCCTCTTCACCAGGATCGGGTCGAACGCGAGTGCCGCCGGGCGATCGATCAGCTCGTTAAGCAGCTGGTAGTACCGCGTCGCGGACAGGCGGAAGGTCTCCCGTATCGCCTGCTCCTTGGCGCCCGGGTACCGCCACCACCGCCGCTCGAACGCAAGCATCCGCATGTCCTGATCGGACAGCGGTTCTGCTGGCATCTTCCCGACCCGTCCGCCCGGTTACGGCCCGTCCTGACCGGCGGCCGCGCACGCTCGCGGCGCGGCACGCTGAATACCGGCAATCGTATGCGCTGGCCCAAGGTCCGGCCGGCGTCGACGCCTGGCATCCGCCCGCAGCCGGTCCCGCCGACGGCTTTGCGCAGCTCGATTTCCCGCATAGTACGGCGCGCCACATTACGGCGTGACCCAAACGGGCGGCCGCGACTACCAGGATCGGGCCGCCGCAACGTACGCTCACCAGTCGTGGCTTCTTTTAACTGCCTTACGTTCCTGACCGACTACGGCCTGGAGGACGGATTCGTCGCTGCGTGCCATGGCGTGGCCGCGCGGATCGCCCCGGACGTCCGCATCATCGACGTCACGCACCTGGTGCCGCCTGGGGACGTGCGGCGCGGGGCGGCGGTGCTGGCGCAGACCGTGCCCTACCTGCCGCCGGCGGTTCACGTCGCTGTGGTCGATCCCGGAGTAGGCACCGCGCGCCTCGGCGTCGCGGTACAGGCCGGCGACCGGATCTTTGTCGGCCCGGACAACGGCCTGTTGTCGTGGGCGATCGTCGCGGCAGGCGGGGCGGACCGCACCGTACAGCTCAGCAACAGCGATTTGTGGCTGCAGCCGGTGTCGCCGACATTCCACGGCCGCGACATCTTCACGCCGGTCGCGGCCCACCTGGCCACCGGCGCGGACCTCGCCGCCGTTGGGACCGAATCGCCGGTCACCGACCTGGTGACCCTGCCCGCGCCGACCAGCCGCGTGCACGACGGCGAGGTCGAGGGGGAGGTGATGTCGGTGGACAGGTTCGGGAATGTGCAGTTGTCCATCGCGGCCACAGAACTCGGCATGCTCGGCGCGGGTTTCGGTGGCACGCTGGTCGTCCGCTGCGGGCGGCGCCAGCTCACCGTGCCCTACCTCGAGACGTTCGCCGCCGTCGCACCGGGTGAACTTGTCGCGTTCACCGACTCGGCGGGTCTAGTGTCGCTGGCAGTGAACGCGGGCGATGCGGCGCAACGGCTCGGCCTGCCGCCCGGCGCCCACGTCCGCCTCGCGGCCGCACCTTGAACTAGCCAGTAACTTCGGTCTTTTGCGCGGACAGAATCAGCACTACGGGACTGATCGGCCAGACCGTGACAGAATTCCCAAGTGCCCGCGTAAAGGAAGGCATAGCTGCCGTGTCACGAACTCCCCCGCGACGCCCGCTGCTGCCTTTCGCCGCCTCAATGGCTGCGGCCACGGTGGTGGCGATCGGTGTAACGGCCGGTCCCGGCCTGGCTGACCAGGTGCGCGACCAGCAGTGGTGGCTGTCCGGTGTGCATGTGACCCAGGTATGGCAGCTCACTCGCGGGGCTGGTGTGACGGTTGCCGTGCTCGACACGGGCGTCGATCCAGCTCACCCTGACCTCACCGGATCAGTGATCACGGGCCCCGACTACACGAATTCGGGGCGGCACCCGGGCAGCGTTTATTGGGGCGTGCACGGCACGGGCATGGCCGCGCTCATCGCCGGGCACGGCCACGACGCGGCGCGCGCTGACGGCATCCTTGGGGTGGCACCCAGTGCGAAAATCCTGTCCATCCGGGTGCTACTTGAGGAGCGCGATCCTCTGCGCGCCGATGCGGCGGTCGTGTCCAAGACGCCGGCCGCGATCGCGGCCGGCATCAGATACGCGGTCGGCAGGGGCGTGCAGGTCATCGATCTGCCGCTCGATCCCGGCGCGGCATTCGCTGACGGCAGCCCGGGCGCGGCCGCGGCGGCCGGTGGCTCCGCCGCCGAGCGCGCGGCCGTGCAGTATGCGCTCGGCCGGGGCGTCGTGCTCATCGCACCTGCCGGTGACGACGGCTCGGCACCTGGCCAGGCCGACTATCCCGCCGCCTACCCCGGCGTCGTCGCGGTCGGCGCCTTCAACAAGAATTTCGTCAGAGCCACGTACTCGAGCCGGCGCGGGTA
>WNFX01003109.1_pt1 | contig 16630 bp, 12 predicted proteins | sample 5400111 | NCBI WGS metagenome assembly WNFX01 (sample SAMN13153363, study PRJNA577476) | soil metagenome | isolation source: 40 cm soil or saprolite under grassland replicate 1 | place: USA:California | collected 2016-06-15 | reverse complement strand
TCACGTCCCATTGGCTCGTTCATATTTATCGGGCCTTCGGGTGTCGGTAAAACGGAACTCGCCAAAGCCCTGGCTTGGTTCATGTTCGACGATGAAGAAGCGCTCGTACGCATTGATATGTCCGAATACCGTGAACAACATACCGTGAGTCGACTCTTCGGTGCTCCTCCGGGATATGTGGGCTATGAAGAAGGCGGTCAGTTGACGGAAGCAGTCCGTCGCCGTCCATACCGCGTCCTGTTATTCGATGAGATCGAAAAGGCACATCCCGAAGTGTGGAATGCATTATTGCAAATCTTAGATGATGGCCGCATGACGGATGGTCAGGGCAACATCGTGGACTTCCGCAACACAGTTCTGATCATGACCTCGAACCTGGGCACCGAGTACGTGAGAAAGGGAGGCACTCTGGGCTTCCTCCAGCCAAAAGCATCCAGTGAGGAACGTGAGGCGCATGATAAGGTTGAGAAAGCCCTTAAAGGCGCGTTCCGACCGGAGTTCCTCAATCGTGTTGATGAGATCATCATGTTCTCACCGCTCACTATCGAACAAATGGAAGAGATCGTGGTCCTTCAAATGAAGGAAGTACAGGATCGCTTGAACGAATATAACATCACAGTTGAATTGACAGATGCCGCCCGTAAATGGCTGGCAAAGGAAGGTTATGATCCTGCATTCGGCGCACGTCCATTGCGACGCGCGATCCAGAAATACGTGGAGAGTCCGCTGTCAGTGGAGTTGCTAGGCGGCAAATTCAAAGATGGCGCCACTGTAATGGTAGATGTGGATCAGGAGAACAACAAAATCATCTTCCACACCTCTGAGCCAGTTAGGAAAAAGGCCAAACAACACGCAGAAGCGTAAAACAATGTGGGAGCAGTTGAACTGCTCCCACATTGTTTTAGTCACGTTTGCGAAGTCCCCGAAGGGGGAAACGTGACCTATGTTTTTATTTCCTAATCACAGGCTTATTGATTCAGTGTAAGATGAACGAAATATTTTAAACCTTGCGAAGGTTTCATGATGAGCATGAATGGTGAGGCAGTCAACCTTCGCAAGGCTGACCCAGACATTTTTCAAAAGAGGTACTCTTTACATGGATTCCAATACTAATCAATCTTCATCCACGCCAAAGATCATTGGTGCGATTGTAGCGATTCTCGTCTGTTGTTCATGTATTGCCATTGCGGCAGCAGGAGTATTTGCTTACAGGGCTTATCAAAATAGTGATATTCCATCCATCCTTACTCCTTTTGCGCCGACCGTAGAGAATACTGTCACACCAGCGCCTACTATACAGATCGATCGTCCACCATTAAATGATATTTCACGCGAAACCATCGAAACACTCCAGCAAGCTCAGGTTCCCGAGAACGATCCCTATGAACTGGCCTGCCGTTTACAGGCAGTATGCAACGTCTCAAAAACAGTGCAGGCGAAATCATATAACGTGGGTGACAAGGAAAAATTCTGGATTGACAACTCGGATACCAACGAACACTCTCAAATTGACGCAACGCTGAGCTACATCACGCCGCATTCTTATTTCTGGGTTGAAAATGGGACACAGGTTAATGAAAGTGATATGAAAGCGCTGATGGATACATTCGAGAATAAGATCTATCCTACAGACCGCGAATTTTTCGGGAGTGAGGCAAATCCAGGTGTGGATGGCGATCCGCATATCTATGTCATTTACGCAAGCAGTATCGGTCATAATATCGCAGGATATTTCAATTCGTCAGATTCATACAATCCTCAAGTCAAGGAATATTCCAACGCTCATGAAACGTATGTGCTGGGCACCAGTGAGGATTTGGGAAATGACTATACCTACGCCACCTTAGCGCATGAATTTGTGCACATGATCCAGTTCCCTACCGATCGTAATGATGTATCCTGGATCAATGAAGGGTTCGCGGAAGTAGGAGCATTTTTGAATGGTTATGACATTGGCGGTGCCGATTCGATATTTGTTCAAAACCCAGATATGCAGTTAAACACCTGGGTGGATAACTCATCCCCAGATTTTTCTGCACATTATGGTCAAAGTTTTCTTTTTCTCACATATTTCCTTGACCGCTTCGGCCAGGAAGCAACAAAGGCCCTCACCCAAAACCCTGAAAATGACCTAACCAGCGTGGATGACACACTGGCAAAACTTAACATCACAGATCCGCAAACAGGCAAAGTCGTTACAGCAGATGATGTATTTATGGATTGGGCAGTCACATTGAATCTTATGGATAAATCTGTTGGCGATGGACGCTACACTTATAACAACTACCCCAATGCTCCGCGGGTTGATGCGACTGAGTCCATTTCAGATTGTCCACAGTCAACAAGTGGTACTGTCAACCAGTACGGTATAGATTACTACACCATTAAATGCGAAGGTGACTACACCCTCCATTTCAATGGTTCGACAGCGACAGGCCTCCTCCCTATCAATGCACATTCAGGCAAATATATGGTTTGGTCGAATCGAGGCGATGAATCAGATATGACCCTCACGCGTGAATTCGATCTAACTGGTGCAAGCGGTTCTGTCAACATGTCTTTTGCCATGTGGTATGACCTTGAGACCGATTATGATTATGTCTTCCTGGAGGCATCCACCGATGGCAAAACCTGGCAAATCCTTACCACACCTTCAGGCACGGGGGAGGATCCCTCAGGCAATTCTTATGGCTGGGGATACAATGGTCAAACCCATGATTGGAAGACCGAGGAAGTAGATCTCTCGCAATTTGCGGGAAAGAAAGTGCAAATCCGCTTTGAATACATCACAGACGCTGCGCTGAACGGTGAAGGCTTTTTGCTGGATGACGTACACATTGATGCGATCAACTACCAATCCGATTTTGAAACGGATAATGGAGGTTGGGAAGGTGCGGGGTTTGTGCGCGTCGAGAACGTTCTTCCACAGACCTACCGTCTGGCTCTTATTACCAAAGGCGATACCCCCACTGTGATGCAGATCCAGCTGAACCCAGATCAGACCGCGGATGTTCCTCTTTCATTAAAATCAGGCGAAGAGGCAGTGCTTGTCGTTGCAGGGACGACGCGCTTCACGAGACTGCCCGCCGCGTATCAGATTGAAATCAAGTAGATATATACACAAGTAAACAGGTAGACAAGAAATTTACGTGTACTTGTTTACCTGTCTACTCCTAAAGAGGCATCATGGCAACCGCACCGAAATCAGAAATATTGCATCTGGCTGAACTCGTCACTTATCAAGATGGCTCCGTAGTTAGCCGTCAGATTACTAAAGCAGAGGCAGGCAACATCACACTTTTTGCTTTCGACAAAGACCAGGAACTAAGCGAACACACGGCACCGTTCGATGCTTTGGTTCACATAGTAGACGGCAATGCTGAGATCAAAATTTCGGGCAAAGCCTTTGATTTGAAAACAGGTGATGCAATCATCATGCCAGCCAATGAACCTCACGCGCTGAGAGCATTGTCTCCTTTCAAAATGCTTCTGACGATGATCCGCAACTGACAAGGAATACAAAACTTCCCGCAGATTAATCTGCGGGAAGTTTTTTCAACTGCTGCTCAAGCCGCCATCCTTCGCGCAGCATCCCCGTGGGACGGCGGCGCTCATAAGGTGTCGCCTAATTAGAGTGTGATATTGTAAATAATTCGAACAATTACTTAATCAGTAGTAAGTTTTATATCAGCAACCGCAGGAATTGTTTTCCTTCTTACCCAAAAAAGTGACATCGAAAATGGAATCAGCGCCAACACGCCAGCTACAATAGCAATGACCGTGTAATTCGATGCAGCAAAAACAAAGCCACTTCCCAAACTGCCCGTTGCAGAAGCCAAACCAACTAGCAAATCGTTTGTACCTTGCGTTCGTGAACGCTCCAATGGGGAAAGTTGATCAGCCAATAAAGCTGAGCCACCCACAAAGCAGAAGTTCCAGCCCAAGCCAAGCAGAAAGAGCGCGACTGCCAGCGGAAACACATTGGGCGATAAGGGTGCTGTAATACAGGCCAGCAAAAGCGTGGACGTGCCCATCAAGATCACGGGACCACGCCCCCATCGATCAGAGAGGCGGCCTGAAAGAACCGAAAAGGCATACATGCCAAAGGTATGGGATGAGATCACGGCGGATATATCCCTGAGATTGTGTTGATGGTTACGCATGTGAAGCGAAGTAATGACCATAATAGCAACCATCACAACTTGGCCTAGTGCCATCGCGCTGACCGCTACTAGAGCAGCCGGCTGACGCAAAATCTCGAAAATTGGTCGCGCTTCACCAGTGAAGGTAGTTAAGGCAGGATCAGGATGTTCCGCAGCAACTTGTTTGCCGAGGTCACGTGGGTCTGGACGAAGCCCAGCAAAGACAACGATGGCTGAGATCACGAACAAAATAAGGGTCGCAAGATATGCACCTGCCAATTCATCCATGCCAAATGTTCGGACGAAGTTTCCCATCGGCCCCACTAGCAACGGACCAATAATCGCACCAAAGGTCCCACCCAACACAACATTTGAGATCGCCGCGCCGCGTTTTTCAGGTGGGTTCACTTCTGCCGCAGCAAAACGTCCCAGTACAACTGCCGCGTTGGTAATTCCCATCAGCACCATGCCAATCAGAAACAACGAGAGAGAGGAAGTTTCAATTGCAAATAAAACTAATGCATTGCCAATCACTCCAATAATCAACCCAGAAACAATTCCATTCCTTCTGCCAATTCGGTCCATGACATAGCCCCAAGCAGAAGCCGCGAGAGCCGCGCCCAAAAGATAAACAGCCGAAGGTACACCCGCGAACGAAGCGCTACCACCAAGTTTTGTTCCAATAATGGAATTAATGGTCGCCGAGGCAATAAAGCCTGCTGAAGCTAAACTTTGATTCGCAAAGAGAATCCAAGTAATTTTGCGCGCAAGTGTAGAGAGACTCGTCATAATTGATTCCTTTCGATTTGCCGATTATACGATGGATACGAGTAGAATGTAGCAATAGGAGATTGCATGGACTTCGACGCCATCCCCGCTTCAGATTATCCTTTGCCTGATCTCATTAATTTTTTAAATCGGGGCTTTGAGGATTACTTCGTCCCCATTCAATTCAATATGGCCGCGTTTTTGAATATGCTCCGCAAAGACGGCATAGATTTAACTATCAGCCGTGTACTGAGTATGGATGATCAACCCTCTGGTATTGCTTTGATCGCGCGCCGCGGCTGGACGAGTCGGCTCGCAGCTATGGGTATTGCAAAAGAAACACGCGGCAAAGGCGCTGGCTCATGGTTCATGGATGAACTGATCAATGAAGCCCATCAGCGTGGTGACCATGAAATGGTGCTAGAAGTGATCGAACAAAACGAACCTGCGGTTAAGTTATATCAAAAATCGGGCTTTCAAAGCGTCAGAAGATTGATCGGTTTCATTCGCAACGAAGCAGAGGAAAGCGAAAGAAGTGATCTGCATGAAATTGATCTGCGTGAGATGGGTAGATTAATATCACAATATGGATTATCAGACTTACCTTGGCAATTATCCGGCGAAAGCATTGCTCAAATGAATCCACCTATACGCGCATACTGTAAAGGACAAGCATATGTTGTGGTCTCAAATCTCGATGCAGAGCATGTAGTGATCTGGTCATTACTTGTCGAGCCAGATGTGCGTAGGAATAGCTTTGGCACAGACATCCTCAGAAATATCATCGCGAATCACCCAGGCAAGATATGGCATGTTCCCGCAATATTACCTGAAGAGCTTGGAAAGTTTTTTGAAAGAGTAAATTTTGAAAGAGAAGAGTTATCGCAGTGGCAGATGAGGCTAGTTCTCTAGTTAGCTCAAGCCGCCGTCCCCGGCGGCGGAAATGAGGCTTGAGCAACGTCATTCATAACAGAATCAATGGTTGGCTGCGCGCGAAGCGGAATTTGTCACTCTTTTGTCTTATTCATCATGTTGAAATCGAGGATATAATCCTCAATCCAAGAGGATACACAGGATGTTGTCTCCAATCAAGCTATCTTCCGAACGTAAAACCATCGCTGTGTTCGCATCACAAGTAGGACGCGCCTGGGGTGCGGAATTTACCGCGGGCATCAACGATGCTGCTGAAGAGCATAACGTCAACCTTGTACATTTCATTGGGGGAAAGCTCACGAAAATTGCTTCGCCCGATCAAAACAAATCTTCTTATGGCTTATATGACCTTGCCAAACCTGACCAATTTGATGGCTTGTTATTAACTGCAGATGTTGCTTATGGGACAAGTCCTGAAGAACTTAAAACATTCTCCGATTTTTATAAGGGAATACCAATTGTCACTCAATCGGTAGATTTAAATGGCGCTTCGATGTTTATTCCCGATAACATGGAGGGAATGCGCGCGGCAGTACGCCATCTCATAGAAGAGCATGGTTATAAACGGATCGCCTTTATTCGCGGTATCAATGGGCAAATCGATGCTGAACAGCGTTTTCAAGCCTATCAAGACGAGTTGACGGCACACAATCTGCGTTTCGACGAAGATTTTGTTGTAGAAGGCGACTACACACCCGAAAGTGGCAGAGCTGCAATCCGCATTTTGCTAGATGAGCGCAGACTCCGTTTTCAGGCAGTGGTCGCGGCAAATGACAGTATGGCATTCGGCGCGTTGGAAGCGCTTCAACAGCGCAACGTTCGCGTCCCAGATGATGTAGCTGTGACCGGTTTCGATGATTTGCGCGAAGCCCAAGCGACCGGTGTTCCGCTTACTACCGTGCGTCAATCTTTTTACACGGCTGGCAAGCACGCGTTGGAAGCATTACTCAAACGCGCTAATGGGGATACAGTTCCACAAGTGATGGTCACACCTACTCAATTGCTCATCCGCTGGTCATGCGGATGTCTGCCGGAGAATGTCCGCCAGGCGGCAGTTGCACCTCGCGATGTAGCAAAGACAGGCAGGCTAGAGAATAAACGCGAAGCAGCATTGCGCGCCTTGCTGAATGCAGCAGGCGTTACTGAGCGGGATACGGCGCTTCTACAATTCAGGGATGCATTTGGTCGCGCGTGGGACGGTTTCTTGCTGACGTTGAATAGCAAGTCTTCCAGCGATGATTTTCTGAAGACGATCAATGCCATGATCGAATTGATGCAAAAACAAGGATTAGTTCCAGCCATTTGGCATAATGTGATCTCTATGATGCGTCGCTATGCATTGGGTGGAATCACAAGCTATACCACCATGTTGCAGGCCGAGAACTTATTCCAGCAAGCACGCTTGCTGGCTGGTGAACTTTCACAACGTTCACAAGCCTATCGCAGACTGGTGCTTGAACAACAGGAAAACCTTTTGCATGGATTCAGCTTCTCAATGGCACCCGCCATGACCATGGAGGAGATTGGCGCTGCTATTTCAGAACATTTCCCAGCCATGGGCATCGAACGCTGGTATGTAATGTTCTATAGCGATGTTAGCGCGCCCCAGTCTATTTCTGCGCCGTTGCCCAAGAATTTCAACTTATTATTTCAGTATGAATCCTCGCAGTTCGAGATTCCGCAAAAACACTCAGCCATTGGGACAGGACAACTTATTCCTCGCGGGAAAACACCCGAAGATCATCGTTATACGGCCGTAGTGATGCCACTCTCCTTGGCACGCAACCACTTTGGATTCATGTGGGTGGAGATGGGGCCACGCGATTGGGAAATCTATGTCCGCGTACGTAATCTGGTGAGCAGCGCGCTATTGCGAGTAATGCTCGTACAACAAAAGGAACAAGCACAAAAGGAAGTAGAACGCCTGCTTGGAGAGGCACGTGAACGCGCGACCGAGTTGGCACTTGCAAAGGAATTCGCGGAGAGAACAGCCGCAGAGAACGCAAAACTTTATTCCAGTGAGCAGACTCGGCGCCGGGCGGCAGAAGTGCTAACCAAGACAGCACGTCAACTTTCTTCACTCGGGACAGTTTCAGAGGTTCCCCAACAAATCGTGGCACAGTTATCGCAAGTAGTGCCAAATGACCACTGTGCATTATTCCTTGAGGATGTAAATGGAATCCCGCGCTTGTTTGCACATACTGGCTTTCCAGAAGACGCGCCAATCGAAAACTTGGCTTATACCATACGAAACACAAACGTTTACTACATCGTTGCTCGCCAACCTGAGCCACTAGTGATCAACGATGTAAAAAACATGCAAGGCTGGAAACAACCTGAATGGCTGCCGGAAAACCGCGCTTGGTTGGGCATTCCACTTTATTCCAAAAATAAAGTGATGGGCATGCTCACCCTCAGCCGCAACGCGCCCGCATCCTTTAATCAGGATGAGGTGCTGCTTGCAAACACATTCGCTATCCAAGCTTCTATAGCGTTGGAGAACGCACGCCTTTATGATGACTTGAATCGTTTCAATCAAATGATGGAACGCATGGTGGAGCAGCGCGTAGAGGAACTTAACAGCGCTTATCAAACACTGGAGAAACTGGATAAGAACAAGAGCGATTTCATCCAGGTCGCTGCTCATGAATTGCGCACGCCGCTCACCGTGATCAAAGGCTACATGGGAATGATTAAGTCGGCACCCGCCATACAGCAGGATTCATCCATGACGCAGATAATGGAGGGTGTTATCCAGGGCACAAACCGCCTGCATCAAGTTGTCAACAGTATGTTAGATGTCGCGCGGCTCGAAAATCAAGTCCTGGCTCCCCATCTCGAAACTGTGATTCTGGGTCCGATACTGCGCCTGATCCGAAAAGAATACGTGGAAGAATTGCAGGCGCGTCAGATCAATCTTGAACTTGATCCCGATATCAATTCCGCGCCTCCCCTGCTGGCTGATTCTGAACTCTTGAAAAAGGCGCTTGAAAACGTCATTGTCAATGCCATCAAATACACGCCTGATGGCGGTTCCATTTTTGTCAATGTCCGCGCTATTAATGTGGATGGACGCGGGGAATTTTGTGAGATCCGCATTCGCGATACCGGCATTGGTATTGACCCTGCTAATCATACTATCGTCTTTGAAAAGCTCTATCAACTTGGCAAAGTAGAGCTTCACTCCTCGGGCCGCACCAAATTCAAAGGCGGTGGACCGGGCCTCGGCTTAGCAATTGCAGCAGGCATTGTCAAATCTCATAAAGGTAAGATCTGGGTCGAAAGCCCCGGCTACGATGAAGAGAAATTACCCGGCAGCACATTTATCCTCCAACTACCGGTGGCAAAAAAGTAGGGCGGGATGACACATCGTACTCGAGGGGTATCCCGCCTTACCAAAACTTCCGAGGTCAGGCCCGCCACGCTTTAGCGTTTGGCCTTTGGCGCTTCGGAAGTTTTTATTACAATGTCTCTCAATTCTCTGTACGGATCACCTTACTGTTCTTATCAAAATAATTCCTAAGTTGAATCCGTAAAGGCGTGAGCAAACCAATATGCGCCAGCATGAGATATGCAAAAGCTGCCATTAAAAGAAAGAATAACAAATCCGCCCATAGATAATATGGATTACCAGCAGCAAAAACATAGCGAAAGACGATCAGGCCCAGTTGGATCATGCTGATCACAAGCAATGGAATCGAAAGGGGTCTTAAATCATGATCTTCAATGATTAAATGGAGCCCGACCATTGCTCCAAGCCCAGCCGCAACGATCATTAGGTAAGCCAAATAATGTGGCAGGTCATAATTTTGATTATATAGCCTTTGTAAGATCAACACATACAATGCACACACGCCGATCAAACAACCCCATATAAGAAAATTGATAATAAACGGCAAGACCAAATTTCCATAGACACGTATTGCCACCATCGCTGTCACCCATCCAACAACATATGCCAGCCCGACAACCAACACCTTCGTGCTTAAGCCATTGAGGGAGTTCATCAGACCAGCACCAAAAATATCCAAGACCAATTTTGAGCCACCGAGTAAAGCAAAACTCAACCCACCAATACTTGCCAAAAGCATCAGGAGACTCAACATTCCCCGCTGGGAAAGTCTATTTCCATATCTTGATTGCATAGATGACGGCCCTCGCGGCGTGGTGTTTGGAGAACTCATAGTACCTCCTGCCCAATTGTGATAAATAATACTCAGTCAACAGAACTGGATTGATATTATACCCATAAGACTCGTTTTCGCTGCTTGGAGTTCCCTCTACCTTCCCAAATGGATTAAGACCCGCCTTTATGAGACCTGACAGGTCTTCACACTTCCACACGGGAAATGCTTAGCGTAGCAGAGACCTGTCAGGTCTTTCCTAGCTACCGCGCCAGCCGCAAATAGACTGCCCCACGCGCATCCAAGTAAATTGCCTCAGGTGTTTGAACAATGCGCAAGACTACATTTTCACATGTCGAACAGCGCAGGATGATGCCCGGTCCCTGTGTGAAAGCTAACAACTCGCCAATTTCGCCTTCATTGCCACAGTTGGCACATTCCGTAGGCGAGGCAGTCATTTCGACTCCGAAGATTTCTTGCAGTAACCCCGCGGTGGCATTTGCATCCAGCATAAGCTCACGGTTGATATCTGTCGTCTCTTCCATCCTCAGCCTCCCGTCGGACCAAAGCGTTCGGTGCGAATTTGGTCTGACTTAATTCCAATTTTGACTAATGCATTCGCGACCGACTCAACCAGCAGAGTCGGGCCGCAGATAAATACTTGAACTGATTTGCCCAACGGCTGAGCAACTTCCTTCAACATTTCCGGGTCAATGCGCCGCGCATAACCTTTCCAGTCTGGTGGCTGGGAGCGCGTCAAGGTGTGAAAGACTTGCACTCCATGGTTTGCAGCGCGCAATTTTTCCAATTCGTTGTAATAGATAATATCTTCAAAACCGCGTGAGCTGTAAAGCAGACTCGTCGGGTTCTTCGCCTCGGCCGCGGCGCGATGACGAATCATAGACATCAGCGGCACAACGCCCGATCCACCTGCAATCAATAACAAAGGTTCATCCATCATTGCTTCCCAGACAAAATAGCCACCAATGGGTCCGCGCGCTTCGATGCGGTCGCCAGGTACAAGCAGATCATGCATATAAGTTGAGACCTCACCATCGTTGATGCGTTCAACGGTGATATCCACTTCCCCTTCACGCTCAGGTTCAGACGCAATCGAATAACTGCGTTGCGCCTGATAGCCATCTTCCGCGGTCAGGCGGATATCATAATGCTGTCCCGCACGATGACGCATCCATTTGGGAAGCATCAGCGTGAATGACTTCACTTTAGCGGTTTCAAGCTTGATGTCTTTGATTGACGCGATTTGCCATTCAAGAGTTTGTTTCATAGAAAACCTTTTTAACCACAAAGGGCACGACGGAACACAAAGGGAAAAGAAAATCTGTGATAATCCGTGGCAGCCGTGTACGAATAATCAATCATTCCAATACCTCTGCTCTTTCCACGGATCGCCGTGGTTATTGTAGCCAAGAGCTTCCCAGAAGCCGGGCTTGTCCTTTTCCATGAGGCGAATACCACGCACCCATTTGGCACTCTTCCAAAAATACAGGTGCGGCACAACCATGCGCGCGGGACCGCCATGCTCAGGAGCAAGCGGTTTGTCATCATATTGTAGGGCTATGAAGGATTGACCATTGATGACGTCAGTGAGAGGTATATTGGTAGTATAGCCGCCGTCGCTGTAAGCAGTGACGAACATCGCTTTGCGATCCAGTTCGACGTGTTCAAGCAAAGTATCCAGGCTGACACCTTCCCATTTCATGTCGAGATGCGTCCACTTGGTGACGCAGGAAATATCTACGACATACTTCTGCATGGGAAGATGAAGGAACTCTTGCCATGTCCATGAAGCCTTGTCTTTAACAAGGCCTTCGATCGTGAATGTCCATTTATCGAGAGGAATACGAGGAGTAGGTCCTGCGGAGAGCACGGGAAAATCATCTGTGAGGTACTGACCCGGCGGGATACGATCCTTTTTTTCTCCTCCTCGCCTTTTACCGATAAAACCGCGCGAGATAAATCGTTCCTCTGACATGCTGACTCCTTTACGAATAAGATTTGCGAGTCTGACAGCCTTACTTTGATTGCAGTCTGAGTGTATAACGAGGTGATAAGGGAGTCAAGCAGATTTTATTATAGATTAACATAGGTTTCACTGATCGATAAAATCACTTCCATTGATTAAATATCTATCAAATCAGGTTTCTATCAAAAGTTCTAAAAGAGCAAACGGACTCTATTCTCCTTTACAGACAGTTTGCAGATTTGCTCACCATGATAGAATGCAATCACATTACTGGTATAAAGCCTATTAGTAGGAACGATAAGAGCATGCCAAAATTCAAGCGTGATCGCCCAACGATAGGCATCCTGCCAGGGTGGTCGGGCCTCGCCGGCATAATTCCAGACCGTTATTTAGTGTCTGTACTAAAGGGAATCCAATCCGCGGCGCGTGTCAAGAAATGTCATCTCCTACTGGCGTGGGGCTTGGGACGGGTGAACCATCCCAGTGGCACGTTTCCAGCCTGGCCCCTGGTTTCCCCTGATTCAGATTTTGTGCCGGTCGGACCTTGGAACACGGATGGCATCATTGTATTTGCTCCTCTACGTCATGAGGCTCGCTCGCGTTACCTGCGCGAGTTAAGCGACCAGGGCTTTCCTGTCTTCTATATTGCAACGGGGGAAGGAGATCCCATGATCTCAGTTGACAATGAGGGAGGAATTCATCAAGCTGTGACACATCTCGTGGGTCATGGACATCGCGACATTGCTTTCCTGGCCGGCGATCCGAACGACAAAGGTGACAGCGAATCTCGCCTACATGCTTATCATTCGGCAATGATAGGTCACGAGTTGGAAACTAATTCCAGGCTGATCGTGCATGGCTGGCACACTTTCTCAGACGGGTATGAAGCGGCGCAAAAGATGATCAACTCGGGTGTCAAGTTCACTGCATTGGTATCAAGTGACGATAATTCCGCCATTGGCGCCATGCAAGCCATTCGAGAATCAGGCTTGCAAATTCCCCGCGATATCGCTGTCACCGGTTTTGATGATCAACCAGACGTGGTAGCTCAAGTTCCCCCACTCACAAGTATTCATGTGCCTCTCACTGAGATGGGTGAGCAAGCCTTGGCACTTATGTTTGATCATCTTGTCGGAGGGTATGATCTCGCATCCATTCAGATACCAACGTGGCTGGTGCCTCGTCAATCCTGCGGATGCATGCCACAAGTCGTATCTTCAGCAGGTAAAGGAGGGCAAAGTTCACAGACTTTTATCAGCCATTCATACTCGGGAAACGATGATATCGAGACGATTAAACAAAAGCTCGTGATTGAAATCACGGCTGCGCTCCCTTCGGCATCACTTTTCCCATTTGGGGAACGAACAAACCGCATCTGCGCTAATCTGATAGAAGCCTTTTATACCAGTCTGAAGGAGAACGATCCTACCTACTTTCAAGCCACCCTCATGGAGATGCTTCGAGAATTGGAGTTTGCTGAAGAACATATAGATTCCTGGCAGAATATCATCTCGACGTTAAGGCGTGAGATGACTCAATTGCCAGTACTATGGAGTCAGGCTCGTACGCACCATCTCGCAGAGGATTTGCTTCATCAAGCGCGATCAGCTATCAGCGAAAGTGCCCAACGGCAGGATTACAGGCATCAATACCAGTGGGAAATTGGAGCTCAAGCGTTGAGCCAGCTCACTGCCCGACTCAGTGCCACTCTGGATGAGCGACAGGCAGTCAAGACCTTGGAAACGCATTTGGCTGCAATTGGTATTCGGCATGCCCAAGTCGCACTTTTTGAAGCGGAAAGAGATGACCCTGTTGCTTGGAGTGCTTTGCTCAGCTCCTATTCTGAGCCGATAAGCCAACGCTTCCCTACCCGCAACTTTCCACCACCAGGGCTCTATCTATCAGATGAACTGTTGAATCTGGTACTTGTGCCATTGGTGTTTCAAGATGAGTCCCTTGGGTATGTAGCATTCGACGCAGGAAACCTCGGACCTTGTGCGACTATTGCAAGACAGCTTGCGGCTACCTTCAAAGCCTCGCGCCTGCATGCACAAGTTTTTGAACTCTCACTAACAGACGCCCTTGCTGGTGTGTACAACCGGCGCTATTTCGACCTGTTTCTCAATAATGAGGTGGATCGGAGTCGGAGGTTCGGACGCTATCTAAGTATCATGATGCTGGATATTGATCACTTTAAAGAATACAATGATTCTTTTGGTCATCAAGCTGGTGACAAAGCCTTGCAGTTTGTAGCTCAATGCATCCAACGGGAACGCCGCAGCGCCGATATGGTTGCCCGCATTGGAGGCGATGAGTTTGCCCTCATCCTTCCCGAAATTGATGTTGATGGAGCGTTGAAAGTGGCCGAAAAAATCCGTACTGCAATTACTAGTAGTCCATCTGACCTCCAGCGTCCTCTTACGCTAAGTATCGGAATAAGCATATTGCATGGAACTGATATCGAAGCAGAAGTGATTGTTCAGCAAGCAGACTTAGCCTTATACCAGGCGAAGAGAAAAGGGCGCGACCAGATTTGTGTTTTTGAAGACAAGGGACTAGCCAACAAAAAGTGAAGATTTGAATATCTTTGACGTAATATTATTTTACAAACATTCGCTTCAAGGCTACCTTCGGTTGTGTCTATTATTCTTCACGGAAAATCCCTAAGAACTCAGCAAAGAGGAAGTAACCAAGAACAATACCCACCCCTTCAATACCTAAGAAGATTGCCAATAGGAGTAAAACCATATTCGTGTCGGTAGATATACCTTCACTGATGGTTTCTACCAGCATTAGAGATCCACCCATTGTCAATGCAATCAGAACGATAAGATTCCACTTGTGTTTGCGCGGATTCAACCAGCTAAAGAGAGTACGCAACCAGCTTATTTTTGCGAAATTTTCTAATCGAGAAATGAACTTTAGACGAGATTTGATCTTAAGATAAATGGATGCAAAATCATCGAAGATATCTTCAAATTGCATTTCAGCCTGTGGAAAGATTGTAGTTGCTAGTGCCCAAGTGGAGATAAATAGAATTATCATTCCCACTAAAGCAGTGAAAATTCCACCTGGGATACTTTCCAATAAATCTGCTGGATACACCGCCAGGATAAAGATGCTAAGGGGGAAAAGGATTGCTCTTGGCCATGAACGATTTGCCAAGGAAAAAGGTAGATGAACAACGATACGATAAAGCTGAAAACTTATCAATGTCGTTAACAAAATTAACCCACCGACAAGTCCTGCAAGAATCCAACCTGCAGGCGAGTTCATCCACATCCACGGGTAACGAATCATCGCAACAATGTCTGCGATCAGAGTCACAGTGATAGATAACAACGCAACTGTCTCGCCACGTAAAAATAGCAACAATTGATTAGAGGGAATTTCTTTTGTCGCATAGGGGCGCAAGGCACGGATCAGCGAGAGCAGAGCCGCAAAAAATGATAATTGAACGCCAAATGATCCAACTGCATCATAAGGGTCGTCAGCGAATGGGTTGATTACTGCCAGCAATGGAATGTTTTTGCTAGTATCGAAAAAGGCTAAAAAGAAAACAGTTAAGAGGAAAACAACAAATGATATAGTTTTGAATGGTCTTGCAGTTTGAGTTCTCATTAGAGTCTAGTAATTTATATCTTAATATTTTTATGCGTGCAATAATTATCATTCACTATCCAAAAACAAAAACTCCGAGATGGTCAAAAATCTCGGAGTTTTTGGAGAGGTGCTAAACTTTCTCTGCCTGGGACCTGCATAAATTATTTATTCAGTTCAACGATTCCCAAACGGAATGTACAAGGTACACGATGAAACCGCCAAGCGCATCCTGATCGTTGATCGCACTCCATTTTTCGCTCATCTCAGAATTACCGGTCGCGGCAATCCTGGCTTCCATATCCTGCAGGCTGATCGAATCATCGAACAGACCATTAAGAACATCCATGTTCAGTTTGGTTATCTGAATCGTTTGCTCAATCTTCTGGTTCTGCTCTTTCACCATCTTCAGTTCGCCTTCAAGGCTAGCAATCTTGTCATTAGCCACTTTAAGATCAGTCGTAGCTTGATTATATTTATTGGTTAGGTCCGAGTGATCGGCTTTGAGTTGATCGTAATCCTTCTGAACTGCCTGAAGCTGAGCCTGAGTTGTCATCAGGGTGTTGTCAGTCTCATGAGCGTAGGAACTCAGACTTGCTACTGATGTGAGAGCGACCACGGAGATAATCACACCGATGAAATAGTACACAATTCGAGTTTTCATTTCTTCCTCCATATAGAAGTTGATTGATTTTTTACTGCAATATCTGTTCGAATATATTAGGGTAGCCAACTACCTTCTTGTCCAATCACAACCGCTTACACAATTCCAAATGGTTGCCAGCTGACGCCGCTTGTTTCAGAGATGGATTGGATCAAGTAACTCATTAGCTCGACAAAAGCATCCCACGATTGGGATTCATTCACATTCTTGTAAAGTTTCTTGAGCTGTTCATCATTGGAACTCTCGACCTGGTGTGCAAACACCGAATCGCTCGTAAACCAAAAGGCATTCAACACAGCAACCTTGCTTTGTATGGCAGACATTTTGTCCTTCAACGCCTTGTTTTCAACCCGTGCTTGCTCGAGATTGCTTTCCAGCCTTTTGGTCTGGGCCCGCTCGTCTTCCAGATCAG
>WNFX01021986.1_pt1 | contig 16635 bp, 19 predicted proteins | sample 5400111 | NCBI WGS metagenome assembly WNFX01 (sample SAMN13153363, study PRJNA577476) | soil metagenome | isolation source: 40 cm soil or saprolite under grassland replicate 1 | place: USA:California | collected 2016-06-15 | reverse complement strand
GCAGTCAAATTTATCAAAGAAGGCGGACGAGGTGGGACTGTAATCGTGGACATAGAAAAGAAGAGAGTAAGTAGAACAGGACAAGAAAATAAAGAACACGATATTGTTGTTAGAATAAAGGATGATGGCCCGGGGATAGATCCTGAAATTATGCCAAGGCTATTTACGAAATTTGCTGCAAAATCTGATATAGGTACTGGACTGGGATTGTTTATTTCTAAAAGCATAATTGAAGCTCACGGTGGCAAAATTTGGGCTGAGAATAATCTTGATGGTAAGGGAGCAACATTTACGTTTAGCATGCCCGTCACATAACTCTAACTCCACTACGTTGGTGGGAGTATGACGACATTTGCTCAGCAATCGGGATGATGAAAAGCATATGTGAAACTACGCCTACGCCAGCGACATCAACAGGAAGTAAGGGGCCAAACGATTATTCAAATTGGACCTTTCCTGCTACTCCAAAGTTTGGCACGATTAAAGAAGGAATAAAAAAGATAACTGCAAAATACTCTTGCTTACCAAATGTCAACTTGACGAAATTTTATAGTGTAATCGTAACAGGAGCTGGCACTAGTCCTACAACAACTAGCCATCATCATCACAATAAATGATGATTGGCATACAATACGATATTGCCATATCTTTTTTTTGTTTGAACTTAAAATACCCGTGCAGTAACCAGAACTTTCAAACGCATTTCATACAGGCTATATCATGATTATATAAAAGATTGAAGCTATATGCAATGATATGGAATTATCTGAATTAGTAGAACAAGCTAAGTGGATAGAGGATGAGGCTCACAAAAAGGTAAAGGGTGAAAGGAAATGAAAAAGACCCTGAAAGAATATTTTATAGAGATTAGTGCGCTCCGAAAGCAGTATAGGGATTGGCTTCGAGGAAGGATAGATAGTCTGGAAAAATCACCCCCTCAAATGGCCCTCGCGCTCGAAGTGTCTAAATCCGTATTAGCTGCAATTGATAGTGTGAGTGACGACTTATCATATAGAACGGAGATTTTAGCAGAGAGACAAGAGAAACGACAAGCTGAGATAGATCTTCTAAATGCCAATATCACAGCTCTGAGAGTCGCTGTATCTGATATTTCACGTAAAACGATGCAAACGAGGTCATTCGAAGAGAGATTTAAGAAAATTGAAGAAAGGGAAGAGAAGACTCAAAGCTTACAAGAAAGCTTCGAGCGCTTGATAGAGAAAAAATCTGAAGAAATCAAAAAGCAGGATGAGAAGCGGCAACACAATGCGGAGAAGAATCTGCCAGGAGTTACATGATAAGTCGTGGACGCAATGGATAGGGCTGAAGAATTACAATCAATGAATTATGAAATGGTAGAGTATTTTGGAACACAATTAGTATGGTTTTTGTTATTGGAGTATTGTAAGAAGAATCGAATCCCTCTTCCTGACTTTGATAAGGCGGGTCAGGCAAAATTCTATCCGACGAAATGAACACTTATTTATCCGACGTTAAGGATACAGAGTCTTGATTAACCCTATCACTAACTGGTATGCGATCCTGACCTTGGAGTTGTCTTACCGAAATATGCTTTAACATGCGGTCTGTAAAAATAATACAAGATTATTATCTCGATGGCAAAAATCATGACTATACTTATTATGATTATGTTTATCACCACACCTGCTTCTGCTGCTCCAAGCTGATTGCTTATCGAACCTGTCATTGGAAGTAGGTTGAAAATTATGGCATATGTTCCAGTTGCAAATCCTATGAAAATCCCGATTATAGCAATAGTCCACGCCCATGCTTTGGCCTTCCGCAATCCGTAACCCGTAACAAGAATGTAAAGAGATTCAGCTAACGATAAAGCACTAGCACCTGGTGCCTTGGTTGCACTGGTGGCTGAGAGAGAAATGCCAACAATCCCTATGATGCCTGCTATTATATAGAAATTTGCAACGATACTTATTCCAACTGGTCTTGTTTGCTTTTGCATTTAATGATATTGCATTAATGCCAATAGCTATATAATAGCAGGACGCAATATTTCTGTAGTAAAAGTAATTTGAAATTTAGAGGAAAGTTTCTAACCGAAAGTTGACATCTTACATAGAATTGGCGGTGGTGCCGATTCTTACACAATTCCTTTTATCCTGAGGATTTATTCCTTCTCTCGGGATCTTCGGAACGATCTGCATTCTTATAGCCATAGTAGGATATATAGTTCACTATAGGACAACCAATTTTTTAATAAACTATTTCAAAATGGAGACTACACGCCTTTAATCTTATATTCTATGATATAGGCGTAACTCTTGATAGTTGTATGATTAAATATTCAATACCATCGAATATTTAATCAGGTCTTTAATATTCGATTACTATATCATTAAAATAAGTCGTATTCAAATCCCGAATTGAGTCAATTTTTTTGTGGAGTTATATCATAACGAGAATGTAAAGATGAAGTTAATCCCATGAATAGATCTTTTCCTTTGGCATAAAATGTTTCTCTACTTCATCTAATCTTTCTTTAGAACCACTATTCTTCCTGAGACTGGAAAAAGATGAATCATTACGAATCTTCTGTAAAAACAAAAGAACCTGATCGTTTGTGGCTCCCTGCTTTATGTCATAGCCTATTTGTCTACAAACATTTGATATTCTACCGTAGCGTTTATTCTGTCTTTTTTCCCAGTTAGTGGCAGTTTCTGGTAGTCCCGTTACAAATTTTACGACTATCTTTTCCATATGTTTGACATGCCATTCTCTCATCGGAAAACTGTTTTGCATCAAAAAAGCTCATCACGTTTCATAATATTATATACGTTAAACTAGAATATATGTAAGATGTCCTGAAAGTAACAATAGAACACTGTCTTTTATCTAATAAAGACAGCTTTCAGCTAATAATCATGATATTTTATTCCTTAAGACAAGATCTCTTGAATTTATGATTGATACGATATTTGGAATAAATAAATAAAATAAATAGATATTCTATTCAAGTTTTTGATCTGACTCAGCAATTGAAGATACCTAGTAAAGATGGTGGAAATTTAAGATATGACATGTTTGTCAAAGGATACAATGAAACCAGAGAACATGGTGGAATAAATGGACCTACTCCATCAGGAATGTTTCTACAATGGTTAATTGAATCTAAAATATATACAAAAAGGAAGCAAGAAAGTGTAACCCACGTAGGTAGCCAAAAATGTTACCTATCTGTGTAAGTACAACAAACTATTATTGAGGAGTAGATACGATCGTTTGTCCTATCACTCATTGTTGTAACAGATAGAAAAATGACGATAAACATGTACTTAAATAAGACAGCACTGACTTCCTAATCTTGAATATCGACAAATGGCACAACTATTGGTAAAATGTGAGAATTGTGAAGTCGAATGAATAGGCAACACAAATGAATGAAGATGCATTGGAAGTAAATAGTATTGAAAATAACAATGAAAGTTGTCCTAAATGTAAAAGAACCTTTGCATACAACAAATCAGATTATTATTTCAAGTAGAATCTTGACAGGATTCACGTGAAGAGTTCTGATCTGGAAAGTTACATTGCTATATTACTACTCTTGTCTTACCTTCGTTTGAATAGTACGTTGCTGTCGTCGTCTAGTTGTATCACATGGACACAAGAAAACGTTCTAATGTATCTAGATGGCGAATTTTATTCGAATTTCTTGACAGTATTCATTTCTTCTATTTCTTGCTCATCCTTTACTACATTAACATCGTGGTCTTTCTCAGTACAACAGGCACAATTTGCAGTCTCACACTCTAAAGCTGACTCGTGATTACAGCGAGTACAAGTACAGGCCATTTATGCTCTCTCTTTCGCATAATAGGGTAAGAAATATTAAACTATTGTTTTTCCATCAAGACATGATTCAAAGTCTGAATCCGGATATTTGGTCAAACAAGTATGCAAACAAGCATGTTATGGCAGCCATAAGAACAGTAAATGCAATCAGTAGTATTACACTTCGTGTATGATGATACGAGATTTCATTATTTCGTTGCGTTGCTCTCTTCATTGTGATTACGCTATCAAGCTAAACGACAAGTAATTTAAGAAGATATTACCATTTTTAGCATAAATTATTCAGTCCTGAGCAAAATTTTAGCTGAAAAAATCTGTACACAATACATCTATGATGATGGATTATGCAATATTTTCAACCTCTTATGCAATTTTGTTATGATAGTTATAGGAAAGCCAAAGGACGTTTCGTAATAAAACTCAAAGAATAATAGCTCAATCAGGTTAAAAACCAAAATTCTATAAACATTTTCTAATGATAAGTTACCATTACATGATAATTACATTCTATTTATTACATGATAATTACATTCTATTTGTTATGCGTCTATAAACACATTTAAATGATGTAGTGCTAAGGAATTAGTAATGAATACTACTGTAGCGGAAAATAAAGTAGATGTTCATTATTCCCAATCGGTTTTGCAAAGCATAAAAGAGAAACTAATAGCCGCAGATATGATCAATCAACTGGATGTAGCAGATGCATTAAAAGAATTGCTGATCAGTAATGGTTTTACATTAAGATTATTGCTAAAAACATCGGCACCAGAATTAGCCAAGATTCTTGGCATTGATGAATATATCGCTAAGCTTGTAAGGGATGCGGCAAAGAAAATCATAAAAGATTGACATCAAAATACGATTTGAAGCTGTGAAATAATATTTTTTTGGAAGTATAAAAGAATTAATTCGAAGTCACAGAGGGAACATGTAGAGATAACCAAGCTGCTAGACAAGGTGCTGTCCGCTACAGTCGAGTCAGAGGGCATAAAAGCTGTTCGGAAGTTAGCAGAATACAAACAAAAAGCCCCGACAAAACTCTTTGGATTAGCGATTAATGACTTCGTAAATATACGAGTAAAACAGGCAGCCGCCTCAGAAATTGAGATAATCGAGCAAGGATTCCTTTAGTCCATTTAAACATTTGGCGCTAATGATGCGCTGCTGCACAATAATTGCTTCTACCACACGTGATACGTAAGCTCTAGCACAGACGCTACTGATACTACTGTATATCTATTTGATCAAGAAATGAAGTATCTACATGATAATGGGTTTAAAGTACTAACTAACCTAGAATCCTAACTAACCTTGAATCAATTTGGATACGATTCAAAGAATAATGTCCTCTATCTATGAAATTTTGCTAATGGAGTCCTGTTGACATAGACTATACGATGAATTATGCCATATAAACTTCTTAATTCACAAACAAACGAAATGTAAAATTGTGTTTCGATAGGATTCCTTATTTCTTCGAGGTGTTACTTATGATAGAATATTGATATCCTCCATAGTCTGGATAATTCTGTCGATAAGAATTCACCATAAACTTCCGACTCGATCCTATCTCTTTTGGCATCGGACGGTGATTTAGCATTTTTCGTGAATTTCCAGTTTTTTATCATGCCTATCAATGGGACTTTGATGGTTGAGCAGGCAGACAGGGGAGGTAGCAAGGAGCGTTTGAATTAATTACTTGACTTGAGTTCGAGCTGCAATTGTCGTTAATACATAAGAGTGACTGACATGCATTACTATCACAGTTGGTATTATGGATAACACTAATATTATTACTATTTGTCATACTTCTTGCATTAGCTGCATACCCAATAGCCGTCATTATCAACATAGCCGTGAATAATACTAACGCCACTGGGATCAAAATTGTAGCACTATCCATTCCAGTCGCTGTTTTGCGATTCGTTATTTTGGTTATCATTTTGTGGTTCAGTTCTCAAAGTCTATCGTTCCGATAGTATATCTAAGGTGCATCGCATCAAGTGCTAAAAATATGCGAGAATCTGTCGATATATTAGAACTATAATAGATTCATTAGAAAGATTATGTATTCTCTCAGCTGATTAAAAGATAGATATGCTTTATACATCAATTTTGTTTTAGTAGCTCCTCCTTTTCTATATTGCGACTCATACTAAATATTTATGAGAAACCAAGCTTAGTACCAAAACTTGTGTCAATTTCTATTGTAGGATGACATTTATTCATTTTATCGATCATAACAATTTCCAAGTAGAAGTAATCACTATTCTGTACAGACTCTTCATCTTTTCCTGTGTGAAAGTGTAAGTTCGTTCTTATCAGTAATCGTCAATAAGCTAGAAATGGCAATTGCTAGGTATGACGATACGTATTTGGTGTGTATGACTATTTGTTAGTAGTTGTATATAATATTGTCAAAAGTACAGACAGAGAACTCTACTAAACTTGATACCTTTTTCTAACATATATCTGCCAAGGCCGTTTTGCTGCTGTCTACAACGAAGAGTATAGAAGTAGTTCAGCCTAAATTTTTTTGAAGGTATGTATCTCTGGAAGGTGAATGCGAGTCTGACGCCGCTGTCAACTAAATTGCCCTCATCTTTCCAATTTTTCTTAATCTTTCTAATAAGTCTATTATTTGTTCATGAGTTGGATTGGCAGCTTTAATAACGTCGATATCCACATTAAGTCTCTTTAATTCATTATACACTTCCTCATCCTGTATTGTGTCAATCAATTCGTCTATATCAAATGGCTTTTGCATTAATTCTACAATTTGGTGTAGTTCCTTTACTGAATCTTGTAAAGTCTCTTTTATATATGCAGATGCAAATATTATTCTCTGATGAGGATTAACAGCCAATATCTCTTTTGCGACTTCCATACCATTCATGTCAGGTAACTTGTAGTCAAGAATTAGGACATCAAAAGGTGAAATATTCAAACTATAACGGCAAGGCAATGGTAACGTAGGAAATTTCATATCATAAAATTTATCATGATAGGTTTTAAGACAATCCTCACCATTGAATGTAATTGCAACCTCATGCTTTCTGGTCTTTAAAGCTATCTCGTAAACCAATGCAATATCCTCTTCATCTTCAGCAATTAGTATTTTCATAGATAATGAAATCCACACTATTATGGTAGAACATAATAACTGTTTTAGGCAATATCTTTACAATTTTATATTGTTGTATTATATAATTTTGCGATCAAAATATTAATCAAATTGTAAATAAAAAACTCATAAATTGTCTAATCTTGAAATTTATAAATGCACTACTATTAGGAAATTATTGTCAGTATAAGTATGTAATCTATGTAATATATGAAACAAAATAGATGGCCATGTTACGTGCATGTTACGTCCATGTTACGCTAAAGTTTCAAGGCATTGCAAAAGGAGATCCTTTTTTCCCTTTTTTATAATCGACTTAATAAATTTATCTGAAGTATATACCTCGATTTTCTGAAAAGTAGATGGAACAAATCCTCCATATGCATAGATCATAATAACTATGTGTTTTCCGGATATAATGCCCACTTCTTCCTGTAAAACATCCTGACTCTCTTCAATGGTATTTCTATACAGTAAATGAGGTCTGTGAGTCTGCTGTACAACTATTGATGCTTTCCTCAGCTTATCTGTAAGTCTTTCTGCTAACCAATCTTCAATAATAATAGCATTATCTTGTTTCTCTTCTACAACATGGGGAAGATTAAGAGAAGAAGATCTCTTCTTGACAACATTCTTCTGTTGTCTATTATGACTGGTCATTCAATAAAATCAAAAAAATAATCATTTAAAATAAAATGACAATAATTCTTGAAATGTGACCTCATTTACTTTACACATAAAGCGAAAGGCTGTTCAAATTTTAATCTCCTTAGCTAGAACTTATAGCTTCAGATCAAAAAAATTAGTCAATCCTATGTAATTTGATTTATATTATAACAACATAGAAACCAAGGAATACCTAAAACAGCAAGTTTCAAGATCCTGTTCAGTTATGCCTGTATCAAACAGAAAGTATGGATGAAATATTGGAATACAGTTATGAGCTTTATCGCATAAGCGACAGCTTCTTAATCTATGCTAACAATAAAGATATTGACATGGACCAACAAGGACCACCTTACGACAGTTGTAGGTGTGGTTTATGGAACCTATTCATGTATGTATCTTCCTATCATTATTTCAAGATAAACAGACTTATCCAAATAAATTACGCAAATTAAAGAAGATCGTTGTAAAAAAGATATTATTCAAATTCTGTAAGTTGCTAGTTGTTTGTTTTTACTAAATATTACCAAATTATAGTGACGCGATTTACGAGTATATCTAAGACCGTTTATGATTTCTAATAGAAGCTGCTGACTGGTATAGTTATAGTGGCTGGGTCATTAGTGTACTTATGGCGCACTTAACAAAAAAAGCAGTGGACAGGATAGAGATCCTGTCAGAACTAAGATACTACAAGACCTTGATGAAATTGTAAAGCAATCAATACATCTAGCGGAATCCTCTACAAGCTTATCTATTGTTTCAGTTAGTGGAGGAATGCAATTAGCATTCGACAAGTTCTTGGATTTGTACAAGAAATTTTTGGTTATATACAGCAAAGGAAAAAAAGGGAAGGGGATACGATTGGTGACTAGTATAGAAGCTAAGGAAAGTACTGATCTAGTAAAAACATTCCTAGATCTAGGTACCCAAATACGACATGTCAAAAAACTAGCTTCAATGAATTTTGTAGTAGGTGATAAAGAGGTTCTTGCCACTATAGAGAAAATGGAAGGAGGAAAGATGGTTGAAAGTCTATTAATCAGTAACGAATCGATGTACATCAAACACTTTTACAATATTTTTGAAGAATTATGGAACAAGGGCATTGACGCTCAAGACAGAATTAAGGCTATAGAAGAAGGTCTAGAGTCTGCCGATATAGAGATTATTCCCAACCCCAAAGAAGGAATAAAGTATGCATGGAAGGTTATAAAATCAGCAAAAAAAGAGGTACTGATATTATTTTCTACAGCAAATGCTCTCCGCCGCCAAATAGAAATGGGTGGACTAGCATTGCTAAACGAAGTATCTGAGAATCATCCTGGGATGATTAGAATCTTAATACCCGCTGACGACAACATCGTACAAACAATAAAAGAAGTACAGGAAACATGTCCTTATGTTAACATAGGAACCATCGAAGAGAGCTTACAGACGAGAATCACAATAGTGTTAGTCGACAGAGAGGAATGCGTCATCGTTGAATCCATGGAAGATGCAAAAGACATTTCAACTGATGCAGCTGGATTATCTACCAATTCCAATAGCAAGTCAATTGTTTCTTCGTACGTTTCTATTTTCGAAAGTCTTTGGAACCAAACAGAGCTATATGAACAATTAAAGGAATCAAAGAAGCAGGGCGACGAGGCTCATGAAAAATTAAAGAGTAATGATAAGATGCAAAGAGAATTCATAAATATAGCAGCTCATGAGTTACGAAATCCAGTCCAACCAATTCTTGGTTTGATTGAAATTCTTAGAACTAAAATAAGAGCGGAGAAGAAAGAAGAAATTACCACAGGAAAGAATGATAATGATAATGATAATGATGATGATATCATTGATGTCATTATCAGAAATGCGACAAGGCTAAAGCAGCTTACTGAAACGATTTTAGATATTACAAGAATCGAAAATCAGTCTTTAATACTCTACAAAGAAGAATTTTGCTTAAATGAGATAATATTGCATGCTATTGATGATGCTAGAACTCAGCTTCCAAAGGAACAAATGGAAAATATAAAATTTGTCTTGGAATCAGAAGATGGTCAGGCTGATTTAACAGTAGCGGTAGTTGCCGACAAACAGAGAATCACTCAGGTTATTTCTAATCTTCTAGACAATTCTGTTAAATTTACTAAGCATGGATCTGTCCTTATTAAAACTAAGAGGAAGAAAGATAATAACGGTGACGAAATCGTTGTCAGTATTGAAGATACTGGAAGTGGTATAACTCCAAAGGTATTACCTAGATTGTTTACAAAATTTGCTACCACATCGCGGACAGGTACTGGCCTAGGCTTGTATATTTGTAAGACTATTAGCAGAATATGGGGCGAAAATAATCGTGATAGCAGGGGAGCTACATTTGCCTTTAGTTTGCCGCTCCTAGAACAGACAATACAAAATGACTAAAGGTGAGAAGTCACACATTAGATGTGTCGTTTGTGGGAAAGCAATAATTAATGAACAACGAAAAGAAAAAGCGGAAATAATTAATGGTACAAGTTATACCTTCGATAGTAATGAATGCGTGTTAATGTTCAAAAAGTTTAGAGCAGTATACGGAAGTGATTTTATCTAGTGTCGGTTAAAGAGATTGATTACCTACTACAGAATGACGAGGATTGTGCACCTCCTTCACTTGTAAAGAAACGAGTTGGAATAGAAAGATGTCAATCATATACTTGAATCAGCAAGAACTCCGTACCAGTTATAAAACTTCAATTTAGAACGTCTCATCGAATCTTTCTTACTAGGTAAAATAGACTCTTGCTAAAAGTGGCAATATTTTATTCAAGATTATGGTTTCATGTTCTGACTCTTTATCGAAAGAAACCATAAGAATATAATCACTATTATCATATATCGGTATTGTTGCTCTCTTTACCTTTTCATATAACGCAAATGCATAGATTGTTTTACCGATTTTTTCCTCCAACGTTTGTCTAGTACCCATTCTTATTATTGATTGCAAGGCAGATAGTTCTGATTCTTCTTTTGTTAATAATGGAGTCATTCCTTCTCTATAAGACTCCGCCGCTATCTTTCCTTGCATATCAGCGATACCAGCAAATCTAATAGTCTTGTCTAGATCCAGTATTTGAATGCAAAAATCTTTGAGGGACGGCGACGTTTTCACATTATAATAGTAAAAAGAGTTCAATTAATAATTTTGTCCGTGATATATATTTTAACGTATACTATTACCTGAGCTGTATATAGTTTAGCCAATTTCTGATATAATATTACATAGATGAAGAGCTGACTTGCCTAATTTATGTTGTTTTGATAGGGGTTTTTGACGGGATTTGGGCGCTAATGAATCTGCTTAGTGTTGATGAATTTTGTTGAAATAATGTTGGTGGCTCAAAAAATGTGGGGGGATTATACGCAGTATGTGCCATGGGCGTGTCCGTTCTTTATGACGCAACTACCGCCTGGAGCGGAGAAGGCAGTGTTTCCGCTGAGATTGGGGTTTGTGGTAGCCTTCCGCGCTTTGTGTGCACACATTTGGGTTTCTAGGGGAGCTATTGAAAGCGGCCTGACTGGACTGTCATAACAAGGGTCGTAGTGAACATAGCCGCCGTAAGAATACCAACAGCTAATATGGTTATTTTTTGTTGCATTATATCCTACAGTGGGAATCTACTATTTGATTCTTCCAACAAATTATTCGCAAGCGAGTACGATGGAAAAACGTGAGGAATGAACAATAAAATAGCTAAATTGTGTTTTAAACCAACGAAGGATTATATGACAACTCTGTTACGAATGTTCTAAAGCACTAGTATGAGTATGATTCTCCTTAAAATTATCGCCCTTGCAAATAAAGAAGGGGCTTATGATACTCTTAAGAAGACAACACCACACCTTGTAAAAAATACCGCTCAAGACCACAGAATGGAAAATATTTTCTTACTTCATTCGGTAAAGTAGTCCACAATGCTCAAACGATGATTGTAAATACACTTGAGAGCACCCGGAAACTTAATGCTAGGATACCTCCCTATTACATCAAAGGTAGATGAGATTCTCTATGGCTCAGTTGAAAAAGCATTTAATATAATTGGCGAAATTGCTTACAATGCTTTACTAGATCGTGCATGTTCAATTCATGGATTATCCAAATGGGAATTACTAACAAATTATGATTTGTTTGAAAAGTCGTTATATGACATATTTGGTAAGGTTTCTTTCTTACTCATCCGTGCGCTTAAAAAAGAAATATTGATACATGCTGTCCTCATGGATTCACGTCTTACAGTTAGTGATATTCTAAACCCAGGTATTACAATCGGCGACATTCTCAAGCATCTTCGTGAGGTCGAGGTGTTTCAATTTGTTCGTAAAATACTGTCACATGAACATATTCTCTTTCTTTACCATAACAAAAATTCTAACGATAAAATATTGTCCGAATTCTTCAGTATAAGTGGTAACGACAACGTTCCGAAAGGTCTTTTATCAGTTGCACCAGCTGTTAACCTTAACCAAATTAGTAGTAATATGTTGTATGATAAGTTAGTACTGAGAGTTCAGAACAAACACGAAGCGTTAAAAAAATTGTCTGACTGGATGTTTAACTTACATTCATCAAATAAGTCAGACTTTGCAACTAGAATTGAATTCGAAGACGGAACATGGTGGTTAAGATATGGTCTTGATGACGATTACGTTAGATTCGAAGAATCACTAGGTAAACATATACAAAAAAATTTATCAATTCTATGTGGGTATGATATTTCAAACTTTAATGAACTATATATAGGAGGAATAATTGCATCACATATTTATGTCATTCTTGATGAGCCCATGATAATCTATAAAGCAAGTAAAGTATAGAACCTTTGTTTTTCTAGTTCAATCCGCTCTCTAATGGGCTGTAGAGTCCTTCTCACGCATATGGCGCTTGGAGTCTTGCCTTTGAATTTCCGAATATTAATGCGCTTGCATCTTTATGAATAGCGCCGAGGATGTCGTTCTTTTTTGCAGAGTTAAATTTCTTGCATAACCGTTAAGAGAAATATCAAATCAACACAGAATGTCCAGTATAGAAATATTGTTATCACGTAAGTTAGGAGTGATTTTGATAGATATTAATCCATAGAGCATTAGTTAGCTGCTATTCTTAAAACATTAATCATTCATCGTCCTTTCGAATGCAGACAGAATTACTTACATGAATTCAATATCGATAAAAATTATTAGATATATTAATTTAGTTTATGTTCTTGCTCTTGTATCTTGCAAATAGTAACTAGACTATTTAGGCCAGTACTTTTGGTCACTGTTGCTGTTGCTGTCGTGAACTTCTTTCGCCATATCCATCTGCTTTCCATGGTACGTACGTCTTGTGTCTATAAACTTCTCGTGAAGGTATTTCGTTGCACTTTTGTTGTAGGAATTGTGTTAGAACTAACTAGCTATCGAAATTTTGCAGAACACAGAAAAAGGTGTGGGGGTCTAGTAGTAACATATTGCAGTTGGTACAAACAACTATTGTACAGCAGCCTGAGTGAGTCTGTTCAGTGCCTGTTCTGTTGCTTTCACGAAGCCATCTTTTGCAATACCTTTTGCAAAAAAAGGAACTCCGGGCATATCGATACTCCATAATACATCAATCTTTGTCTTGTTCTCGGACAATGGAATTAATGTAACTACTCTGCTGCCTGTAATAGGTCCTTGAGTGACATTTGTTACTACCGATTGTTTTGGATGTAACATTATGATCTCATGACTCTTGAGGTTGAGGGCTTGCGGACCAACTGTGGTATCTGCTTCAATCATATTGCCTGTCTTTTTGATGATCTTCATAGAGTCGACTTGATTCCAAGCGGTATCATTGCCTAGATTTGCAATAGCTTTCCAGAGCCGGTCAACCGATGCAGAAACTTCACGGCTTGAGTGTATTTGTTCTAATGCAGCAGCTGTAGGTACTCCGTTTATTGTTATGCTGACAATCATAGCCACTCCGACTATGACTCCAGGTGGTAGCATCTTTTTGTTTGCAATTTGTGGGTTTGTTGTTTTTGTCATTGTAAGAGATACTGATCTTGATTTTCGTTATAACCATTGTCTACCTATGAGACGTAACTTTGTTACCTGAAGTGTTATATCGTTCTTCAAAAGAAAATCATAGATGAATCGACAGGAGTCTGTCTCATTTTTATTATTGTTGTTGCTATTGTCCCTCTTTACCTTCATCGCTATCATAATCCAGTTTCTCATCAATCTTTTTTTGTAATTCTTTATAACGTTCGTACTTTTTGGTCCATTTAGAAAGTACGAACCATTGTCGTATGCCTATCCCTAACCATATGAGGAAAATTAGAATGGGCACAGCTCTTGCAAGACCAAACCCATGCCAAAATCCCGGTCCAAATCCTTCAGGATGTATTCCAGCACCACCAAAAAACATTGGAGGGCCGAGTAAGGCAAATGTAATCACAAATGAAATTGGTGGAAGAATCAAGAGGGTTAGAATCATTATGATAAACATCTTCTTTGTTTTGTTTAACTGTGAGATAATTCCATCCATTATCTGAAATAGATTCTCGTCACCGTTATTCTTCTCAGCCACGATTTACCTTGACTCCTCTTTATTAAAAAACACTGTAGTAACCTTGTTACCTATCATCATCGATTGTTTCACTCCGAGGAAATAGCATCTCATAAGGCTCCAAAATTTCTTTAAGAATCTCACGGCCTTTTTCTGAAACTCGATATTTTATTATGGTCTTGCTCCCCCATGGTTCATTGATTCTGGATATGAACTCTTTTTCCACCATGTCATCAATTATCTTTCTATGCTTCATGTGATTCAATCCGCAATAACTCATCAACTTGCTTTGATTAAGTTCTCCATATTCGTAAAGTTTCAAGAGAATGTCTTTCCTTATGTAAACCCTGTCTCGATATTCGTGTACCAATTTGACTCAGGTGCCATAGACATGACTAGGTGGATTGGCCTTCGGAAGAGTAGTTGAACTCTGATAATGACCTGCAAACCAACTGATCGTTGGATCTTGCATCGAGCACATTTGATCATTTCCATAGCTTATTATTATTATTTTGTACGTACCACTATAAGATGATGATGTTTATCATGAGTGGTCGATAATCTTAGATTCGCCTCATTCCAGAAGGGCGTCCTGTGATCTTTTTCCAAACTATCTATTCTATTGTGGCGAGCAAAATTAGACTTTGGGTAACTATGTTACGTGTCATAGGTAAACAATGGTTATAACAAAAATCCAACCCATATCACATCATGACAAATTCAAAACTGGTAAGCAAGAAAGTATTGATTCCCGCAACCATAGTAGCTGTGGCTGTTGGTCTGACATTCTATGGACTATCTCCTGCAATAGGCGCCGTAAACCAAACAATGAGTAGAGTAACACCAGGCTATGCGCAGATGCCAAAAATCACTGGCTCAATAAGCGTTGAACAAACTGCAATAAACTTCATGAAGGACAACCTTAAAGTTTCTTTTCCACAAGCTTCTGAAATTGCAGCAAAGCAAATCGCCAATGGCACAATAGTGGGAGGACACTTGGGAGTCGTGCAAGGATATCTTGTATATACGTTCTTTGTGCTGAATCCTCAAACTCAAACAGGACATCTGACTATAGTAGATGCTGGAAATGGCAAAGTTCTGTATACATCACAAGATGTGTCAAGAGGTTCCTTCGGTCAAATATCTGTGTTTGGACCATTTGGTACAATTGGACCTTGGGTAGGACGCGGGTTCGGAGGTGGATTTTGGCATGGATCATTTGGAGCCTGGAGTTTCCATGGGTTTGGTACTCGGCTTGGGCAGCAATTGAGATGAGACAGCATGAGTAACCAAGAATCGATAGGAATAGGGAAATACGTAGCTTGGGGTCTGGTTGGATTGATAATCCTAGTAGGAGTTTCGATTGCTACATCCCTAATCTACTTCGCTTCTCGCTCGTCGGGCAGCATCTATCCACTCTTCCCGTTCTTTCCATTCCACTTCGGCTTGTTTGGGGGTATCTTCTTGATATTCATAATCTTCTTGGTAGCAAGATTGTTGTTCTGGCCTAGGAGCAAGTACTATCTCAATTCCAACTCACGGCATCGCATTGATGCACGTGAAATACTAAGAGAGAGATACGCTAAGGGAGAAATTACAAAAGAGCAGTTCGAACAAATGATGCGGGACTTGAAGGAACATGATTGAAGCTAGCGGTCTGTGTCAACCAATATATGAACAACCTATCGTCTCAGAGTGGTCTAAATGACAAATAAATCAGTTGCAAGAAGCCTGATAGTTGGTTTGGGTCAGCTAGGACTCCCAGTAGCAAAGTATGTAAAAGAAGGAGGATTTGAGACTTATGGATAGATGTAAATCCAAAAGATTCTATTTGTGTATGCGTCACAAGCAAAGCTGCCTGACTTGATGGATCACCAGATCCGGATTCCTGAAAGATAAACTATCGAAAATATGCAGCAGAATTAAGAATCGCATCTCTTCGCCTTTTTAAAAAACAAACATTATGATTAATCATAAACACAGCTTACCAAACTAGAATAGGAGCCCAAAGACAATGTATTCATGTTTGAAAATCTAATATATCCAGTAATTGGATTTGTAGGCACTCTATTAGGACTTGAGGCAGCCTGGCACTTTACAGCATGTAGAATACAGGATAAGTCAATAAAGCCTTGCATGTACAAGCAGCTAAAGTTAGCTCTGGTGACTGTACAATAATAGAAAAGCATCTAATTAATGACTTTGCTGAAAATGAGGAAGAAAGAAGTAGAATTTACTGAGGAATTTATCGCATGGAGGCTATCAGCTAGGAAAGTTGTCAAAGAAGATTCTTGTCGTGAACGATGAGGCCGATATCAACATAACAATACGACAAGTATTAGAAGATAAGGGATTCAAAGTCGATTCTTATGAAGATCCTCGCTTGGCTTTAGAGAATTTCAAGCCTCAATACTATGATCTAGTAATTATTGACAGTAAGATGCCA
>WNFX01003675.1_pt1 | contig 16636 bp, 15 predicted proteins | sample 5400111 | NCBI WGS metagenome assembly WNFX01 (sample SAMN13153363, study PRJNA577476) | soil metagenome | isolation source: 40 cm soil or saprolite under grassland replicate 1 | place: USA:California | collected 2016-06-15 | reverse complement strand
CCTTGACAATGCAGACTTTGCTAAAATATTTTATAAAATCATATAGATATTTGCCGTTTGATTGAAGTATGTCATGAATAGTTATCTTTGTTAACGTGAATATTGCAAATATCGTATAAATACGTATGTAAGGACAAAGATATTGGATATTTGCCAGTAAATCTAATTAATATATTCTTCTGTGATCTTGCTATGAGAGTAAATTCTCAAACAATTAGTGTATCAGCAGCAACAACATTCCTTGCATTCGCCATGATAGCGGCTCCCTCTCTTGCATTTGCAGCAAGCGCACACTTCATTGGAACACCAACAATCACAAAGAACCCCAACGCTAGCCTTACTGCCAATTTCAAGGCGGCAGGACTAGGTAACGTTGTCTCACAAGCATTTCTGTCATCTTCCGGTGGCACAGCAGTCTTACAGTGTGTGAATCCTGGCGGCAATAATCCACCACCTAAGCAAGTGTCCTTTGGACCTACTCAAGGACAGATAACTACTATTCCACCAAGCAACGGCCAGATTACAGCCAGTGTCTCAATAGGACCACCACCACTTCCATCAGCATCACAGATATGCCCCAATCCTAACTGGGCTGTCAACTTGGTATCGATCACCTATGACAATGTTGTATTGCACATACAGCAAAACGGAGTAGACATACTGACATTTAACTTTGGAAACGTGGATCCAGAAGTACTAGCAGTACCAGTAGCAGTAGTAAGTAGACAATAAAATTCCACCACCCCTCTTTTTTTATCTAATCATTATTTCGTAAACCAAAATAGAAAGCGTGCAGTACTCTCGGCGAAGAAAATGACCCCCATTCTCATCCTCTATTTTTTGATTCCAATACTACTATCGTTAACACCGTGGCAACTTTTCCAACAAATGTGTGGTTTAGTTAGTCCTAACTCACAACAATGCTTTAGAACATTCCCACAGCAGCAACAGCAGCAGCAACCAACACAGCCATTGCAGCAGCAACAGCAATACCCGTACAATTACACAATACCATCATTGCAGCCGCAGCAGCAGCCACAACAGCAGCCGCAGCCGCAACCGTGATAGTATATTGCTACGAAAATCTTTTTCTTCAGTTTGGTAATTTAATTTGCCAAAAGATAAACACAAAATAAATAAGTTAAATAACACAATAACCAGATAATAATTAGTTAGTTAGGTAGTTAGATTTGGTTTTCATCCACGATATTTGTAAGAGAATCTTTGACTCTCAAGAACTATTAGATGCTCACGTAGCAAGTCCGTTAGTGGCTCCAGTATGCAGACTTAACGAAGGAAGTCCTTTAACCAAGGGCTTCAATTACTAAGCCAGACATACAAAATTTATGTATGTGACAAACTAAGAGTTAAATAACAAGGTTGATTAATGTGAGGCATTCCTTTCCTTTGCTTGCTGTCAGGTGAATGACTGGGTGGGTGGTCTAGTGTCTTCTTTCGTTGGTGCGGCACTAGATTGCCCCCTCGCATAACACTTAAGATCTATAAATTATCAACTTGATTTATCTCAACTAGAGTAATAAGACAACGGTCTATAGAAAACTATGGAGCTACAGAACTAGAATCTCCGATAATGCTAACGTATGCAGACTAGACTAATCATTAGCCGTTTTTTATTTTTAAGTCGTTCTGTAAGATTTCAATTGTTTTCGGTATCTTTACAGACCCGTAAAGATAAGGGGTATACAAAGTACATCTGATTTAGTGGGATGTCATTCTTACATGTACGCATTTCTTCAATTCATGGGGATCGGATATTCTGGAGGGTGTGTCTTATTAACGTCAGATTAGTCCATCTGCTTATTGTATCATTTCGTCTGATAAACAGCCGATGATGTGTGAATTAGCAGCCAAATCACGGAAAGGTACTGGCCTACAGTTGAATGTCTATGAATTTTGTGGAAGCTCATGGCGGCAAAATATGGGGTGAAAATAATCCCAATGGTACAGGAGCCACTTTACAATTAGCTTGCGGATTGTTAAGTGATGCAACCTCTCTACCTATGTCGTTTAGATAGCAAAAAAAGGTAGATTCTATTATCAGATCTACAGCTGCACAAGTGAGTTATCAAGGAGAGACTACTCCTACTTCTAGATTCTACTAGGCTATGTTGCAACTTGCCCTTGTCTACTACATATAGTTGAAACTAGATAGAAAATAATAGATAGGTCTGTTGAATAAGTGGATCATTTTGTAATTTTTAGATTATATTATATAGTCGTCTAGTGTATGATGTGTAATGATTGTGAGGAGTTTTTTTGATGCAAAATAATTTCCCTATGAGAGAATGGCATGTTGAACATATGGAAAAAACGGTTGTAAAGTACGTGACAGGATTATCAGATACCGCCTCTATGTGGGAAAAAAAACAGCACAAGCGGTATGCAAGGATATCAATCGTTTGCAGACAGATAGACTATGATATAAAACATGGAGTTACGAGCGAACAAGTTCTTTTGCTTTTACAAAAAATTCGAACTCATTCCTCCTTTTCAACTCTTCTAAAGAATGAGGGATCGCTGAAAAGGCTAGACGAAATCAAGGAGCATTTTGTGCCTACACCGAATGCCACGAAATGGTGGTAATGGTTTGGATTTCAGGCCCCAAAAAAATAGGGCCACACGAATTTTATCAGAAACCGCAAATTATCTCGGGATCTGTGATAACAGTATGAGCATCTCTACATATTGTACACACATTTGAAGTTAGCATTATCGCAAAGGAATGACTGGGTAGGCTCTTACTATTATTACACATCGATCAGGGAATATAAATGGTCGACAGTTAGCCCAATGTTAACCCAAAAATTGGTTCGATACCATACTAAGGACATAGGGATCCTTAATATTTTTCAGCAAACCGATTTTATTTAATAACATTTGTTTTCTTATTTTAGGGTCGCGAATGAACCAATCATCTTTCGGATAGTTGGCAAGTACTTGGAATATTTTGCTATATCTGCATGATACGAAAGGATATATGCTTTCCCGCCGTCCATGATCCAAATCTCCATAGCTTTAGCTGTTCCTATAATAGGATCATTGTAAGTGTAGACGACCTCGTACGCGATATGACTTGTAAGAGTTGTACTTCGATTTGATTCAAGAAGACTAAAACTTGGGAAAGATTCTTTTAAGAAAATAATTTGTTCGCCGGTAAATGCCTTTAAGGATAAATCTTGAGATGTCACATTCGCTATTTGAAATATAAGATATTCACGGAATGTGTCGGAAGGTCCTTCCAGCGGTGAAAGAAAATTAACAACTGTATTCCGAGCACTATCTACAATCCCTTTGCTGAATTCTACTTTTTGCCAACCTTCGGGATAGTGCACAATAAATCCGTAAATGGAACTCCTATATGTCAATATATTACTTGCAGGCGCTGTGGTTCTTGTTTTTGTTTGTGCTGTTGCAATTTCTTGTTCTGGAATGTGGAGCATCGCTGAGCACAATAGCAGTAACAACAAAGTGAAAAGAGTAGCGGAATTTGACGCAGGTCTGACAGAATCGCTCATATTTTGCTCGTGATACATACCATATCTATAAGATGTATAAGAGCCTATACTTTACAAAATTATTCGAGACCATTAAATTGCTGGCGCGTGCAATAGACCACGCCACTTTTGCGGGATTGAAGTATTAGAAATTGAAACAAAACACCGGATGCTGGGGATGCATCTAAAGTATCTACATTATTTTGGGAATGAGTCTATTGAAAGCATTCGAGGCAATTCCAGATACTAGGTTTCCAGTCTCAGTACCTAAGGCAGTATTGAAATATTGAAGTCGTTAAGAGCCCTAGGCTGCGATTACAGTTATATAAGTTGGGCTCCATTATATCTCAGGTAGTATAATGCGGATGAGTATCCAGGGAGGAGATTGATGAATTGAAGAAAATACGAGCTCTGAAGCCGCCGATGATAGTGATTTCTGGTTCATGCCTAAAATTTGATAAAGAAAGACAAAAAATAATGGAGTTTATTGGAGAACTTGAATGGGGGGCTCACACGAAAAGCAATTGCGAATGTTCCTCCAATGGTAGTGCTCTTGGTTGGGATTTCTTTCAAATCTATTTCGATCCGGAATTTGTTGAAAGCCTACTTGAAGTCTATCCCGACATACGAAAAGAGGAGGGAAATATGGTTGAACAGCAATTTGTACTCTGGATTTCAAAACAGCTTAAAAAAAGAAATCTAGAATATTATTTGAAACTAAGTGATATCCCATACGATTACACACAAGGTTTCAGACTAGACCCTGAAAATTATCGTGATGACGATGAACTAGAAAAGTTGCGTTAAAGCTCCGCTTCCTTTAACACGGATTACGCCGCTCGAATGTTGCCAGGCTAGTTTCAACATTACCTGAAGCATATTATACCTCAGTGTACTTGCTTGAAACCCAAATCAAGACACGCTCCCTTTCGGAGCCTGAAACATGTTTCCTTCAAGATCGACAGAGTTGCCTTGCTGTGTTAAGTTTGAGGGTGATCTTAAGGTATCCTTAAGGTTCAAACAAGCAACATGATCGATTGTATTGAAGCAAACACCATAGATCCTATCTGGGTTTCGTGCAACTGATGGATTCATAGTGTTCTTAGTTTGTAGTCGTTGCAACAGCGTTCTTGACGTGTTACACTCAAATCGAAGTTTACATTTATGGCAGTAATGAATATGGTCACGTTCATAGTCAATGACTTTGGATTTAGGATCTTAACCTCTTAGCTCCTCCTCAAAACTGGAGCTTCTTGGATACGCTTATTATCGAATTTTCAGTATTAAATTGGTCACCTACGAAATCTTTTTACCATTTCGTCCTAGTTTTTCTTACGTTATTCTCTAAGTTTTGTATTTGATTTATCCTAGGTACGCTCCGAACATGCAAAGCTGTTTATTTGATCCATCTTTTCAAAAGTGGCAATAGTTTATTTTTTATTAAGGATTCATGTTCTGCTTCGATATCGAACGAAACCATCAGTACAGGATATTCGTCATTGTCCAATAGGATCGTAGCTCGCTTAACTTTTTCATACAACGTAAATGAGTAGATAGGTTTACCAAGCTTTGATTGCAAGTCGCCCCTCGTCGTCATTCTCAATACAGATTCAATCGTCGATAAGTCGGATTCATCTGGAGTCAATAAATGGTCAGAGCCCTTACGGTACGCAACTTTAATCGTTTTTCCCATTTTGTTGGCGATCCCTGCGAACCTAATTGAACCGTCTATTTTCAGTATTTGATCGCACAGATTAAGGACGCCATTCGCCCTACGTCTGTAAATCTCGTGTTTAATTATATTTTGGATTGGCACGTCCATGAGGTAGACAATTTAACTAAAGACATCCTATTTCACTTCGTCTAGACCTGCTCCCTGAAATACAGAGATTGTCAGATCAATATTGCGACCAGCAACGTGATGGCTGCGAGTCGCGCTATGCTCTACGCAAAGGCCTGTTCTGGCTGAAGCTGAAATTTTCTAAGTTCAACAAAAAAAGTTAGAGCGGCGTCATCTTGTCTATGAGCCTTGCATTAGTGATATGTCCGTCCTTTTCCTCTATCATAAGATCGACTGTGTATTGAACACCATTTAACAAAAAAGTCACTTGTACGTCCCAGGAATCTTTCTTGCGCTCGGATGGAAAGGGAAATACAACTCTGACTTTAAAGTCCCTGATATTCGTGCCGTATAGCGCTTCTGCTGCTTTTTTTGCAACTTTTTCAACGTCTTCGATTGTCTTTACGGAAGCCATCGCTGATGGCATATCTCTACCTGTAACTATAAAAAATTATTGGCTGTGTCTCGCTGTCTGACTACTAAAAGAGCTAGTCTAGACAATGACAATTTTCTGTAGGTTTTTTCGTTGCCAATCTTCGATTCATCATAATTGTATAAGTTTCAACTTGTTTTTATGTACTCACTATGAGCTTCGCTTGTTGGTTTCTTATTGCTTGTTTGGATGTAAATATTGCTGACCTTGAAAAAGTAGAAGCAGCACCATGCCCTTATGGCAAATTCGCTTACTCTGCACATTGCCTGACTGTCAGAAGAATAGATGATCATTGCTGTAAGAAGATCTTCACTTCGGTCTTGATTCAACTAGTTAAAAATCGAAGTGTTGTGGAGATATGCATGTTCTTATGTAAAACACCAAAAAGAGGTTTTCACGTAACGCTGGTACCATGACCTCAAGCAACTTGCTGATCTGTGGCTATCATATTAATATAATTGCAGAAGCGACCTCTACTGGGAACCATGAATAACAGCACAGAGCAATTATTTGGTCAAGGCGTAAAGCGCACTCAGGGAGAACCGTCTAGAAGATACAATTTGCTTGCCGCCAGACTAATTGCAGACCTTGTGAAAAATCTTTTAGGTCCAGGAGGACTGGAAAAAATGTTCATCGATATCTTGGGGGAAGTCACAGTCACAAAGGATGGGGCAACGTTACTCCGCAAGATTGATGTTGAACATCCTGCTGCCAAAGTTCTGATTGAAGCATCAAATGCAGTGGATAATGAAGTAGGTGACGGCACAACCTCCGTGGTAGTTTTGGCCGGAGCACTCGCTGAGAAGGCTGAAGAATTACTGGATATGGGTATAGCCCCGACTATAATCGTAGAAGGCTATCTTACGGGGTTACAAATTTGTCTTGAAAGTTTGCAGAGTATAGCAAAAAGAATCACGAATAACGATAGAGAGGTGATACAAGGACTTACTAATACCTGTTTGAGACCAAAGATGATAGCTCACAATTCATTTGAAGAAAACATGGTTGCAACACTGGTGGTAGATGCCGTATATACCGTTGCGGATTTTGCGAACAGTAGGCTTGAACCTAATGATATAAAAATAGAAGAAAAAATTGGTAACACTTCAGACACGAGGCTCGTGAATGGTGTCGTAATTGACAAAACAATAGATAACTCTGCAATGCCCAAGTCGATTGAGAACGCAAAGATTCTTCTTGTAGACGAGGAATTAGAAAGTAAACGAACAAGGACAGACGCCGTGATCAGTATTACATCGCCATATCAAATTCAATCATATCTTGAGAAGGAGCTGCTCATGACTACCTTAAAAGTTCAGCGTATTATAAGTTCTGGAGCTAATGTTGTAATTTCTCAAAAGGGAATCAACGTTCCTGCACAGAACTATCTATCTAAAGCAAGTATTATTTCGATCAGGCGGGTAAAGGAAAATGATATTCTCTGGCTTAAAAAAGCGACCAATGCTGAGGTGATCAGAGACCTCAACAAGGACGTCCTCCCTAGACACCTTGGATATGCTAAGAGAGTCTACGAAAAATTTGTAGGAGATGATAAAATGGTGTTTGTCGAGGGATGCAAAAACCCTAAATCTATAACTATCCTACTCAGAGCAGGCTCAAAGCGATTACTTGATGAATATCACCGCTCTGTTTTAGATGCAATTGCAGTCATTAGAAGTTTTATTCTTAAACCATCTATTGTTGGAGGCGGCGGATCCGCAGAAATGCTTATTGCGAACAATGTTAGAAAAAAAGCCAGCTCTATTAGAGGGCGAGAGCAAATTGTGCTTCAGAAATTTGCTTCCGCATTAGAAGAAATTCCATTGACTATCGCCAGGAATGCAGGTATGAATACTATTGATGCGCTCGTGAAATTGAGATCAAAACAAAAACAGCATCATTCTTCAACCTCCAAAGGCAAAATTGTCCCCTGGTTCGGGATCGACGCTATAGGCAGAACAGTTGCTAATACCTATTCTCAACACGTCATAGAGCCCTCTGCAGTCAAGGAACAGGTTATCAAAACAGCTGTCGAAGTGACTACTCTATTGATTCGCGTAGATGATGTTTTAATGGCTAAACCTGTCATGTATACTCATACTCATGCAGACGGGACTCGGCATTCACATGCAGGAGGCGCCGGAAAACACGATCACTACTTTGACAAACTAGGGAAGCAACAACGACCAGCACATCACTTTTACTAAAAGGATGGGATGTGAGGACGAGCAAAAGATAGAATTTTTCAGTCGTTGCTTCAGCTCAGCCAGATAGTAATATTGCTGAAGTTGCTGAGGCCCAACTGAGACCACAGAGTTTCTACAAATAAAATAAACAATATTTAGTAACAATATCCTAAATTCATACGGGTGCGAACCAATTAGTCCTTATTTGTCCTTCTATCGATCCAACCCCATTGAAAACCTCGCAGTTGGAATAGGCTCACGAAAAGATATTTTCTTATTTGGAGAATTATCAAGAATTACTTCAAAGGAAATTATTCTTAGTGTTTCGGGTACTCCTATCATGACTTTATCAGTCAATAAAATCGTTCGTGAGTTCTTCTCGATACTATCAATTGATATGCGAGCACGCAACTGGTCAACAATATACCCACAATAAAGAGCTAGCGATTCGTTTGTGTTAATTCTCAAATTCTTTGCAAGTTTTTCTTTAATTAGTTCTAATGAATCAAAAAATATTTGTTCGTCGGATTTATTGCGGTATTCAAAAATTCTAGCAAAAGGAGGTACATCTGGTTCTCCCTTCACTTCAGCTTTAATTAGAATCATTTCCTCCTCTTTGGAGCCTTAGTTCTTGGCTTGCCAAAGTCATAAGTATGTCCTGTACCTCTGTAGAGCTTTGGTCTTATTGGATTGCCCTCAGTCTCGCCCTTCTTGGTGAGTGCCAATCCGGCAAGAAGCTCTGTAATAAGTCTGTTGGCTAACCCAGAAGTAATTCCGCCGTTGTACGAGTTTTGATCGCTCACATCGTAATTTGGTGCGACTTCTACTAGGTCAAACGCAAACCTGTCCGGATCAAACGAGGTCGATAGTAAACGCATCAATCTCATCCCTTCCCGTGACGTTAATCCGTTTGGTTCTGGTTCCCCTGTTCCCGGCGCATATGCAGGATCAAACGTATCAATGTCCCAGCTGATATAGACCGCATCAACATTGTCATTGGCTCTATCAGCTGCCTCCTTTGCAATTGGGTCAATTCCTAACTCTTCCACATCTAACATGGTAAACCATTGAAAATCCTGGTCTGCCATCCATTTGTAAAGGTCTGGTCCAGGCCAGTATCCGTGTGGACCGATTAGAGTATAGTTCTTCCCTTTTAGGCAGCCCAGTTCCATAATTCTTCTAATGTGGGCCCCATGGTCGTACTTGAAACCACACAGCCCTTGAGGAGCACAATCAGCATGAGTGTCGATATGAATCATCCCAATATTCTTGTATTTTTTGGCAAACGCTCTAACGTTTGCAAATGTGACTGAATGGTCACCCCCCAGAATGACTGGAAGTCCGTCGATATCAAGTACTTCCTTCACTTTATCAGTCATCCTTTTGAGTGACTCCACGACATCCCCAGGTGAGACAACTACATCACCATAGTCTGCAGTTTTGAAAACTCCGAAAGGATCCATGCCTGTTTCGATGTTGAAGTGCTCATACGGCGGAGAAGGTACTGTCGAGGCAGCACGAATTGCCCTCGGACCATATCTTGCACCAGGACGGATTGTAGTACCAAAATCAAACGGTTCTCCAATGATAGCTACATCGGGTTTAACTTTTTTCAATTCTTCGTGAGTTCTAAGCCAAGGTAATTTCAAAAATGTGGGTATGCCCCCAAATATAGGTTCATCATTTCCTTTGTATGATTCACCATAAAACTCTGCTCCCATGTCTTAATCGCTAATTTATAATTGATAACTATTTCTTAAGCATATTGATCGAACGATGATAAATCAGGTGTAATACAGTTGTCTTGGAAATTTCATATAAATTCGCACTCATCGGGATATTAGTACTATAGGTCAAGATTTTCTATTAAAAATTTAAATAACTAGGGAAAGCCGTAAAAACGTGGATATTTCAGTGGTATATGGCATATTTGCTGCCATATTAGTTGCAAGCGGTGTTTTGTTGTACGTTGGCACGATAGGATTAAAGGGAGACAAAAAGGATGATCAGTTGTATAAAGAAGGCCAAGAGTCTCCGAAATGAGCGGCGAATATTCAGTTTGGGGCATTTAATTAATCAGTGATTTAGAATTATGCTATTTGGTTGGTTCTCGAAGAAAAAAGAAGACAATAGTACGATAAAGCACAAGGTTGTTAGTAGGAAAGAAGCGTCTGAGGAGTACGTGAAATATGGTGAGGACATGGCGAATTCAAACAACCTTGATAAAGCAATTGAATGCTTTGATAAGGCTATAGGCATAAATCCTAAAAATGACTTTGCATGGGGAGACAAAGGGTTGATTTTAGATAAACAAGGGAAAACAGAAGAAGCTCTTGAATCTTTTTCGAAAGCAATCGAAATCGATCCAAAAAACGCAATTACATGGCATAACAAGGGATTGAGCCTTATTAGGTCTACCCGGCTGCAGGAAGCAATTGAATGTTTTGACAAGGCTATAGAAAATAGAGAAGATTATGCTAAAGCCTGGTACAACAAAGGTAGGGCTTTATCTTTGCTTGGAGAACTTAAAAGATCGCAGGATTGCTTTGACAAAGCAAGAAAATTAGATCCACTTCTTTATACAAAGTTGAAGAAGATGAAGTAAATTATTGGAGCTAGTCTCTTATCAACGCTCTTGCCATAACGCCCAGAGAATGTAGAACCGTTAAATAAAAAATTCACCACATCTTAGGCAGAGTTGTTCGGCAATAGAAAATATGGATGTGGAGGTTGTGGGAGTTCTTTCAAAGATCGAGATGAACTCATGAGACATGCAGACGATATGCATAATAAAAAAACGACCTATTTATGCCTAACATGTGACGAGGAGTTTAACAAAGAGTCTGCCTTTAGAATGCACATGGCAAGAGACCACAGAATATAATATACGAGAGCTTCGGAGGGGCTCCACGAGAAGACGTTGTCGGTCATCACTTTAAGATAATTCAACCGGTGAGGCGGCGACTTACATCATATTTATATAATGAAGAATTATCTATAGGGCTTGTCGTGGCCGAGATTTCTATAATTTACGCCATAGTTGTTTTAGGTTTTGTTGCAGCCACCGCAGCTGTAGGAGTTCTAGCCGTCAAATTCGTAAAGAAAAGCAGTAAGAGGTATATTGTAGCCGGTAAGAGTTTGCCGTTATTTTTCATAGGAACTATGCTTGTTTCAGAAGCAGTAGATGGGAACGCATCATTAGGAAATGTGGCAGGGACATTTACAGGCGGATTTTGGGCAGGAGGCACACTTGATCTCGGATTGGCGATCTGTCTAGTCTTAACAGGAGCATTTTTTGGTAAAATATTTAATCGGATGAACATGATTACACTTGCAGATTTTTACTTTAGAAGGTATGGAAACGTTACGGAAATAATGTCAGGAACCCTAATGTCTATCAGCTTCATAGTTCTGGTTGCAGGAAACCTTGGGGCGAGCGGTTACATTCTTTCTGTCGTATTAGGAATACCGCTAATTTATGCGATGTTAATTTCTACAGCTGTGGTGTTATTGTATACATACTTCGGCGGACTGTTCTCTTGTGCCTATACAGACATTTTTCACATTTATCTAGCAATACTCGGATTCTGGCTAGGTTTTATTTATTTCATTGGTCCGTGGTCACCAATTCCCGGAGGTCTACAAACGATTATCGCAAACGCACCCGGCGGCTTCATGGATATGTCTGGATTATTGGCTGTCACCAACCCAGCTAGTGGTGCGCTCATTAATTGGGCGACAATTATTTCCCTGGGAATAGGCGATCTTGTTGCACTGGACTTTATGGAGAGAGTATTTGCGGCAGACGGAGGACGAACCGCTGAAAAAGGTTGCTATATGGGGGCTGGTCTGACTTTGTTAATAATGATTCCAGTCACCATGATTGGTATAATTGGGCATACGCTAGAACCCAAAATCAGCGATCCGTATACACTCTTCCCTATAGTCGCAATAAACCACACGCCTATGATAATAGGTATCATGATGCTTGTAAGCGTAATAAGTTGCGGCATGTCAACTGCAAATGGTGGCACGCTGGCTATTGCTAGTGTTTTGTCTAGAAACATACTGCAGCGAAATATTATAAAGCACATTCTTAAACGGCCCGGTCTTTCTGACCGGCAGTTATTAATAGCGACAAGGCTCCTAGTGATACCCATGTTTTTCACTGCTTTCGCGCTTGGAGCTATTATACCAAGACCTGGGGGATATTTGGTACTTGCATTTGACATTGTATTAGCTGGGTGCCTCGTACCGTTGGTTTTCGGAACATACTGGAAAAAGTCTACCGCTGCTGGAGCGATAGCCTCAATTGCTGTTGGATCTGCTCTAAGGATGATTTTATATTTCTTGATAAGTACTGCACCTTCGGGCAGCCCATACGCCGCTTATGCAGGCTTAGATACAATGATACCGCCTGTTGTGTCGCTTGCTGTGTTTATAGGGGTAAGTCTAAGAACACAAAAGCTGACTCCTCCAAGACACGATGTAATTTATCTGATCCCAAGCGACAACGATACGGTTACCGGAGCTGACTTGTCAGAATGGGTCCAACCTATTGATGTAAGGCAGGTTAAGAAAAAGTGACGAATATGGCTGCGGCGGACTACGTGTATTTGAGTGACCTACTTCTTGCGATCATAATATTAGAATAACTCTTCGGACCAGATTATTTCTATATTTGAATCACGTAATAGAAATAATTTCCATATTAAAAAAAAGTGTTTTTGCAGATGGATACTCAATATATAAGCAAATTAACAATGCGAAAATGGCTGATATAACAAAGACAATTGCCTATCTTCAACAAGAAAAAATAATTCATGTTACAGGTCACCGTAAGAACTCCCGGACAGGACTAACCATTCCAATCTTTTCTTTAGCCTCAGATCACTCGCCTCCTAACACAAATGACAACGGCATCGACAGATTAGATTTGGATGGTTTACTAGCCGGCGTCCTATCGGAAAGAGCAGTTGAGTATAGTTTTCTTGCGCGAAATCTACTACCGTTTAGAAACAACATGAAAATACTCGATGTTGGATCGGAACGCTCTGCTCTGACAAGAGCACTCGGCAAATTCGGGAATAATAAAAAATGGGAGGTGTTTGGTATCGACATCGCCAAAGGGTTACCGCATGTATCCAAAGAAGAGAAGGAAGAGTCACGTCTTTTATTAATGAGAATGGATGCCAGGTTCGCGGGCTTTCGCAACGAAGTGTTTGATAAAATAATTTGTGTTAGCACCGTTGAGCATATTGGAATTCAGTCAAGTCATTATATCGTCGGAGAATACGACGCGCGAGGTGACGTAAAGGCATTTTCGGAGATTTACCGTATCTTAAAAAAAGGAGGCAGGGTCGTTTTAACAGTGCCATACACCGACGGAAATATTCACAGAAACCATAATGATCACAGAATCTACAACTCTAGTACACTCTCAAAATTGATAAGTCGCTTCCGAGTAAAGAGAAAGGAATTCTATATTTACGTTGAAGGCAAATGGAAAAATTGCAAATGGACGGATCTTGTGAACAAATTGCAACGATTGGGTGCTACAGAAATACCTCGATATTTACATAGCGGCGTATGTCTTTGCCTTGTGCTAGAAAAATAATGTCACTTTAAATGATTCAGCAAATCTGGCTGAATTATCTAGGGCTATATCAAAGCTGGGATCAACTTTCGATCTGAAATTGATTATAATTCTGTGTGACTACGTCATTGGTAACCAATCCATCTCTTTCTGTAGGAGGACGTTCTATTCATTTGCCAAGCCTGTGGATGTGGGGCATTACGAAATCGTAATTGTTTATTACATCGTACATTAAAACAAAATACGAGGATGAGTCACCCTGGTATCCTGCAAGAAATTAACATCGGCAAGATTCGACATTCTCCCTGTCAGTTCCGCAAGAATTTGGATAATATAGGCGAATTAGCTTCATCCATAAAAGAGCATGGATTGTTACAGCCTATACTTGTAAGACCTATGCAACACGTATATGAAGTCGTTGCAGGTAATCGCAGGCTTGCTGCGGCAAAGTTCTTAAAATTGAGAAAGATTACATCCCATGTAATTGATCTATCAGATAGGGAAGCCTATGAAGTAGGTCTTGTAGAAAACGTGCACCACAAAACTATGAATCCCATTGAGGAAGGGATTGCCTTTATTCAATACAGTGAAGGTAGAGGCTGGGGAGGAATAACCGAATTGGCAACTCGTATTGGGAGGAGCCAAGAGTTTGTTACTAAGAGAATCCAGCTCCTCCGTCTTCCCCAAAACATTCGTAATGAAATTATTCGCCAGCGAATAAGTCCGAGCGTGGCATTAGAGATGTTGCCTTTGGACAAAGAAGCTATGCAAGAGATCGCTGGTTTTGTCATTAAAAATCCACTGACTAAGGTCGAGATCAGAAATATTGTAAAGAGTTCCAGAGAGAAACGCAATGATCTGAATGACCTTAACTCTCCATCCAAGAGCGCCTCTCACGAAAATGAACTTTATCTGATTGACAAAACTCTTAGAAAATCAATTGCCGTGATGAAGTCTACATTAGTAAATTTTGATGAGATTGTAAATAGTGTGAATGATGACTGGATTCTGAAGGAACTACTTATGCAATATAGAATGATAATCCATGGAGATATCGATACGTTTCTAAAATTGCGTAAGCGACTGAGGATGAAAATGCCGAGAGAATACCTTAACCTACAGAGAGATGCAGAAACGGCGGTTGTCAACGATGACGCTGCCAGGAACGAGCCAGATGAAAGAGCAATTTATCAGTGGGCTACCAGAGGAGTTTGGCACTAAGAAAAGAGTGAAGTAGACTATTGGTGTATCAAAGATCTCTGTTTTTACTCGGTCATCCGGGTGCGTTTATTCCTATTCCTCCCCCTCCGGGCTCGTATAGAAACGCGACACGAGAAATCGAAGAAGTTTAGTCAATTGAGCGAACTTCCCACTACTCGCCGCAGAATGGGTTGGCAAAAGGGAAACCGCCAAAATGTTCTTTCGCATCAGTGTTGGCATGGGATGTACAATACGAAGATAAATTTAAATCATAACAATAAAAGCTCTCGTCAGTTCATTGAAGGTCGTTTTATGTTTTAATATTACAATATAGGAAGCTGAAAGAATATGGATGTACTTGAGACTATTTTCAAACTTCAAATCAAATTGGCTCGGATTACCACTTCAACCCGCTACCCTGAGCTAAAAGAGGAACGAATATCTGTACTTGCAACTGCAATGATCCACGAGGCTATTGAGCTTCAACGACTTACCAACTGGAAGTGGTGGAAGAAACCTTCGAAATTTGATGATACTCGAGCAAAAGAGGAGGTAATTGACTTATGGCATTTCCTTGTGCAAACATCAATTGAACTTGGTATGACACCAAAGGAAATTCTAGAGCAATATTTGAGGAAAAATCAAATAAACAAGGAAAGGCAAGAAAAAGGTTACTGAGGTGATATATGCGAAATAAGGAAACTATGAATAGTGTCCGACTTGAAAGGGGATATTAACCCATCTGTAAGATGTCCATCTCTGCTGTTCCATTTGACAATCCTGTTTGCCTAATTGTGGGCGTCTGCAAACATTTAGGAAGGAATTGGTTCGGTCCATTTGTGATTGCAAGTCCCTATCACATCGAAATCATAAATCCGTTGGATTTCAGATCTAATATATTTCAGGTAAAGTGTGAATGTGTATTTTTCAGATTTAATATACAGACCAAATATATGATTTCTACTAGAAATTGCCAATTTTATTAAATCTTACTCGAATTAAGGTCTCATTTTGTACATTATTACTGTTTCATCTCCTCTTTAGTAATACCTTCTTTGATAGCAATATTCTCTATACTACCATCTCTATAAGATTTCAGAGCGGCAATACCAAGGACTTTTTGAAACAACATATCATTTTTCTCTGCACGTTCAGTCAGTACTTTCATTTGATCTTTTAGTGATTCAATCTCGGATTTTGCTTTCTTCAATTCTGTATTTTCTGTCTTTAATCTATTCTCTTCATTAATGGTAAGATTATTTACACACTCTAGATAATCTTGTAACAAATCTTCATCCGACAACTCTACATATTTTTTGCGTACACCGATGCTATGACCTGTCAGTATTTTTTGCCTTTCTTCAGCAATGCCGCTCTTTGCCATTTGCGTAATCCAGAATTTTCTTGTGCCCTGTACTGCTGGGATAGAATTTCTAGCCTGTCCAAGTTTTTCACCGTCTGCATTATGCACCTTACCTACTCCAGCCCTGACCTGAATCTTTCGCAAAGTAATTGTAAGATTCTTGGGGGTTTTGAAGTAGAACAACTGTTTATGTCCGTCATCCTTATTCATATCTAGATACAGGTTAATTGCCTCCGCTGCTTCTGGGGTGGTAAAACATACCTGCTCAAATTTTGTCCTTCTATAAATTCTAATCTTGTATAATTTCTGATCTGCAATGTACTTTAAATCATCTTTTGTTATCTCTGTAAGCGCTTCTCTACGTATACCACTTGAAGCTAAAGTAAGGATTATGGCCCGATACTTGACATCTGCAATATCAAGCATCATCTTAATTTCTTCACGGGTATACCCCCTAATGTCGTTATCTGAGGTCTTTTTTCCTAGGAACTTTGATATTTTAG
>WNFX01003102.1_pt1 | contig 16639 bp, 16 predicted proteins | sample 5400111 | NCBI WGS metagenome assembly WNFX01 (sample SAMN13153363, study PRJNA577476) | soil metagenome | isolation source: 40 cm soil or saprolite under grassland replicate 1 | place: USA:California | collected 2016-06-15 | reverse complement strand
TAGGGGTTAACGACCCCTATATCGTGCCGAACGCCCATGAGAAGACCCTGAGAAGCCGGCAAGAAGTCGATGAAATTCCCGATCTCAACGGACCAGCCGTAACCCTTTCCGTAACAGTCTAGAGAGGGTATTACCGCCCACCAAACGGGGACTATCAAGGAGGATTGCGCATGCACGCACGCAGACTATTGACGGTTGGGCTCACGGTCGCCTCGGCGGTCGTACTCGCCCTGCCCGCGGTTGGCGCCAGCGCCGGGATCGCGCGAGGCTCGTTCCGGGAGACCGACCTGGTTTCGAATATCCCGGGGAGGGCCCAGCACCTAGACCCCAACCTCGTTAACCCCTGGGGCATCTCCGCGAGCGGCGCCAGCCCCATGTGGGTTTCCGATAACAACGCCGGCGTGTCGACCCTTTATGACGGCGCCGGCAATGCGTTTCCGCCGCCGGCGAGCGGTGGCCCGCTGGTGGTCACGATCCCCAAGCCTGACGGCGGCGACGGAGGTACCCCGACCGGGACCGTGTTCAACGGCAATGGTGCCGATTTCAACGGCGACCGGTTCCTTTTTGCCACCGAAGACGGAACGATCGCCGGCTGGAACCCGGCCGTCAGCTTCAGGCGAGCTCGTATCGAAGTCGATCGCTCGACGGTTGGTCTGGGAGCGGTCTACAAGGGACTGGCGATTGGATCTGTTGGTTCGGCGAATTTCCTTTATGCCACGAATTTCCGGTTTGGAACGGTCGACGTTTTCGACCGCAATTTTCAGCCAGCGGCGCTCGCAGGGTCCTTCACCGACCCGGCCATCCCCGCCATGTTCGCGCCCTTTGGGATTCAGAACATTGGCGGGCAGGTGTTTGTCACTTACGCGATGCAGGACGCCGAGAAGCATGATGACGTCAAGGGACCTGGTAACGGCTTCGTCGACGTGTTCAGCACCAACGGCGTCCTCTTGCGCCGGTTCGCCAGCAACGGCGCCCTCAATTCGCCGTGGGGCCTGGCGCTCGCGCCCTCCAGCTTCGGCAATTTCCACAACGATGTGCTGGTCGGCAATTTCGGCGATGGGAGGATCAATGCGTTCGCGGCTGACGGCAGCTTCCGGGGCCAGCTGAAGAGCGAAACGAACGCGCCGATCCAGATCGACGGCCTCTGGGGCCTCCGGTTCGGCAACGGCGCGTTGGGGGCGAGTACGAATACGCTCTACTTCGCCGCCGGCATCAACGACGAGCAGGACGGCCTGTTCGGCAGCATCGTCAACGTCGATAACTAGCTGACGGTCGACGGCTGGGGCGGTCTTTATGGCCGCCTCAGTCCGCCTCCGATTCCTCGAGTCGCAGGGCCGGCTCCACGCAGACATCCTGGTCACCAAAGCGGGCCGCCCATTCGGCTCGCGTGGCGGGGCGCAGCGTCGCCTGGACCGCCTCGATCGCCGCCGGATCGAACTGGCGGTCTTTCAAGTCCTCTCGATCGATCGCCCGGCAGAAGGCCGCCCAGAAATCGGGCTCCAGCGCGGCCACGGTCAGGAACCCGTCGGCCACCGCGTAGACGTGATAGCAAGGGATCTCGCCGGTCAGCGGGAGGCCGGGGAGACCGGCTCGCCGAGCCTGCCGGGGTAAGGCTGTCCAGCTTCGCATCAGGTCGGTCATCGAGACCTCGACTCGGGAGCCTCGTCCGGATCGCGCCCGGGCGACGAGCGCGCCAGCGATCAAGAAGGCGCCCTGAAGCCCGCCGGCCATATCGGCTACCTGGAAACCCGGAATCGTGGGAGTGCCCTCGCGCAGCGGCATCAATGACAGCGCCCCGCTGCGCGCCAGATAATTGAGGTCGTGGCCGGCGCGGCCGGCCAAGGGCCCATCCGACCCGTAGCCGGTGATCGCGCAGTACACCAGCGCGGGGTTGATCGCCGCCAGCGCCGGGTACCCGAGCTCCATCCGTTCCATCACGCCGGGACGGAACCCTTCGACGAGGACATCGGCCTCGACGACTCGCTGCCGCAGCGCGTCGCGACCCGTCTCGTTACGCAGGTCGAGCGTGAGTAGCTGCTTACCGCCGTGCAGTGCTTCGAAGTAGGCGTTGCCGCCGGGGAGTGCCCGGATGGGGTCGCCGGCGGGCGGCTCGATTTTCGTGACCTGGGCGCCCTGTGCCTGCAGCAGCTGGGTACAGTAGCCGCCGGGCAACAGCCGGGAGAGATCGAGAACCCGGACGCCGTCGAGCAACATCGCCTGCTAGGTTACTGGCGTGCGGAATGCCGACGTCGCGGCGATGCTCAACCGAGTTGCCGACCTGCTGGAGATCCGGGGCGAGAACTTCTTCAAGATCCGCGCCTACCGGGAAGCGGTCCGCCAGCTGGACAACCTGACCACCGAGGTCGAGGACCTGATCAAAGATGGCCGACTCAAGGACATCCCAGGCATCGGCGAAGCGATCGAGAAGAAGATCGTCGAATACGTCACTACCGGACAGCTGGAGTTCCTCACCCGACTCGAGGCCGAGGTACCGCCGGCCCTGCTGGAAATTACCCGGGTCCCCGGCCTGGGGCCGCGCACCGCCAAAGATATTTATGACGCGCTGGGCATTCTCAGCCTCGACGCGCTCGAGGACGCCGCGCGAACCCACCGGCTGCTCTCGGTCCGCGGCATCAAGGCCAAGACCGAGGAGAACATCCTCAAGGGCATTGCCATGCTCAAGCGGACCGAGGGCCGCATCTACTTCCCTGAAGCCTGGATCCTGGCCGACTCGATGCTGGCCACGCTGCGCGCTCTGAAGGGCGTGGCGCGGGCGGAGATCGCCGGCAGCGCGCGGCGCGCGAGCGAAACGGTCGGCGACCTCGATCTGCTAGTGGCCGGCGACGACCCGGACGCGCTGCGCGCCGAGTTCGGCCGCCTGCCGCAGGTCAACGAGGTCATCGCCCAGGACGGCGCCACGACCACCATCAGGGTGCGCTCCGGAATGCAGGTCGACCTGCGGGCGGTGAAGCCCGACGGTTTCGGTGCGGCCTGGGTGACCTTCACCGGCTCGCCAGCGCACAACCTCCAGCTGCGCGCCCGGGCCGAGAAGATGGGCAGGGCCATCGCCGGCGCCACAGAAGAGGAGGTCTATGCCGCGCTCGGCTGCGCCTGGATCCCACCGGAGCTGCGCGAGGGACGGGGCGAGATCGAGCTGGCGGCCAGCGGCAGGCTTCCCCGCCTCATGCAACAGCAAGACCTGCGTGGCGACCTGCACACGCACAGCAACTGGAGCGATGGGCGCAATGAGATCGCCGAGATGGCACGAGCCGCAAAAGAGCACGGCTACGAGTACATCGTCCTCACCGACCACACGCAGTCGCTGCAGATCGCCCAAGGGCTGACACCCGAGCGTTTTCGAGCTCGCGCCGCCGAGATCGCGGCCGTCAATGCCCGACCCGGCCTGGCGCGGGTCCTGAACGGGGCCGAGGTCGACATCCTGCCCGACGGCAGCCTCGACCTTCCCGACGAAACCCTGGCCTCGCTCGACGTCGTGGTCGCCTCGGTCCACGTGGCGCTCGACCAGCCCAAAGATGTCATTACGCAGCGGGTCCTAACCGCGCTACGATCGCCGCACGTGGACGTCTACGCCCACCCAACCTCTCGACGTCTGGACCGCCGCGGGGAGACCAGCCTCGACGTGGAGGCGGTGATCGCGGAAGCGGTCAAGACCGGCACCGGGCTGGAAATCAACAGCAGTCCATGGCGCCTCGATCTCAACGACACCTGGGCTCGCAAAGCCCAGGTGGCCGGCGCGCTGCTGGCGATCGACAACGACGCTCACTACCCGGCTGAATACGACTATGTTCGCTACGGGTGCGCCATCGGGCGGCGGGCCGGGTTGACGCCCGATCGGGTCCTGAATACACGGGATCCGGAGGGCGTGCTGGCGTTTTGCCGGGAAAAAACAGCAAGAGCCGTCGCGAATTTACGTTGAACGTTATAACGCCGATATAATCAAGAGCAGAAGGAGACTTGGGCGAATGCTTCAGGAGCTCGTGATCAAGGTGCCGGCCCCTTTCCTGGGCCGAGCCGACATTGGCTTCTCCACCCGTTATCCCGCCCAGCCGGCCCAGGCCCCGCTCAAGGACGTCCCCTTCTTCATCGAAGGCCCGCCGGGTCCGATGCGCCGCCTGCAATCCCGACTCGAACTCTTCCGGCAGAAGCGGACCCTGATTCCTGACGCGCCGGGCGAAGCCTACAGCTGGACCGACCTGATTCCGCTCAACGACGAGCTATTCATCCTCGCCTTCCGCGACGAGAGCCTGACGGATGCCCCGGATGACGTGGATTCGGAGTCCCGCTATATCGTCAACCTGGTACGGCCGCTTGTCTTCCCTTTCTTGAAGGATTGCGTGCGGATCGGCGAGCTTGCACTGCGCGACAACATCGTGCTGGCGGTCCTTGACAACAGCCGCGTCATGGCCGAGCTCGAATTGCACCGCCTGCAGATCGTGCCGCGCAACGGTTCGATCATGCTGGGCGACGCCGACCGCGACGCGTAGGCCTCAGTCGCTCCCTTTGACCTGGCCGTTGGCCGACACTGAGATGACAACCTTTCCTCGAGCATGGCCCGTTTCGAGATAGCGGATCGCGGCGGCTGTTTCGCGCAGCGGATATGTCCGGTCGATGACCGGTGTGACCCTGCCGGCCTCGATCAGTTCGCGGAGGAACTGCAGGTCGTCGCTACTCGACTTCGCGACAAACGGACGGAGCGTCTGGCCGACGAATGGCGATAACAGGAGGGCCTTAAAGATCCGACCGACCGGCCCGATGATGCGACCGGGGGAGTCACCGCTGCTGAGGACGAGCCGGCCCTTCGGTGTGAGGGCGCGTCGGCAGGCGGACGGTGAGGTGGTACCCGCGAGCTGAAAGATCAGGTCGTACTGTTGACCATTCCGGGTAAAGTCCTCTCGGGTGTAGTCGATGACGTGGTCGGCGCCCATCGAGCGGACCATTTCCAGATTCTTGGTGCTGCACACACCGGTCACATCCGCGCCGTACCACTTCGCGATTTGCACCGCGAACGTCCCCACTCCTCCCGACGCTCCGACGATCAGCACCTTCTGCCCCGACTGGAGCTGTCCGGCATCACGAAGGCCTTGCAGCGCGGTCACCGCCGCGAGCGGGACCGTCGCCGCTTGCTCGAAGCTCAGGTTGTCGGGCTTCAACGCCAGAAGTTTTTCCGGGGCCGATACGAACTCCGCGAAGCCACCCGACCCGACAAACCCGAAGACGTCGTCGCCGGGCCGGAACCGTGTCACGGCGTCGCCGACCACCTCGACCTCGCCCGCCACGTCGCTGCCCAGAAGTGAGTATTTCGGCTTGCGCAGTCCCATTGACGTGCGGGCGATCAACGGTAAGCCCCTCATGAAGTGCCAGTCGTAGGGATTCGCGGACGCGGCGCGAACCCGAATAAGAACCCGGTCACCGTCGACGTCGGGTTTGGGAACGTCCTTGACCTCGAGAATATCGGCTGAGCCGTACGCCTCGTATGCGATCGCCTTCATTCGTTTCTCCTCCTCCTCAACGTGGGCGGCGCCATAATGTCTCCTGCCCGGTGTACACCGTACACCGTGATGCAGATTCTAGGTGTACGGCGTACACTTGTCAAGAGGACGTAGAGATTTGGCTCAGAAGGTCGAGGCTCCGCGACGGGCCCCTCTCAGCAGGGACCGCGTGCTACGTGCCGCCGTCGCCCGCGCCGACAAGGCCGGGATCGAGTCGCTCAGCATGCGGAGGCTCGCGGAGGAGCTGGGGGTCGTGCCCATGGCCCTCTACAAGCATATGGCCAACAAGGAAGAGCTCCTGGACGGAATGATCGATGTGGTCGTCGGCGAGATCGATCCACCTGTCGCCGGAGCCGGCTGGAAAAGCGCGGTTCGCCAACGGATCCTCTCCGCGCGACGGGCGCTGTTACGTCACCCCTGGGCGTCGCAGGTGATGGAGTCGAAGCAGAACCCCACGCCGCTAGTGCTGGCGTACATGGACACGATGATCGGACTCTTCAGGGCCGGCGGCTTCTCCGTCAACCTCACCCATCATGTGATGCACACCATCGGCAGCCGTGTGTTGGGGTTCAGCCAGGAGCTCTTCAACGACTCATCAACGATCGATCCGGAGGTCGCGGCGGCCATGATGCGCGAGCTGGGACCGAAGTTTCCCAACGTCCTGGCGATCGCCACGGCGGCTTCCCACGAAGAAGCGTCGGTCGTCGGCCCAGGTTGCGACGATCAATACGAGTTCGAGTTCGCCCTGGATCTACTCCTAGACGGATTCGAACGACTGCTACAGCGGGCCTAAGGCGAGGCAGACGCTTTCGGGCTGCCGCTGGCCGACGCTGACGGCGTGGCGGTCGGCGATGGGCAGGGAGTCGCCGAGGCGCTGGCGATCGCCGTCCCCGATGGGCTGGCCGATGCCGACGGTGTCGGTGTCGGGGTCGGGCTGGGCTTCGCAGTCGCCGAGCCGGACGGCGTCGGTGTCGCCGCCGCGACGCAGAAGCTGGGGGCGGGCGTCGGCGCCAGCAGCGTGAGGTTGGTGGGCGATGCCGCCCTGTTGCCGCCTTCGAGCAACAATGCGGCCGGCACCACGAACAGGCCAACGATGACCGTCACCACGAAGGCAAGCGCACCCCATTCACGGAGCCAGAAGGCCCGCGACGAGTTACGGATCAGGGCTCTTCGTCCGTCTCCGGTTGGGGTTTGTTGCGCGTGTTAAGGATGCGCACGAAGTCCTGCGCCCGCGCCAGCGCCTTCCACCGCTCGGGGAAAAAGTCCTGGGCCACGACCTGTTTCGAGGGTAGCTGAAAGACGGTGACGCACCACTTGTTCAATGTGTGCGACACCTCGACCTCGAAGTCGCCCTCGGTATTCAAATACCGAACGACCCGGTCCTCGTCGGATCTGCGTCTCCCTGAAACTGCCATCTCTGGACCCAAAACCGTAGCTAAAGCCTTTCAACAGACCCCTCATTATAGGCTCGCTCGCGCCGGTTCTCCTAGCACTAGGAGGGGGGTTTCGGGCCGTCCAGGGTCTCCAGGTAACGCATCAGCTCGTCCCGGAGCCCGGGGCGCTCAAGGGCAAAGGCGATCGAGGTCTTCAGGAAACCGCTGACCGTGCCGACGTCGTGGTAGGTGCCCTCGAATTCGAGCCCGAGCATCTTCTCCTGCTGGGCCATGGCGCGCAGCGCGTCGGTGAGCTGGATCTCGCCGCCGACGCCCTCGCGGGTGATCTCCAGGATGCCGAAGATGGACGGCTTGAGCACGTAGCGGCCCAGGATGGCGAGGTTCGAGGGCGCCTTGCCGGGCTCGGGCTTCTCCACCATGTCGACGACTTCGTGGATCCGGCCGTCGCTGCGCGCAACCTTGACCACGCCGTAGCGCGAGACCTGGTCGTCCGCGACCCGCTGCAGCGCCAGCACCGAGACCTGGTGCTCGGCGTAGACGTCGATCATCTGTTTGATCGCCGGGGTCTGCGAGCGGATGATGTCGTCGGCGAGGAAGACGGCGAACGGCTCATTGCCGACGACGTCCTTCGCCATCAGCACCGCGTGGCCGAGGCCCAGCGGCTCTTTCTGGTGGATGTAGGTGATGTCGACCATGTCCGAGATTTTGCGGACCACCTGCAGCTCGCGGGTCTTGCCGCGGTCCTTCAAGTAGTGCTCCAGCTCGAAGGAGATGTCGAAGTGGTCGACGATGGCGCGCTTGTCCCGGCCAGTCACAACGATGATCTGGTCGATGCCGGCAGCGACCGCTTCCTCGACGCCGTACTGGATGATGGGCTTGTCGACGACCGGCAGCATCTCCTTCGGCTGCGCCTTGGTCGCCGGCAAGAAGCGCGTGCCGAGCCCGGCGGCAGGAAAGACGGCCTTGCGAATGGGCGTCACGGTCTTCTAACTCTACTGCTTGGGCTTCTTCGCCTTCTTGCTCGTCGAGCGATCGCGGAGGGCAAGCTGGATGCGCTTGACGCCGGCATTATCAACCACCATTTTCGGTGGACGGGCCTTCCGTTCCCGGGCGCGGAGACGGGCCGCTTCCTTGGGTGAGAGCTCGTCGTCTCGACTCACAGCGCGCGCAGCTTAGCGAAGGGAGGCGATTGCCGGCTTCACCGAACCGCGCTGGCGCCAGAACGCGAAGCCGACGACGCCCAGCAGCACCAGGGCGGCGCCGCCTACGACGGGCGTCCACCGGGGATCGAGATTCCCAATGCGCCGGTTCATCTCCGCCTCGAGCCGAAGCCAGCCGGGGGAGGCCGGGGTGCCGGGAACGCGCAGCGCTCGGATCAGCCGTCGTTGCAGCCGCTCGCGGCGGGCGGCGGCCACTGCGACGCGTGGGAAGCTGTCGTTGAGGTAGGAGATCAGGGCCAGCGACGCCGATTGGGTCTCGGGCCGTCGCGGACCACCCGTCTCGGCGAAGACGACCCGGTCGATCGCGCGGGCGAAGGCGTCGACGTCTTCCGGCCGCGGATTCATCGCCTCTTCTCCTGCTCGCTCAGGCGACGGCGGAGGCCGTGGACGGCGCGGAAGAGCAGCAGTTTCACGGCGCCCTCGCTGCGGCTCATGATCAAACCGATCTCCTTGTTCCGCAGCCGGCCTTCGAACTTGAGGAGCACGGCCTCGCGCTGGTCGAGGGGCAGCTTGCGGACCGCCTTGTGCAGCTCATCGCCCTGCTCCCGGCGCAGCCAGAGCCGCTCGGGATCGTTCTCGCCGCTCCCCGCGATCGGGTCGGGTAGCTCGATCCAGGGCGGCCGGCGGCGCCGTTTCGACATCAAGTTCGACGCGACTTTGTAGAGCCATGCTGAGTATGGGATTCCTCGCCATTCGAAATTGTCGAGGCCTTCCAGCGCTCGCTGGAACGTCTCGCTTGCCAGGTCCTCCGCCTCCTCACGCCGGCCGGAGTGGTAGTAGCAGTACGAGTAGATCTGATCGAAGTAGCGGTCGTAGAGGCTGGCAAACGCCTTGCGGTCCCGCTTGGCGGCTTCGATCAAGCGCGCCTCGTCTTGCAGCTCCGCTGCCGAACGTTCGGTCACGCGGCTGACCTATTCATATATGTACCTTGCGTGGTGAAGGTTACGCGATTACGCCAAGTTCCTTGCCGGCCGTGGCGAAGGCCTCCAACGCCCGGTCGAGCTGCTCTTCCGTGTGGACGCTGGTCACGATGGTACGGATCCGCGCCCGCCCCTCGGCCACCGTCGGAAAGCCGATTCCCTGGGCAAAGACGCCCAGCTTGAAGAGGCGGTCGGAGAACTCCATGGCGACCGAGCCCTTGCCCACGATGACCGGCGTGATCGGCGTCTCGCTGGCGCCGGTTTCGAAGCCGATCCGTTTGAGACCGTCCTTGAAGCGAGCCGTGTTCTTCCACAGCCGCTCGATGCGCTCCGGCTCGGCGAGAAGGACCTCGATCGCGGCGATGCAGGCGGCCGCAACCCCCGGTGGATGCGAGGTGCTGAACAAGAACGGCCGGGCTCGATGGATCAGGAAGTCCCGAACGGCTTGCGGGGCGGCGACGTAACCGCCCAGCACCCCCATCGCCTTGGAGAGCGTCCCGATCTGGAGGTCGACCCGTCCGTCGAGGCCGAAGTGGTTGACGGAGCCGCGCCCATTCGCCCCCAGGACGCCGCTGGCGTGCGCGTCGTCGACCATCACCAGCGCCTGGAAGCGCTCGGCCCGCTCGACGATCGCGGCCAGTGGCGCGATGTCGCCGTCCATGCTGAAGACGCCGTCGGTCACCACCAGCTTGACCCGCTTGTCGCGGTGCTTCTCCAGATGCCGCTCGAGGTCATCCATGTCGCGATGCTTGAAGATCGACCGCTCGGCTTTAGACAGGCGGATGCCGTCGATGATCGAGGCGTGGTTCAGCTCGTCGCTGATGATGACGTCGCCTTCGCGGACGAGCGATTGGAGCACGCCGAGGTTGGCGGTGAAGCCCGATTGAAAGACGAGCGAGGCCTCGGTGTGCTTGAACTCGGCGAGGCGGCGCTCCAGGTCCTCGTGGACGGTCATGGTGCCGGCGATGGTGCGGACGGCACCCGAGCCGGCGCCCCACTGTTGCGTGGCCTGAATCATGGCCTCCTTCAACCGCGGGTGGGTCGTCAGTCCCAGGTAGTTGTTCGACGAGAGGTTGAGGACGTGCTTGCCATCGACGACGACCTCGGTGTCCTGCGCCGAGCCCAGCACCCGCAGGGGCCGGAAGAGCCCTTGCTGCCGCAACTGCTCCAGCTCGTCAACAAGGAACTGGGTTTTCTTTTCAGTGATCATCTGATCCTCCTAACCGCCGTTGGGCAGCAGCACGACTTTCCCGGATCGACCGCTCTTCATCTGGGCCATCGCCTCCTGGAAGTCGTCGAGCGGGAAGCGGTGGGTGATGAGCGGCGAGACGTCGACCTTGCCGGTGCTGAGATAGCTCGAGGTACGTTCCCATGTGTCCCAGATGCGCCGGCCGAAGATGCCGTAGATCGTGATCCCCTTGGTGACCACCAGGTCGTTGAGGTCGAGCGTCACCGGCCGGTCACCGATGCCGAGGAGGCTCATCCATCCTCCGCGGTGGAGCACCTGAAGCCCCTGCTCGATCGCCACCGGATGGCCCGACATTTCCAGGACAACATCCACGCCGACCCCACCGTTGAGCTTGCGAATGTCATCGACGGTCGACGTCGAAGGCGCGAGGACGGCCGTGGCACCCATGCGCTCCGCCAGCTCCCTCCGGTAGGGGTTGGGCTCGACGCCGTAAACCGCCGCCGCACCCTCCGCGCGCGCGATGCCGACGGCGCAGAGACCGATGGGACCCAGCCCGAAGATCGCCACCGCGTTGTCTTTCAGCGCGCCGGCCGTGGCGGCATGGACCGCGTTGCCGAACGGCTCCTGCAGGGCGGCCACCTCCGGGCTGAGCCCCGGGGCGTTCCGCCAGCAGTTCTCCGCAGGCAGCAGCACGTAGCGAGCGAACGACCCGTCCCGATCGACGCCGAGAACCCGCGTGTTCTCGCAGAGGTGGTAGAGGCCACGCCGGCACTGGCGGCAGGTGTGGTCGACGACATGGGTCTCGGCGGCGACGAAGGTCCCGGGCGCGAGCTCCTTGACGTCTGGCCCGGTGGCCACGATCCTCCCGGACATCTCGTGACCGAACACCCGCGGCGGATGGATGTGGCGCTGGGCCCACTCGTTCCAGTCGAAGATGTGGACGTCGGTGCCACAGATGGAGGAGGCCGCGACCTCGATCAAGACGTCCGCGCCCTTCGGCTCGGGGACGTCGACCTGGTCGATCTCGGCGCCCGGACCGGCAGCGGCTTTCACCACTGCCGTCATGGACGTCATGGCTTTCATCTTAGCGGCGGCCAAACCCGTATCCTGAGGTGGAAATTCGACCAGGAGGGTGTCATGCGGGCGTATGTGCTCATCAACGCGTCGGCGGGAAAGGCGATCGAGGTGGCCAGGTCTCTTCAGGGCGTCAAAGGCATCGAGCTGGCCGACGCCATCACCGGGGAATATGACGTGATCGCCGCGGTCGAGGCGCCCGACGTGGCCGGGATCGGATCGGTCATCGTCGAGAAGATCCAGAAGATCGACGGCGTCTTCAAGACCGTCACCTGCCTGGCCGTCCGCTAGCTAGCGAAGCGAGCCGTAGGCGCGCTCGACCGAGATTGCGAGCAGCAGGCGCTGGTCCGCGATCATGGCGGCGTCGTATTCGGCCCAGTTGGGGTGTTCGCCACGGACCTTGCGGTAATAGTGGCGCAGCGCCTCTGCGAGCCCGTCGCCCTCGATCAGCTGTGCCGTTCCCTCCGCCACCAAGTACTCGTAGCGGTCGCGGCCCTGGACGTGCAGGCTGGCCCTCGGGTCGCGCCGAAGGTTGTGGGTCTTGGCGCGGGTCTGGGTGACGGAGATCTTTACGCGGCCGTCGTCGTCCACGAAATAGAGGATGTTGGAGAGCTGGGGGCGACCATCACGCTTGATGGTGGCCAGGATGCCGTCATGCCGGACCTTCAGGAAATGACGGGCGCGCTCGAGATCGATCATCGCCCACAAATGCTACAGCCGGCGCCCGACGGCACCGGCTGTATTGAAGTCAGCTTTAAAAGCTAACCTACTTCTTCTTCGACGACTTCTTCGCGGCTTTCTTCTTTCCGCCTGCTTTCTTCTTTGCGGCCATCCGGGCTCACCTCCTTCTTAGCGAGATTCCCCCGGTCGGCCGCTTGGACGCCGCCGCCAAACGCGCGTGAGCGCCACGGGTACCGTGGACGCGCGGGCGCCGGCGAGGCCGGGTGCCGGAAGCAAAGTGGAGAGAGAAAAACGAGGGGAGCGACGGCGCGTCGCGATCGACCCTCGGGATCCGCGCAGCCACGCGTCGACGTTCATCGATGTGGTCCGCGGAGTTCTTTGACTGTTGCCCTTCTTCAGTCCCTCGCCCTGATCAGCGCGACGATCAGAGCGCGGCTGCGCGCTCATTAAGTGCGACCATAGCATGAATTGAGCCGCTTTGCATACTCTCGGCCCAATTTTTTTCGCGAGCGGCGGTGCTGACGGGCCGCGCGCGGGTCAGTGAGCAGAATTTTTCAGAATTTTTCCGCAATCATGGACAGCGACCGCCGTCGCAGCAAGTTTCGTAATAGAGACCACATCCACGACAACGAAATTTCCGTCCATCCCAGTCCGTCGCACCTCCGCACGGACATTCGGGCCCCTCATGCGACCACGACGGATGCGATTGCATGGCCTCCAAGGGTCGAGAGGAAGAGACCACGCGGGTCTCTTCCTCGTTATTGCTTAGGAGCAGCCGCTCGTGCTGCCGCAGTTGAGGCACTTGTAGCAGGTTCCGTTGCGAATCATGATCGAGCCGCAATCCGAGCACGCCGGCGCGTCCTCCTGGCCCACGAAACTGATCTTGATCGGGCTCGATTCGGCCGGTGCCGGCTTGACCGGCGTCGGCGCGGGGGTTGACGCCGCCGCAATCTCGACGATCGGCTCGCGCCGGATGATGCCGATGTCTTCCTGCTGAGTTCCGCTCAGGAACTTCGACGCCAGCCAGCGGAAGATGTAGTCGGTGATCGACTTCGCGATCGGGATTTCGGGGTTCTTGGTGAATCCCGAGGGCTCGAAGCGGGTGTGCGCGAACTTCTTCACCAGCACTTCCAGCGGCACGCCGTACTGCAGCGCCAGCGAGATGCTGGTCGCGAAGGCATCCATCAGCCCGGAGATGGTGCTGCCCTCCTTGGACATCACCAGGAAGATCTCGCCCGGCGTGCCGTCCTCGTAGATCCCTACCGTGATGTAGCCCTCGTGGCCCTGGATGTCGAACTTGTGGGTGATCGCCCGGCGTTCGTCCGGCAGCTTGTGACGCATGGCGCGGGCTGGCTCGCTGGGGGCAGTCGAGGTCGCCACTGCGGTCGCCCGGACCTGCTTCGTGTCGTCCCGCGAGGTGTTCAGGGGCTGGGATCGCTTGGAGCCGTCGCGGTAGATGGCGATCGCCTTGAGACCCATGCGCCACCCCTCCAGGTAGACCTCCATGATGTCCTCGGGCGTCGCGTGCTCCGGCATGTTGACGGTTTTGGAGATCGCGCCGGAGATGAACGGCTGCGCCGCCGCCATCATCTTGACGTGGCCCATGTAGTGGATCGTGCGCGACCCCTTGGCTGGCTTGAAGGCGCAGTCGAAGACTGCCAGGTCGTCCGGCCGGAGGTGCGGGGCGCCCTCGATGGTGTCGTTTTCGTCGATGTACTGGAGGATCTCGGACACCTGAGCCTCGGGGTAGCCGATCCGGCGCAGGGCGATCGGCACCGTCTGGTTGACGATCTTGAGCATGCCGCCACCGACCAGCTTCTTGTACTTGACCAGCGCGATGTCGGGCTCGATGCCGGTGGTGTCGCAATCCATCATGAAGCCGATCGTGCCGGTGGGCGCGATGACCGTTGCCTGGGCGTTGCGGTAGCCATAGAGGTCGCCCAGCTGGCAGGCCTTGTCCCAGGCATCGTGCGCGGCGCTCAGCAATGGCAGCGGCACATGCGCCGGGTTGATGTGGTCGACCGAGCTGCGGTGCTGGTCCATGACGCGCAGCATCGGTTCGCGGTTGATGGCGAAGCCGTTGAAGGGACCTTTCTTCTGCGCGATGCGGGCCGACTGCGCATAGGCCTCGCCGGTCATCACCGCGGTGAGGGCGGCGGCCACGTCGCGGCCGGCATCGCTGTCGTAGGGCAAGCCCGAGGCCATCAGCAGGGCGCCGAGGTTGGCGTAGCCGAGACCCAGCGGCCGGAAGTCCCGGCTGTTCTGGGTGATCGCCTCGGTCGGATAACTGGCGTTGTCGACCAGGATCTCCTGGGCGGTGATCAGCACCCGGCAGGCTTCGCGATAGGCCTCGACGTCGAACTCGCCGCGCTCGTCGAGGAACCTCATCAGGTTGATGGAGGCGAGGTTGCAGGAGGTGTCGTCGAGGAACATGTACTCCGAGCAGGGGTTGGAGGCGTTGATCCGGTCGGTGTTGGGGCTGGTGTGCCAGTTGTTGACCGTCGTGTCGTACTGCAGCCCAGGATCGCCGCACGCCCACGCGGCGTCGGCCATCATCCGCATCAGGTCACGGGCCTTGTAGGTGTCCATGATCTGTCCGGTCGTGATGGCAAAGGTGTGCCAGTCCGAGTCCTCTTCCACGGCCTTCATGAAGTCGTCTTTGACGCGGACGCTGTTGTTGGAGTTCTGGAAGAAGATCGAGCTGTAAGCAGGGCCGTTGAAGGACGAGTCGTATCCGCCTTCGACCAGGGTCCAGGCCTTGCGCTCCTCCTCGACCTTGCAGTTGATGAACTCGACGATGTCGGGGTGGTCGACGTTGAGGATGACCATCTTGGCCGCCCGGCGAGTCTTGCCACCGGACTTGATCACGCCGGCGAAGGCGTCGAAGCCCTTCATGAAGGAGACGGGGCCGGATGCCGTGCCGCCACCCGCGAGCAGCTCGCGCGAGGAGCGGAGTGGCGAGAGGTTGGAGCCCGTGCCCGAGCCGTACTTGAAGAGCATGCCTTCGGTCTTGGCCAGGGTCAGGATCGACTCCATGCGGTCCTCGATTTTGTTGATAAAGCACGCACTTAACTGAGGACGTTGCTCGATGCCGGCGTTGAACCAGACCGGGCTGTTGAAGGCGGCCTTCTGGTGCACCAGCAGATGCGTCAGCTCATCGCGGAAGATGTCGGCGGCCTCCGGCGTCACGAAGTACCCCTGCTTGTTCGCCCACCCATGGATCGTGCGCACCACGCGGCCGATCAACTGCTTGACACTGCGCTCCCGCTCGGGCGTGCCGAGGACCCCACGGAAGTACTTCGAGACGACCACGTTGGTGGCCACTTGCGACCAGGTGGTCGGGATCTCGACCTCGTGTTGCTCGAAGACGACTTCACCCTTTTCGTTGGTGATGGAGGCCTCGCGGGTTTCCCACTGGACCTCGTCGAACGGCGCCACGCCAGGGCGAGTAAAGTACCGCTTCCAGGGGAGGCCGTTCCGGTTGCGCTTCGAGGTGCTGGCGGGGGCCGCTGCGGGCAAATTGGGTCGGTCAGTCGACGTCTTTTGGGTGGATCGGGCCATCGTGAACCTCCGTGGGTGGGGTGGAGAGCGGCCCACATCGTATGCCGTAGGATGAAGCCTGTCAAGCATTTTACCACAGCCCGTAGGGTTTCCCGACAGTGCTGGCCACAACATATGCCAATGAGGGACTCGTGCTGATCTTAGCCCTCGGGCTCTCCTTCGCTGGCTTCGCCCTGATTCGAGTTGCGCTTCGCCAGGGCCGTCGCGATGCCGTCTTCTCCGCCGCCTTCTGGGTGACTTTTCCCCAGTTCGCGCGCTACCGGCTCCGGCGGCTTGGGCCCGCGGCCCTCGGACTGGTCGGCGCCATCCTACTTATATGGGGGCTGGTTTTGGTCTTCCAGTGGATCCTTGCCTACTACGCCGCCCGGCTTGGACATCCGTTCGCCTAGCTCGCCAGATCGCGCTTGCGCAGCTTGATGCGGTCGCCGGCGTTCAGTACCCGCTTGCGCATCCGGATCGTCTTGGGCGTCACCTCGACCAGCTCATCGTCCTCGATGAAGTCGAGGCACTCCTCGAGTGACATCTGGCGCGGCGGCACCAGCTTGACAGTGGCATCCTCGGTCGAGGCGCGCATGTTCGTCTTTTGCTTCTGCTTGGTGGCGTTGACGTCGATATCGCCGCCGCGGCGGTTGAGCCCGATGATCATGCCTTCGTAGACCTGCGTCCCGGGTCCGATGAAGGGCTGACCGCGTTCCTGGACGCCCTGCAGCCCATAGGCGACGGCCATGCCGGTCTGGCTCGCGGTCAGTACGCCGTTCCGGGTCCGCGGCGGAAGCTGTCGCCAGCGCTCCCATCGAACCAGCCGGGTCGACATCACACCGGTGCCTCGGGTCAGGGTCAGGATCAGGCTGCGCAGGCCGATCAGCGCCCGGGTTGGCGCGAGGTAGGTGAGCCGGGCTCCGCTGCCCGCGTCGGTGCGCATCGTCTGCAGCTGCGCGCCGCGCGAGCCCAGCGCCTCCGTGATCGCCCCCACCGCGTCGAGGCTGCAATCGATGACGCACTCCTCGACCGGCTCGTGGCGTTCGCCGTCGACCTCGCGCGTGATGACCGCCGGGCGCGAGACCTCGAACTCGTAGCCCTCGCGGCGCAT
>WNFX01003092.1_pt1 | contig 16664 bp, 15 predicted proteins | sample 5400111 | NCBI WGS metagenome assembly WNFX01 (sample SAMN13153363, study PRJNA577476) | soil metagenome | isolation source: 40 cm soil or saprolite under grassland replicate 1 | place: USA:California | collected 2016-06-15 | reverse complement strand
CTCGACTGGGGGCTTCCACATCTCTGGTTGCATGCTCTTCCTCCTGATCCTTTTCTTTGCTGATCACGTTTCTTGAGCTAACCACCCCCAGTTGGTTCTGTCAATCTCCTCCTTTTCCAGTTCTTGACCGACGCTCTAGTTTCTCCTTATTTAACACCGTTACCGTTAGATCCTCAGTCGGTGTTGTTTGCACTGATGGCGTCCCTGCGCTGTTCATGTCTGTCCTATGTTGTTGATGCGGAGCCGCTATCGCTGTGGAAAGGCCTATGGTGAGTAGAAAGAGGCAAGTGCCAAGGGCAACACTTACAGCTATTTTCCATTGCCGTATTCTTCGAGCCATATGCTGATCACCTTTCGATAAGCCCTTTCTTGTCGTTGCAGACCACTCCAGGAAATCGCTTTTGTTCAGTATACTATGCTATAAACTGAAAGAAAAGCCCTTGCTGAGGAATGTGCGTAGGTACAATCCTCACGCTCACACGTCAGCGTATTTGGCAAAGGCGACAACTTATTCTGACAAACAACACTCCTTGAGGATATCCAGCAGCGAGGTCACGCCCCAACGTTTGCTGATTTCCGACTTGAGCCTGCGCAGGTTGTGTGGCTCAGGTTGGGCTGTGAGCGGTGTCAGGCTGATCCAGCCGCCATTTTTGTCGAGGATGCGCACCTGGGAAGACAGTTTTGGTACGGCCTGATCAAACGACGTCAGCGCTTCGATCATCTGTTGGCGCAGGGTGGTGATAAACTCCTCCGCCTTTTCAGGCTGTCCTAACGCCTGATAGTACTCTGTGCGCTTGTCGTCGAAGTCCTTGGGCAAGTCATCATCTGGGTTGCGGTATTTATTGGCCCCAACGACCCACAATTCGCGACAGCGCAGTTTCTCCTGGAGCGCATCAAGGACACAAAGTTCGTAGTTGACACGATTAATGCGCTGCTCCCCCTCCTTATCTTTTTCCAGCACCAGATCGCGCCACATCGGACGCACCACCCCCGCAAGGGGAACCGTTTCGTCAACCGGGTAATACATGTCCGGCGTCCCCGCATAGCGTTTGACCAGGGTGAGCGCGTCAACGACGGGGCGGTGTGCCATGTTGTTGGAACGCACATCGAGCATGTTGACGAGCAGAGGCACCATGCGGCGGTAATGATCGCGGCGGAAAGCGCCTTCTGCTACGAGTTTTATGCTGTGAGTCTGTCTACTGGCAAGAGAAGAGAGATGCAAGTGGGAAGGGACCTAAACGGCATCTATTCTAGAATGGAATGGAAGCAACCAAACGGCTACCAAGCACTTCATGTCAGCTTCGCGCATATCAGCCCTACTATGCCAGATTGGTTATGCAAGGCGTTCATTGGAGGGAAGGTACTTTATGCATTTCATCTGGAAACATCTACGATTTTCTCCGCATTTCATTCAACTCACTTCTGCCCAGGCTGAGATAGGAGTCTAAGATGAATCAGGAAACAGCAGTACGGGCTCTGCGCCACTCATAGCTTGCCAGAGCGAAGAGCGTAATACTCACAACCACAAGAACTCCAACGATCAACCACTCAAGCGTTCCATTGTTGCTATCGGGGTCGACCCCGAAGGCGGTCTCAATCCAATCATTCCGCACCAGAGTGAGCACGAATACAATACTTGTGACAATTGCCATACCCGTTTCAAGCCAGAAGCGCCGTCTCAATGCATTCCTCATGGTTCAACCTCACCTTTCGCAAAGCAACTACTCTCAAGTAATACTAGTACACCGTTAAACCAGGTGTGGTACTTTCATTTCCATTGTAAGCGCCATTAAGCTCTGCTGTCAAGGTAAACTTATTTTGGGGATGAGCCTACTTGTCCTTAGATTCGGGGGGATTGATAGAAAAGTAATTCAAAGCTGCTTTATTTGTATTGATGCGATACAAGGATAGGATATAATAAGCACGTACAAAGAACAGAGATTGGTGGATATTTATTAGTGATTAAACGTACCCTTTACCGGGTTTTGAAGAAAGCGGTGAGCCTCTCTTTTAACATCCTCAACATTTGCCTTGCTGGAAACTTACCCCCACTTGGTTGTATCGCTGTGATTGTTGAGGACCAGGGTCGCTATCTACTACTCCAGCGTCCCGAGGGTGGTCTGGTCTTTCCCGGCGGCTTTATGCGCTGGCGGGAGCACCCCATGCAAACAGCAGAACGTGAGTTTAAGGAAGAAACGGGCTTGCAGGTGGGGTTGCGTCATGTAGTCGGTTGTTACTCTAACTCCAGTGCGAGTTTTGATAGCATGAGTACATTGACGCTTGTCTATTGTGGCGAAATGAGAGGTGGGGAAATGCGCATGAGTATCGAAGGACAGCCATATTGGATCGAAGAATCAAAACTGCACGGCATGGTTGATTTTCGCAATGTATACATGCTGGATGATTATCGTGAGCATCGCAAGCTACACGATAAACAGGAATATTGTGGCATAGTCGTGCGCGAAACGACAGACGAGAAACTGTAACTGATCAGTTGCTAAATTGGCTGAAGAAGTTCCAGATCACGGCGCTTGCGTCTATGACATGTGAGTTGTAGCCAATTCCAAGAGTAGGGTTTGAGCCAGGCCATGTATGACCGCCATCACTGATGCGATAATGTTGGATAACTATGCCGTTCGCGCAATGGGGCCATTCCAGACCCGTAACATCGGCTTTCTGGAAAATTACCTGATTAGCCGGTTTACATTTGTCACGAGCAAGCCAGAAGTTTAAATAGGTCTGTACTGCTGACATGCCCATATAGGAATTGCCATTATATGGCGCGAATTGATCAGCTTGTCCATGAATCTCTAGCAATGGAACAGGACGCGATAGATTGCATCCGCCTGGTATGCGATAGAAAGCGCCTGCTACGGTGGCGAATGCGGCGATTTGATTGCTGAGCGCACAGGCGATACGATATACCATACCGCCCCCAAGTGAATCGCCGGTGACGTAAATGTGGTGAGCATCGACACAGTAATTATGCTCAAAATAGTTGATGAGGTCCCTTGTGAACTGTACATCGTCTGCGTCACCTGTTGGCCCAAATGCTCCTATACCGGCATTCCACGAAGGTGGGTTATCGACTCCCTGCGGGAAAACGAGGATAAAGCCAGCTTTGTTCGCCACCGCTCCCATATTTGTTCGCTGAGCAGTGCGCAGAGCGGTGTTGTTATAGCCATGATAGTTAATCACAAGCGCCTGTGGTTGATTACCGTAGGATGGGGGCAGGTGAATAAGAAAGGTTCGATTGAGACCACCCGAGTGAATCGAAGCACTGTAATCACCTGCTTGATGTCGTGGTGTGTTGCACGAAATGCGAGGATGGGTAATGATGGTGCTTGGAGAACCTGGGGCCGGTGTTTGATGGCTGCTTCCTGGAACGATGGCAGCATGCACACTAAATGCTACAACCCCCAGAATCAAAATAATTGAAATACCTATACCTGCCGAAGCAACAATACGACGTACTTTGTGTAAAGGCTGATGATCAATACCGGAATCGTGCATGTACTCTACTCTTGTGATGTATGACTACTATATTCATTGGACGAAGCCGAGTATAGCACGTGAAAGCGATGTGTCGCAAGTCTTGCGAACGTGCTATACTCGTACAAACGATTCTTACACGCAAGAAACGGCGCACGCAGATGCAAACAAACCTCTTCAATAAAGTACCGATCAAAATGAGCGGTATGTGAGCGCTATCTGAGAAAAAAGAACATGTGAGGAATGTACCACAATAAAATACTATGGAATATATACATACAGAAGTCATTGCAGTTGATGCCGTTCACCCGCAGCCAGCGGTGATCGAGCGTGCTGCAAAATTATTACGCGAGGGTGAGATTGTCGTTTTCCCTACGGAAACAGTGTATGGATTGGGAGCAGATGCTTTAAAACCGGTGGCGTTGGAACGTATTTTTGTAGCTAAGGGGCGACCATTTAGCGATCCGTTGATCGTGCATATTGCCGATTGGCATGACCTTGAACATTTAACTACTACCATACCTGAGCATGCACAGCGACTGGCTCAAGTGTTTTGGCCTGGACCTCTCACTTTGATATTGCCTCGAGGACCGCGTGTACCGCACATGGTGACAGCGGGTTTGGAGACCGTTGCCATTCGTATGCCCCGGCACCCTGTTGCTCTGGCGCTGATTAGCGCTCTGGCTTCGCCGATTGCCGCGCCGAGCGCCAATCGTTTTATGCATATCAGTCCAACGACAGCTCAGCATGCTTTTGTAGATCTCAACGGACGGGTACCACTGATCATTGATGCCGGGCCATGCGAGATAGGAGTAGAGTCTACTGTGCTTGATCTCTGTTCCGAGACGCCGAGAATCCTACGTCCAGGAGGAGTCAGCCTGGAAGCACTACGTACCATATTACCAGAGGCTCAGCCTCCTGTGCAGCGTAAAGCAGTAGTCGAAGATGAGGATCTCCTGGCGAAGAAAGCTCCCGGCCAGTTGCTTACACATTATGCACCTACCATCCCCTTGTTGCTTTTTGATGGCACTATTGAAGCTATACATACTGCGATGCTAACCGAGATACAACGTCGATGTGCGCAGGGAGAACATGTTGGTATACTCGTAGCAGAGGAAGATATACCGGCGTTTCAGGATAGTGGCGCTCTCATTTATTCACCTGGCAGCGCAGATGATTTGACGCAAGTGGCAGCGAAGTTGTTTGCTGGTCTACGTACCTTAGAGGAGGCGCATGTACAGGTGATCCTTTGTCGTAATTTTGGAGATCAAGGTCTGGGTCTTGCCATACGAGATAGACTGCTTAAAGCAGCGGGTGGCAGGGTTGTGAATAAAGGTTGATGCTCATGGACTCACCTATTCAGCATGTGCCTTATCTTAAGCGCAATGTGTAACGATAGCCTCAATTCAGGGTCCTCCAGTGATCTACCCAACAACTCCTCAATGCGCCCCAATCGGTATAGCAACGAATTTCGATGCAGGTGCATCACTCGCGCTGTCTCACTTAAATTGCCGTTGCAGTGAAAGAACCCCTCTAGCGTTTCTATCAATGCACTGTTGCTATGTTTATCGGATTCTAGTAAGGGGCTAAGTGTCTCTTGATAAAAGTTGGCTAGTTCTTCATGTCCATAAAGATGGTACAGTAGTCTATAAATGCCGAGGCGGGCGAATGAGTGTAGATTGCCCTCGCCGAAAAGTCGCCTCCCGATCTCTAAGGCTTGCTGCGCTTCACGGTATGATTGGGGTATTCTCTGTACTACTTTGGCTGGCCGTCCTATTCCGCCAATAAAAAGGGGTAGTCTACCGTTACCTGTATTGCTCTGCTGTACTCGTGCTTGTACTCTTTCCAGGCGTGTGAAGATGGCTTTTTCCATTTCACTTTCATCATCTACATTACTCTCGTTTATGGGAAGAAGAGCTAACACGCGACGAGCTTCACAAGATATCCAACTGGCAGGCCATACTCGTTGTAATTCGTCACGTAATCTTCTACTCCATTGTGCCTGGGGACTACCGGTTGCATATTCAGACTCAACTTGCGCAAGTTCAAAGATGGCGACTACTTGTGGTACCTGGAGATCATAACCTAGTAAGCGCGCGCGCGCTAAGATTTCGTCGAATTGCTGGTAGTTGCCTTGCAGGACATCCATTAAAGCCTCTGCTGAATAGCGGCTCTCTACCTCGCTACGCTCACGCTCTCGTGCAAACTCCAGTGCCAGGATCGGTGCTACCTGACCCAGAATGAGCCGTTCGAGATAGTCGAAATCACCGTTCTTCCCAATTACCGATAGGTAACCTACCACTTCATGGCGTATCTGTACGGGAACCGTGATGCGCGTTAAGCCTTTATTCGTGAGATTTTGGTCTGTCAATGGTATGGGTAGAACAGGGGCAGAGCCGCCAATTGGAGATGCCTGGAAGAGTAACTGTTGATCAGCATCCTGTAATGTTACCCACTTGTTGCGCGTTCGGGCGAGGTGTTCGCATACCCCCTGTAAGCCGACTCCCTGTATACTTAATTGCATCAGTTGATGCGAGATTTCAGCGGCTTTGCGTTCGATCTCGCCACGGAAGCTGACAACAAAGGTAATGACTTCACGCTCAATTTCTTCAAGTGAAGTTGATAAAGGGAGTAGGATTAATGGAAGGTGGAGTTGGTCAGCGAGAGCCAGAGTATCTTTCCCCAAGCTTTCAAGTGATGTTGCTGCTACTGCTATTGCTGCTACATTTTCTTTATGCAGGCTTGCTAGCAAGTGCAGCAATGTTTCGTCGATGCGACGCAATTGTGAAAGTGAGAGTAGAGCGAGTTCACCCCCGCGCACGCTTTCAAATGCCGGAAGGCGTGCCCTCATGCGAGTAGCCCATGTTACCTGGCGATCCAATCCCTCCCCTCCCGCAACAAGTTGCGCGTCTCGTGGAATGAGCAGGGTGAGGATGTTACGTACTGATGCCGAGGATATCGGGGACGATGAACTATTCATCTCTCACCTAAAAAAGGGAAGCGCGGCGATTATCGCCGCGCTGTTGGTGTGGCAGTGGCGCTACTGGCCTTTTGCGCTTTGCGCTTTTCTTCATATTTTTTTGCCTTGATGCGATGTTTCCTCCAAGCCACTCTTTTTGTTTTGTTCATGCTGCTTTCCTTTCAAATCAAATTCGATATAATTTTAGAACTATCCAGATTCTCCATAAATGTCGCTTGCGGTGGTGAGAAACTGAAGAATTGTGATCTTATTCTTCAGCCTCGATGCTACCCTCGAAATCGATTTCGGTTATTTCTTCAGGTTCTTCACCGCCGTCGTAATATTCGTCCTCATTGCCCAGCTCTTCCTCTTCATCGCGGTCATAGCGCAGTATACTATCCTTGATGTATGCGCGGATCATATCTCCACCGCCCTGCGATGGGAAGCTGACTTTGCCAAACATACTTGGATGCTGGTACTCTTCGCGAATAATAAGGCGTACTTGTCCATTTTCCATGGCAAGAATGGCCGCTGCATAACGATTGCCACCCTCCATGAAATTTATCAGGCGGTTAGCAAGACGCGGTTCGATTTGCCCAATATCTTCGCCTGCGGCATTACGGACAAGCAGTGTATGTCCGCTTACATGCAGTTGAACCTTATCGCCAACGCCTACCTTAGCAAGAACAGAAGTTGGAGCGATGTTGAACAATTCGGTCGTACCTGTTTTACCTGTCTCTTCGATGAAGAGACGCGGATCAATGCGCTCAGCTCCAGTATGAATCTGTACAGGCTCTTCCTGTAGAAGTGAGAGCCGCTCCAGGTTCTTCTTTGCAATAGTGTTGTTCGGGCTATATTTCAGCGTTTGAGAGTAAGCTTGCCGAGCCTCTGCATATTGCCCTAGTTCGCTAAATGCTTTGCCAAGCCGGTTATACGCATTAGCTTCATGGGGAAAGAGGTTCAAGATACTCTTGTTCGTAATTACCGCTTCTTCCCATTGACTTGCTAATGCCTGTTGAATGGACAGGTCTGTCCATTGTTTCTTCAGACGTTCTTTCTCTTCAGCCGATTGTGTTTGTGTCATAGTACACCTCCTCAATCCACACTAACTAGAGATACATAGTGTAGTCAGCATATTATAACGCAACCGCGCAACCCTGCAAGGACCAGGAAGTTGCCCGCTCAATGTGCACTTTTACCAGGTCACCAGGTTTAATAATACGAGGTATTTTCTCATCTTCACACACCTCTTCACCAGGATGTGGGAAGAACACCCATTTATTAGTACGATTGCGTCCTTTCCATTGTTGGCGACCATGAGTATTATTAATATCCTCTACCAGTACCTCTTCGATCTTGCCAATTAACTTCTGATTCAGTTCAAGAGCAATGCCTGCCTGTACTTCTTCTACCGCATGCAGGCGGCGCTTCTTTTCGGCTAATGGTATATCATCTTCCCAACGCGCAGCAACCGTTCCGGGACGTACTGAATAGGCTGCAACATGAACAACGTCGAAGCGAATCTCTTCAAGAAGCTCGAGGGTATGTTGGAATTCTTCCTCTGTTTCACCACAGAATCCTACAATGATGTCGGTAGAGAGTGATACGCCCGGCCATAAAACTTGCAATTGCTCAATGCGGTGCCGGTAGTCATCGATTGTGTAGCCGCGTTTCATGCGCTGAAGTACGGCATCGTCTCCTGTCTGCACAGGTATATTGACATGCTCACAGACCTTGGGTAAAGCGGCCATGCGTTCAATCATACTTTCAGTCATGTGGCGTGGATATGAGGTCATGAAACGAATGCGTTCTAATCCGTCTATTTCATGGAGATAACTCATGAGTACGGCAAGGTCGGGTCTGTCTGGCAAATCGAGTCCGTAAGCTTCGACAGTTTGACCCAATAGAGTCAATTCCTTTGCGCCTTGCGCCACCAAAGTAGAGGCCTCGGTAACTAATTCTTCAATCGGGCGACTGCGTTCGCGTCCCCGCCTATAAGGCACGATACAGTAAGTGCAGACTTTATTACAGCCGAGGATAATAGGAAGCCAGGCAGTTGGACTGGCCTTTGCCGGTTCAATCTTCGTTGGATAGTGGGCAATGCGCTCGCCTGGTTTAGGCGTAATCGCCATTGGCAATATGGTCCGTTTACCCACTGTGCTGGTCGATGTAGCGAAAGTTGGAAGGATATGCTCAATAGGCTCTATAGGGATTGTCTCATCGGAAGGCATATATTCAATGTCGAGACAGCCTGCGCCAGAGATAGGCGTCCAACGCTCTTCCAGGAAACGAGGCAAAATATCAGCCTGCTCAACTTTCATGAACAGGTCAATATGTGGGTAGCGTTTGCTCAGGTCATCGATGGTCTTCTGGTTGCCAATCATACAGCCCATCATAGCGACAAGCAGGTCGCTACGTTTCGCCTTGGTATGTTTCAATTGGGCAAGCTGGTTGTGCGCTTTCTCCTCAGGCGCTTTACGCACGCTACACGTATTGAGGATCACAAGGTTAGCCTCCTCCATACTGGTTTCTTCCCAACCCAATTCATCAAGTATGGCTTGGATACGTTGGGAATCAGCCTGGTTCATCTGGCAGCCAACAGTCCAGATGTGGTATTTCCCTCGCGCAATACTGGCGGTCGTTGTCATCGTGTTGCCTCTCTCCGAGCAAAATGGATTGTGCTAGAGAACTTATTATGCTTCCGTCTCTAAGCACGGTATTATACACCAAGCGAGGCGTTCTGTCACGAATATTTTTTAGCTGAACGGTATGAGATGCCGTCTCTTAACTTACGTACAGCGACACATCATCCAAGTACATATAGGTATAGTACGAACCTCCACCCGAATCCTCATGATCGAGGAACTGGATTCCGATGGTTTGTCCTGAGTAAATTGAGAGATCAAACGTCAACTGCATCCAGACTCGATCGTTTGTCGTGTTCACGAAAAGTTGTTGCAGGACGTTACCGTTACTATCAATCACATCAGCTTCTTGCCAGCCATATCTGCTTGAGTCATTACTTGCAGGCCAGTAATAAAAACTGAGTAAAGCTTTTTTTGCACTGTTGGGAATAGTCACCTTCTGGTAGGCGATAGAGTCACCTTGTTGACTACTACTATTTCCAATTTTTAACGAGTATTTCCCACTATGCGCAACCGATTGGCTACGCCTTGGATGATAAGCACCACCGTACACCCAGCTAGAAGAGCTTGACTCAAAACCTCCGTTTTGAATAAAGCCAGAACCTTGAGGAGGAGATGTTGGTGTGCCTGCCGGAGTAGATGTGGGTGTGGCTGTTGGGATAGTCGTCGGTGTATTCACTGGAGTCGTTGTTGGATTAGCAGTTGATGTTGGTGAAGGCGCCCCTGTTGCTGTAGGTGTGGGTACAGGCGTTCCGCCGGTGAAGAAGTTTGGAATCACGTGTCCGCGACTATCTACGGGAGCCGGTAGACCAAGAGCATACATGTAGTTAGCACTCATGTCGTCTATGCCCACCTGTCCTGTATAGGTCTGACCACTCACTATACCAGGACCTGCAAGTACGAATGGAATATGACGTGACGTGCCCATACCTGTACTACCCAGGCCGTAGAAATTATCGAAACTGGTGTGATCGTTCTCTGCCTCGTCCGAGGTAATTGAGATATCCGTGTTGCTGGTATAGTTGTTTTGTTGCAACCAGGTGTACAGTTGACCGTATGCTTGATCATCCCAACTGCTTGCCTGCTGGTACAGGCTGCCCGAAGCATCGGGACTTGTGCTTTCGACAGAACGACCTTCAGCTTCAGTGATGGGCATATAAATGAGAAATCCGTTGGAATTGTTGGCATTTGCTGTGATGAAATTCTGTACCTCTGTTACCCATTGGGTCGGCACGCCGTTGATATTCTGTCCCAGGGTAATCTGGTCAAGATTGGCATCGGTAATATGCCCGGTCGGGTAGTCATTTCCGCCAATAACTGCAGTGCTCATACCGTAGCTTTTAGCAACATCGAAGATCGATTCCTGCCCAAATACCTCAGTTCCACTGTACCAGATGTTTGTATCGAGACCATCTGGCTGGCCCCAGACTTTTGCAGGAGCATCGGGAGTGCGCCAGGCAGGGTAAGAGCCAACAGCAATCTGGTAATGATCGATTGGTGACCAGCCGTACTGAGTCCAGGTTTCAGAGGCAAGCACACCGTTCTGCGCAAGCTGATGTGTAGCGGGTGAATTGGTTGCCATCGATTGATTGTCTGTGAACCACGACTCATGATAAGTTTCGTCATAGTCTACAATAATCAGATTTTTTGCTCGCCCTGCAGGGATTGTGCGCGAACCGGGGACAGGGATAGGGGTCAAACTAAAATTAACTGTGGCGTTGCCATTGACGGAAACCTGCATCTGCTGCGCATCTTTGTAAAATGGTTGCGTGCCGCTGATAGTATAACGATTTGCTTCGAGGTTGTAGGTCCCGTTAGCGATGCCACTGAAACTGTAGCTGCCGTCGCTGGCAGTAGTCGTATACTGCGCGCCGCCGCCGACTGTGCCGGTGCTGAGGCCTACCTGCGCGTTAGCAATAGGGCTTCTGGTAGTAGCATCTTTTACGACTCCGCTCACTGTGGAAGAACCTGCGGCCAGGGTGAGTCTTGGTGATCGAAGCGCGCCGTTTGGCAGATCATCGGTATCACCGAAAGCATTGGAAGGAACATAAGTAGCTTTTGGAGCGACGCGTTGCTCTGAATAGATAGATAAAGCGCGAGGGATAATGACAATCGACGAAATAAGTAGGGCGATAATTGCCCCTGAAGATATGATAGTGAGTCGATGCTGACTCAACCAACTGCTCTTTGTTTCTTTCAATCTTTACTCCTGTCTGCTTCATACGAATCCGTCGTTTAAAAGGGGAACCTGGTCATGAGAGACCTGGTGGAATGGAGTCTTGCAAAGCAAGACCAGGCAGCGGCAAGCCCCGCCGCTACATTTCACTTGTTATGTTAATCGCTACCTGATCCGTTGATGTTCTCGCTTACTTTGATTACGGCTACTTCCACACTAGACCAACCAGGTTGAGTCATTGTACCTTGAATGGCGTAACTTACGGTATAACCACCTTTCACGTTGTCTACTACCCGTGTTGCGGTTGCGATTATTTTCCCGGATAAATCTAACAGTGTTACTTTCAGGGTAAAATCGTGCTGAAAAGTATCATTATTCTTGAGCTGCCCATCCGCCTCGAAAGTCGTTCCAGACAGCATCTTTACTTTTGGCTGGCCGATCAAAGAAACCAACTTCATCATCGAGATAGCTGTCGCTACCGAAGTAGCATTAGCATTGCTTGTTGGGGAGGGTGTTAATGCTGTTGAATTGGTATTGCCAGCGCCTCCACAGGCAGTGAGCAACAACAGCATGAATATGAACGTTGCAACGATAGTAAAAAAGCATTTTCGTATGGACACAGCCCCTCTCATTTTTTGATACACTCCTTTTTTCTAGGGATCCATTCAAGTCACTATAGCTAATAAACAGGCATACAGTGAATGATTAGCAGAACCCTACAGTCGATATGGTGACGTTGGTGGAATTTTACGGCAAGCGGCCGTTTAGTTGGTCAGACTATGAAATTTTCTTAGAAAGGCAATGATGGTGCCGCGCATATCTCTGTTACTGGTGTTGGGTGGGCTAATGATGTTGACAGCCTGTGGGTCAGTTTATATTCCCGCTCCTCAAGCAACTCATCATAACCGTGTAATCAATGCAACATTATTGTTGGGGTCGACCAGTAGCGACTGGCCAATATTTGCTTACGACCCGGGACATACGGGCTATGTCGATCAAAATGTAAATAAACATGCTATTCGGGGTAAGTTGTTATGGACACAACAATTTGGTCCCATCTTTTCATCGCCCGTGGCTGGCCTGGGAATGATCTACATATCCAGCACTGATGGCTATTTGTACGCGCTTCAACAAAGCTCAGGCTCAATTGTCTGGCGTGCGCACCTGGATAATCTTTTAACCGATGCGACCCCTGCTTTGGAGGGACAGGTGTTATTTGTTTCGGTACACAGTACTGCCTTAGAGTCACTTAATGCGCATACAGGAGAGTTGTACTGGATATTTGAGACAGGCGAGAAAATACAATCTCCGCCACTAGCAGTGGGGAGCCGTATCCTGGTTGCAACACGTATGACATTATGGGAGCTTGATGCTACGACTGGCCAAGTAATGTGGAAGTTTCGCCGTGGGGTGTCTGGCTGGCCTACTACTGGATCTCCCACCGTAGCGGGTAATGTGGTCTATAGTGGCCTGGGAACAGGTACCCAGCTCTGGGCCCTCGATCTAACAAAAGGACATGTCCTCTGGTCATTTGATACTGGCGATCGTATCACCAGTGAAGCGCTTGTGAAAGCCAATACCATTTATGTTGCCACATGGCACGGCAACATTTTTGCTCTCAATCGTTTCAACGGTACAAAGCGCTGGGTCTATGCGCTCAATACGAATCATAGTCAAAATATTGTTGATGGTGTGGCAGGCAGTATGGCTCTGGCAGATGGGCATTTGTATGTTGGAGACTATCGAGGTGTGATTTCTTGTATTGATGCATTGCATGGCAGATTAATCTGGCGCTTCGCGACTGGCGCACAAATCCTGGCAACACCGGTCGTGACAGCCGGGCAAGTCTATATCGGCTCAGGTGATGGCAATTTCTATGCGCTAGATACAGACACAGGGCGACCCACCTGGCATTATGTTACAGGAGAGATACGCGCTACAGCTTCTTTAGCGAATGGTCATTTGTATGTCGTGAGTCTGAGTGGAGTAGTATATGCATTTGCGTAGGTTGTTTTTAAGTCTCTTTTTATTATGCCTGCTGGTATTTTTAACAGCCTGCAATAGTCTTCCTGAAATTCAATCTAAAATAACCCACCAAACGCCAACGCCAGCGTTGGCTGGTGGTGAACCGGTACTGCCAAATTCACAGATCTTTTTTCATGATGCGCCACTACCGACCCAGTCTGATCTTCATTTTAGCGACGATACATGGACCGTAGCTGGTCACGACGGGGCTGCGACACGTTCGGTGGAAATCCCTGCATGTTGTAATGCTATAACACCAGCGCCTATCTGGTATCACTCACTTGATACCAATGTTCTTTATGCTCCAGTTATTGATAATGGGCGGGTCTATTTGCTAGCTTCAGATGGATACCTGCATGTTCTGAATGAGTTGAATGGCGCTGAGGAATGGGGCATACCCATAGGGGGAGAGCTATCTTCAAATGGACTGGCCATCTCGCATGGCCTGATCTACCTGGCGCTTGCCGGGCACTATATCGCGGCGCTAGATGCGAGTAGCGGTCAAGAGCGTTGGCGCTTTGATACAAGAGGTATTGTGCGAGCGGCTCCGCTGGTTGTGGGTCGAGTCTTGTTCATCTCCAGCGGCGCAAATTCTCTGTGGTGCCTGGATGCCTTAACGGGCGCGAAATACTGGGTATTCCATTCTGAGGATACGTTGGCGGAGTTCTGGTCTACGCGTACAACGCCTGCAGTCTCTGATGGGCTGGTGTATGTTGCGTTGGGCGCCTCGAATGAATTTGATGCGTTGAACATGCGGACGGGGCGTAAGGTGTGGGAAGTTGCGCTGCGAGAACGCATGACAGGTGGACCAACGGTTGATGAGGCGCTAGGGTTGGTTTATGTCGTAATGTGGTCAGGGCGTGTTGTCGCGCTCGATGCGCATTCGGGAACGATACGTTGGGATGTACATCTTGCGGGTGGTTCAGAAAGCTCATCTGCTCTGTCAAAAGAACAGAACTTACTCTATCTTGGTAGTTTTGATGGCTCATTTTACGCGCTAGATGCCAGGACGGGAAAGACACAATGGCAAATACAAGTGGGGAGTCCCATTACGGCGTCTCCTGTCATGGTGCAGGGTGCAATACAAAGCTGGATAGTAGTTGCTTCACAGGGAGGTCCGTGCCTGTTACTTGATAGTCGTTGGGGTAGGAGACTTCATTCATGGAGTCTGGGTGAACTTCATGCCGAGCCTGTGGTAGCGCATGGTGTGCTCTACCAGGCTTCTCTAGGTGACCAGGGATTGTTTGCCTTCAGGCTATAGGTGGACCATGATTGAGATACGCGAAAAGACACAATCGATAACAGAGCGCGGATTTAACAGGATGAGATTACCTCGTATTCTGATAGTGTGGTGTTGTCTGCTCATGGCAATCATGGGCGCAGGTTTTGGTTATCGTTTGATGTATATACACCCTGTTGCTGTGAAGCATATGCAGTCATCAACACCTATGCCAGCCTTTATGCCTGTGGTGGGTGATGTACACGATCCAGAAGATGCGGACCCGGATATTGCGGTAGAGCAACCGCTGGTGCCAGGCTTCCAGTTTCAACATGGGGGATTTCAACTCAGCGGCAGAGTAATGGATGCACAATCGGGGCAACCGGTTATAAACGCCATTGTCTGGATAGATATGCCTGTGCAAAAAGGACGTCCTACCAGTACCGCGCTGCATGTAGTCACAGATGCATTAGGAAACTACCAGTTTATGCATCTTGCAGCAGGAATCTATACCGTTGCTGCCAGTCGCTATTATAACGTGGGTGATGGCCGTTATTATGCAGAACGTATATTTTCAGCACTAGCCCTCAGTGGCAATCGTTCTGGCATAATGCTCCCGCTGACGCCAATTTCTGCTCCTGGGAAGCGGTCTTTTATGAGAGGTCAGGCAAAGAACATAATTTTGATTGATCTGCGTGGTTTCTATGCTAACTCATTGCTCAATGATACGATGTCGGTTAATCTGACGACTGACCTGCAAGCATTTTTACAGCAATCGTATGTATTGAAATCGGTGTGGCATCCCTATGGATGGAGGGCACCCGATCAATATGCATTGCTGACAGGCAGCTATCCCCAATGGGCAACCTTTGATACGTGGCCCAACCTGGTGCCATGGGGAGCGCCCGATGCCATTGATACAAGGTTCTGGTTTACTGGTGGGCGCAGCGCTCACTTGTTTGGACAGGAATCAATATTTGATGTTGCGAAAGGTTATGGGATGCAGACAGGTGTCGTAGCGGGCGCTGATTATATACTGAGCGATGCAACGACACGCAATCTCGATCTATTGCAGCGTTCTAGCAGCTTTGAAGCTAATCGCTGGTTGGCGCAGATGGAGGATGCTGTAACGTCAGGTATGCAGCAAGCAAATGGTTTCCTGCTCTATGGTGAACTGGCTCCCCTGGCACCGGAGGATATGAGTTCCAGCCCTGACGCCCAGGGCGATGAGTATCAACGCGCACTATTGTTAGCGGATCAAACTTTTGGGCAATTCATTGACTGGCTTGGCCAACAAGGTTTGTTACAGAACACGCTCATTGCTTTGACTACGAGCCAGGCACAGGCCAATCATACCGATGCCGATAACTTTTATGGTATGGGTGTTACAGATCAGGGAACGAGCAAACAGACATTGTTTGCTGTATCTGGACCTGCAAGATGTAAGGGTACGATTGATAATAACAGCTATACAAGTTTTGTAATTGCGCCTGTGCTGATGCATGCATTGGGATTACCCGCTCCTGCGGAGGCTCGTGCTGAAGCTCCTGGAGGATGTTGGTGATGAAATGACGGATTATTGTGTTAAAGAGCTTAATCTGGCCATTACGTTTTTTCTTCTCTGCCTGACTGTGTTTCTTACCGGATGCGAGTTGGGAGATCAGAAGCAAGCGCAGCAGTTAGATCCGCATTTGAAGTTGTTTCATATACTATCGTCACGTATTATCATTCTGGACAACCAGGCGGAAGTGGATGGGACAATTCAGAATACGGGGCATGATCGCTATCCATTTGATGTGACCGTCAATGCTACCTTTTACGACAAGGTGGGAGATGTGATAGGCCAGGCGGAGGGAGTGGCAGAAGATGTATCACCGGGGATGTCACGAACTTTTGTTTTGATGGGGCAGGTAGATAGCCTGCATTATAGCCATATGCAACTGAACCTTGTCTCGTTGCGAGAGCGGCGCAAAGAACCAAATCTGCCTACTCCTCCTCCGCTATCGCCATGAAGAAGCTCTATTTATTACTCCTGGGAGGTGTCTCCTTTGCTATTTGGAGCTTGCGACGGAGAACCGGGCAGATCGTGCCTGTGGCGGTCTCATTCTTGTTACTAATCGGAGCAGCACAGTCAATTGGAGCGCTGCA
>WNFX01003091.1_pt1 | contig 16665 bp, 20 predicted proteins | sample 5400111 | NCBI WGS metagenome assembly WNFX01 (sample SAMN13153363, study PRJNA577476) | soil metagenome | isolation source: 40 cm soil or saprolite under grassland replicate 1 | place: USA:California | collected 2016-06-15 | reverse complement strand
AGGCTCAGCGGGGTGCTCACAGGCGGGCCACGCCGATCATCGAGTCCCGGGTGACCAGCCCGGCCAGCTCCGCCTCGGTCATCCCCTCGGTGCCCGGCGGGCGCTGCGGCAGGACGAGGTAGCGGACCTCGGCCGAGGAGTCCCACACCCGGATCTCGACGTCGCCGGGCAGCGGGCAGCCCATCTCGGCCAGCAACGCCCGGGGCTCGCGGACCATCCGGGCCCGGTACGGGGGGTCCTTGTACCAGGACGGCGGCAGCCCCAGTACCGGCCACGGATAGCACGAGCACAGCGTGCAGACGATGACGTTGTGGACGGAGGGAGTGTTCTCCACCACCACCATGTGGTCGCCCTCCGGCCCGCCGAAGCCCAACTCGGCGATGGCGGCGGTGCCGTCGGCCAGCAGGCGCTCCTTGTACCCGGGGTCCGCCCAGGCCCGGGCCACGACCTTCGCCCCGTTCAGGGGGCCTATCTCCGACTCGTAGCGGCGGGTGATCTCCTCGATGAAACCCTCCGGCACCAGCCCCCGCTCGGTCAGCAGCGCCTCAAGCGCCGCGACCCGCCGCTCGACCGGCGACAGCGGCGCCGGGTGATGCCCCTCCTCGCTCATGCCGGCTCCAGGTAGCTGTCCCACAGGTCGACGTGCACCGATACGCCGTCCTGGCCGTCGTGCCACAGATCGGCGGCGTCGAAGCGGACCGAGTACGTCGGCTCGTCGCGGCGCGCGGTGCCGTGAGCCTCGATATCAGGCACCGAATAATTGCCGTCCAGCCGCACCACCATCCCCGTCTTGCCCCGGACGTAACCCGGGCAGCGGGTGTGGCCGGGCGGATGCCAGTCGCGCACCCGGACGCGGTCACCGGCCCCGAAGCGGGGCTCGTCGACGCCGGGACCGGCGTCAGCGGGGCTCGGCGCGAGCACCGGGCCGCTCAGTGGGAACCTGCCACCGGCCCGCGCCTCAAGCTCCGCGTGAGTCACCAGCCCATGCTCGACGGCCAGCGTCGCGGCCGCCGTGAGCCAATGCTCGTAGTAGCTGGACGTCAGGTAGTGGCCAGGGTCCATCCGCTCGATGGAGTGCCGGAACTCTCCGCCACTGGCATCGACCGCGCCGGAGACTACCATCATGAGCGCCCGGGCCGCCGCCTCCCAGCGGCCGGGAAAGGGCGGCTCCGCCGGCGAATGGGCCACCGCGCCGAAGCCCTGCATGCCACCGAGGTCATGGATGCCATCCATCGGCACGACTCTACCGTCCGCGCTGGTGACCGGCCCATGCCATGCACGGGACCCGCTTCACGGCCGGGTGTGCTCCTGTTCGGCACGCCGTCTCAGGCCACGCAGCATGCCCGTCGCCATGATGTAGTCACGTTAGGCGGGCCACCCGGGGCGGCCACAGAGCTAAAGGTCTGAGTCGCTCAGCCGCCGCCCTCCCCGGCGCCCAGCACGCCGAGCAGCTCGAGCCGCTCCAGCGCGATCGCGCGGGAAGGAATCTGGGCGCCGCCGGCCGCCCATTCCCGCCAGACCGGCCAGCGGCCCCGGTCGTAGTCCTCGTGATCGAACTCGACGTCGTCCAGGATCAGCTCGCGCACGATCTTCATCTGGTCTCGGCGGCCCAGGCCCGGCCACGGCAGGTAGTCGATGGTCCAGGACAGGCGCGGCGTGCCGCCCCGCGCGCAGTTCATCAGGTGGGCATGGAAGGCGACCACGTCGCCCGGCTCGGTCTCGACCACGACATGCGGCCACTCCCAGTGCTCGAAGCCGGACGTCGCGGGCTCGGCCGCACGGTATTCACAGAGCCGCCGCTCGAAGTCGGGCAGGTGCGAGCCGGGAATCAGGCGAAGCGCACCCGCGCCCGCCGTGCGGGGCTCCAGGTCCGCCCAGAAGGTCACCCCGCCGACACCGAGCCCTTGGCGGGTATGCCAGGACGAATCGCCAGTGAAGCGGGTGGCGATCCCGATCGAGGGCACGGTCGAGCTGCCCAGCAACTCGGCCGAGGACTGGAACGTCCGCGGGTCGTCGGCGATGAGCGCCAGGCTGAACGGGGCACGGTTCACCGCTAGCGGCAGGTAGTCGCCGCTGATGCCACCCAGGTCGTCCGGCTCGGTGGCAATCGTGCCGAAGGCACCGGCCAGCGCGCCGGCCACCTCCTGGCGCAGCGTGGCCGCCTCGGCCGCGCTGAGCAGGCCGGGCAGCGTCACGTACCCGAACGTACGGAAATACAAGACCTGCTGATGACTAAGCACGACGAAACTCCCCTATCGACTCGGCTGGTCACGGACGCGGACGAGCCAAAGAGGAGGAGCCCGGGCAGATCAGCCTAAGAAGCTGGTACGCACGCCCATCAGCGTACTCCGCCCGCGCGGGCGCGCTGGGAGCCTGCCGTTACATGAGCAGGACGAGATCGTGAATGAGGCCTTCCCGCACCCGGTAGACCACCACGGCACGCATCGCGGGAGGGAACCCGGCCAGGATGAAGACACTGAGTTCCTCCTCATCGACCACGTAAATCCCCGGCCACCATCCGGCGGGGAATCTCCGCCCTCAGCTGCGGGCTGTCGCGACATCTGTGCGCCATCCCCAGGCGGCACGGTAACACCCACAGGCCAGGGCGTGGCGACGGGCGAGCCGGCCTGTAGGCCGGGGTGGTACACATCGGTGCGATCATGGGCCGTGTGACGGCGTGGCGGGATGTCGAGCAGGCAGAGCCGGAGTTCGCGCAGCGCGTGCGGGCGCTATTCGATGCTCACAGACACAAGACACTTGCCACCTTGCGAGCCGACGGGTCGCCGCGAATCTCCGGGATCGAGACGGTCTTCGAGGACGGCGAACTGGTTTTCGGTTCGATGCCGAACGCGCGCAAGGGCGCGGATCTCCACCGGGATCCGCGGTTCGCCCTGCACAGCGCCACGGTCGACCCGGTCGAGGGCTCCGAGGCGCAGTGGCCGGGCGAGGCGAAGATCTCCGGCCGGGCGATCGCTGCCGGACCGATCACCCAAGGACCGGACGGCGACCGCTTCCGCGCCGACATCGCCGAGGTAGTGCACACCCACCTCAACGAGGAGGCCACGATGCTCGTCGTCGAGTGGTGGACCCCCACGCACGGGCTGCGAAGGATCGAGCGCGAGTGACCCTCCACCACCACTCCAGTCCGTACATCAAGCCGAGCAGCGACCGTGCGCGCGTCTTCACCGATCCAGGCCTGCACCCGTTCTGCCTGGTGAGGAACCCGTCAGCATTATGACTGGACTCGTCCTTGTGACAGCGAGCGGCGAGCGCGATGACCGCAGGTGCAGCGTGCGCAGTTGATCTTGTTAGGTTCGCTTACAGCGCGCCCGAACACCCGTTCGTTTCGCTCCCCGCATGCAGGCGTGCGAACGCGCGGCAGCGCCCGAACGGGCAGCGGAGGCAGCCCAGCCATACCCGGCGGCGTCGGCCGTAGAAGTGCCCGCCCCGGACATGCCCGCAGCGGCACCGCTCGGAGGCGCAGCGCCCGGTCATGACCCCTCGTCACCTTTTCCCATTGCGCCCGGTTGCACTCGTCAGCCTCGGCCCCGGTCCGGTGCCGGTGTCCGCCGGCGGTGCACGGCATCAGCCGGATCGATTCCGCGATTCACGATCGTCCTGCGATCACGGTGTCGATATGGTTGTTGCCGCATATGCGATGGCCGCGCAGGTGCGCCATCTTGGCGTCCGCTGAGGCCGCCCCGCAGGTGGTTTCCTCTCTGTGCTGCCTGCGCGGAAGTGTGGAGCCGGGGAGGCGGTGCCGGATGGCAACGGCGGATGCATCCACGGAGCAGGCAGGCCGCGTCCCTCGCCACGGGGAGCCAGGAGTGGCCGGACGGCCGACGCCGAGTGACCGGCTGCCGCGCGCCTGGCTCTTTCCTGTTGTCGTCTTCGCGGTCACCTGGCTGCTGATCCTGGCGGCCTGGGATGGCTCAGACGCGATCTATGGTCATTTCCATCGGTGGACCTGGCATTTCGTGTTCTACGACGCCAACTTCTACCTGGGCATCGCCGAGCACGGTTACGCAGGCGATCCCGCGAAGGCCGGATTCTTCCCGCTCTTCTCGCTGCTGGTTCATTTCACCAGCGTCCTGACCGGTGGCGATTACCCGATCGCCGGACTCATCGTTAGCGTTGCCTGCGGGGCGGCGTCGGCGGTCGGCGTCTGGGCGCTGGCGGCCCGGGTGTGCGACCGGTGGGTTGCCGACCGCGCTGTCATGCTCTATTGCGTCTTCCCGGGCGCGATGGCCTTCGGCATGCTTTACTCCGAGCCGCTGGCCGTTGCTCTTGGCGCGGCCGCGCTTCTTGCCCTGCTGGATCGCCGGTGGCTGCTCGCTGGGATCATTGGCGCGGTGGCCACTGCCGAGCGGCCGACCATGATCGTCCTCGTCGCAGTCTCCGGCGTCGCGGCGGTTCAGGCAATCTGGACTCGCCGCGAGTGGCGTGCCCTGATCGCCCCGGCGCTCACCCCGCTCGGCGTCCTGGCCTACTTCGGCTATCTCGGGCGCCGCTACCACGATTACACGTACTGGTTCTGGATCGAGAAGAAAGCCTGGGGTGAGCACACCGACTGGGGCGCCCACACGCTCCGCGTGCTGCTGTGGCTTAACCCAAGGGATGCCCACCACAAGGTTTTCGTCGTGGTGCTCATCATCATGGCCGCCGCTGCCGTGGCCGGCATCGTCATGATGCTGGCCGCCCGGCTGCCGCTTCCGGTCAGCCTGTTCGGCATGCTCACGATCCTGCTGGCCGTTATCTCCTCCCAGGCGGACACCAAGCCGCGGTATATCTGGGCCGCGTTCCCCATCTTCATCGGCGCGGCCGCGAAGCTGCCAAGGGCCATCTACTGGCCGGCGCTCATCTTGTCAGCCGCCGGCCTTGTCTTCCTCATCGGGGCGTGGCCACATCACGTCATCGGGCAATGGACCGCACCATGAGCCGTTCCAAGGCCCTGGGCCATCACAGCGGCAGCAGCCGCGCGGTGGTGCCGTCCTGCCCTTCTGCCCAGCCGAGGTCGTAGATGTGGCTGTAGGACACCACGGCGGCCGTGCTGGCACGGATAATCCGGTCGCGAGTCATGCGCACAGGTAGCGGGGCAGCCGGGGCGGCGGCTTCCCCCGGCCCATGGCGGACAGCGGCGGGAAGACGTACACGGCGAACCGGCCAGCAGCACCAGGGCCACGACCACGATGCCGCATGCACGCCACCTCGCACTCACGTCGCCGTGAGTGCTCTGAGCTGCGCAAACGTGCAGGGCGGCGGGCGAGCCGGCCTGTAGGCCGGGTTCTGTGCACCAGCCGAAGCTGGCCGGCGGCCATCCATCTAGGGCTGCCGTTGCCGGCAGCCTCGTGCGGTCTACCCACGAGCATCGGGCGGGCCGCCCTCAAACGCTCGCGCAGGCCCTGCGGCCGAAGCCGCATGGCCCTTCTGACCTTGCTCCGGGTGGGGTTTACCTAGCCGCCCGGATCACTCCGGGCGCTGGTGGTCTCTTACACCACCGTTTCACCCTTACCCTTGGCCGGGCCAAGGGCGGTCTGCTTTCTGTGGCACTGTCCCGCGGGTCACCCCGGGTCGGCGTTACCGACCACCCTGCCCTGTGGAGCCCGGACCTTCCTCACCGGGTTCACCCCGGCGCGGCCGCCCGGCCGGCTCGCCCGCCGCGGCCTCCAGCATAGGCGCTAACCAGCCGTTTCTGGCGGGGAAAGATGCGCCGTGTCGTTCATGGTGCGCACTATCCCCAGTCCCCCGGCATACCAGTCGATCTCACACAGGCAGGCGACGTCCAGCTGCATGCGCCGCAGCGCCGCCGGCGGGGCGAGCAGCGCGTGCAGAAGCAGGATCTTCATCGGCGTAACGTGACTGACCACGAGCACCGTGGCCCCGGCCTGCTCGGCCAGCAGCGAGTCCAGCGCCTTGAGCACCCGGCCGGAAGTGGCGGCGAAGCTCTCGCCCCCCGGCGGCGCGGCGCCGGTGTCGTTGAGCCAGGCGGCCATCGGCCCGGGCCAGGCCCGTTCCGCCTCGGCCTGGCTGAGCCCTTCCCACTCACCGAAATCGGTCTCCATCCAGCCGTCCCCCACCACCACAGGCACGCCGGTCGCCGCGGCGACCGCGTCGGCGGTCCGCCGGGTCCGCTCCAGCGGCGAGGTGACAATCAGGTCGAGGCCGCCGCGCGCGGCCAGCCGGGCCGCCGCCGCGGCCGCCTGCTCCAGCCCGGTGGCGGTCAGCGGGATGTGGCCCCGGCCGGCGAACCGCCGCTCGCCCGACAGCGCGGTCTCGCCGTGCCGCAGCAGCACCGTGGTGGTGGCCGGGCCCCGTGCCTGCAGCCAGCCGGGCCCCGTCCGCGCCGCGCCTTCGGCCATGCCTCCCCCCGATCAGCGGCTCAGCGCTGGCCGCCCACCGCGCCGGCGTTCCTCGCCGCGGCATCCATGGCCTGGTTGGCGAGCCGGTCGGCGTGCGCGTTGCGCGAGCGCGGCACCCACGTGTAGCTCACCCGCCCGAGCGCCCTCGCCGTCTCCCTGGCCTTGGCCGCGAGCGGGCGCATGTCCGGGTGCTTGATCTGCCAGCGGCCCGACATCTGCTCGACGACCAGCTTGGAGTCCATCCGGACCTCGACGTCGGCGCCCCGCGCGAGCGCGGCGGCGGCGCGCAGGCCCGCGACCAGCCCCGAATACTCGGCCACGTTGTTGGTGGCCCGGCCGATGCTCTCGCTCACCTCGGCGAGCACTTCCCCGGTCACGGCGTCGCGCACCACGGCCCCGTACCCGGCCGGGCCGGGATTGCCGCGCGAGCCGCCGTCGGCCTCGACGACCAGACGGCGGGTCACAGCCCGGAGTCCGGGGTGCGGACCAGGATCCGGCGGCACTCCTCGCAGCGGAGCACCTCATCCGGCGGGGCGGCCCGGATGCGGGCGAGGTCGACGGTGTTGAGCGACAAGTGACATCCCTCGCAGCGCCCGCGCCGCAGTGCGGCGGCCCCGACCCCATGCTGGGCGCGGAGCTTCCCGTACAGGTCGAGCAGCTCGCCCGGCACGTCGGCGGCGACGCCGGCCCGCAGGCTCCCGGCCTTCTCCTCCTGCTCGCCGATCTCCCCCAGCGCCGCGTCCCGCCGGGCGGCGACCTCGTCGCGCTGGCGGGCGAGTGCGCTCTCTTCCTGGGTGAGCGTCTTGCGGCGCAGTTCGGCCGCCTCCTGCCGCTCCATCACGTCGAGCACGATCTCTTCCAGATCGGACTGGCGGCGGTTCAGCGAGACGATTTCCGACTGCAGGTTCTCCAGCTCCCTGGGTGAGGACACCTGGCCGGCGTCCAGCCTGGTCCGGTCACGGTCCACCCGGGACCTGACCTGATCGACGTCGGCCTCCGCCTTCGCCTGTTCTCGCCTCAGGTCGCTCTCGGCCGCCTCCAGGGCAGCCAGCTCATCGCGGAGCTCGGTATCCCGTGCCTCGATCCGCTGGTACTCCTCCAGCTCAGGCAGGCTGCGCCGACGATGGTCCAGGCGGCTCAGCTCGGCATCAAGGTCAGCCAGCTCGAGCAACCGCAGTTGCGCCTCGACAGATGCTTTCACGAGTCCTCACGATAGAGGGTATTTCCCGGTCCCGGTCCGGCCGCCCGGGCGCTAACCCGTCAGGTGGGCAGAACGAGCATCAGCACCGGAGCCGAGCTGGGCACGGCGGACCCGCTGGCCGGCTCGACGGTCAGGCCCACCATGTCCCCGGGCGCGACCCCCGACACGACGACGGGGGCAGTCATCCCCCGGTGCGGCACAGGCAGCATGCCTGCCGCACGGGTCCGGCGCGGCCCCATCAGCCACACCTGGTAACGGTGCCCGGCGGGCAGCGCCGGCAGCATCGCGGTGGTGAGCACGAGTGCGTGATCGCGGTGCGACATGACCACCGTGGCGCTGCCCCTCGTCACGGCCTTGGCCGACATGATGGTGGCGTCCGGGGCGTTCAGGATGGTGGCGATCGACCGGTTGTGCGCCCGCTCCAGGCTGAGGCTCCGCTGGGTGTGGATGAACAGGCCGCCGAGGGCCAGCGCCACCAGGATGCACCCGCCCGCGATCGCCACCGCCATGCGCGGCGCCCGCCAGCTGCTCGCCCGCCGCCCGGCACCGGAGCCGGCCAGGACGTCCACGGTAAGCGGTGGCTGCTGGCGCGTGCGGGCCGCTTCGGCGAGCACCTGGTCACGCACGTGCGGCGGGGGCGGCACCGCCGAGACGGCGGCGAGCCGGCCGGCCGCCTCCCGCAGGCTGCCGGCCTCCTGGCGGCAGGCCTCGCACCCGGCGAGGTGCCGCTCGAACCTCACCCGGTCCGGTTCGGTGAGCCCGTCAAGCGCGTACGCGCCGGCCAGGGTGTGCGGGATCTCCCGCCGGATCCTCACGAGCCGTCCCCGAGGCAGTCGCGCAGCCGGATCAGCCCGTCCCGCATGCGTGTCTTCACCGTCCCCACCGCCACCCCGAGCAGGCCGGCGACCTCCCGGTAGGTGTAGCCGCCGTAGTAGGCGAGGGTGACCGATTCCCGCTGCAGCTCGGTCAGGGAGTCCAGGCAGCGGCGCACGCGCTGGGCATCCAGCCGGATCTCCACCTCCTCGGCCACCACGTCGTAATCGGTGGCCGCGACGGCCGCCCGGGCCTCACGCTGCGCCGCCGCCAGCCCGGAGCGCACCCGGTCCACCGCCCGGCGGTGCGCCATCGTCATCAGCCACGCCATCGCGCTGCCCCGGTGCGGGTCGAAGCGGGAGGCGGTGCGCCACACCTCCAGCATCACCTCCTGGGTCACCTCCTCCGACTGCGCCGGGTCGCGCACCACCCGGCGCACCAGGCCGAAGACCTGTGCGGCCGAATAGTCATACACCGTGGCGAAGGCGGCCTGGTCGCCCCGGGCGACCAGGGCAAGCAGAGGGGCCAGGTCGCGCCCGGGCGCTGGCCAGGGCGCGGCGGCCGGCCGTCCCTCAGTCATGCCCACATCCTCACTCCTCACCAGTGATTCGCGGCCGCGCCGGTTTTGGCTTGGCCTACCCGCGATCCGCCAATCCGGGCCAGCATCGGCTACGAATAGGTGGTGTGACATCATCCCCTGACGGCGGCGACGGCGCATCCGGCTGGGCGCATCGCGGCCGTGGCGTGGCGACGGGCCTGATCACCGCCTTCGTCGCGATAGGCGTGGCCCAGCTGGTCGCCGGGTTCACCGGACCGCAGTTCGCGCCGGTGGTGGCCGTGGGCGGCGCGGCCATCGACAACACGCCGCCGCCCGTGAAGAACTTCGCCATCTCCGCGTTCGGCTCCAACGACAAGCGGGTCCTGGTCGCGGGCATCCTCGTGGTCCTGGCGGTGTTCGCCGCCCTGATCGGCATCGCCGCCCTCCACCGGCTCGCCTTCGGGCTGGCCGGGCTGGCGCTGTTCACGCTCATCGGGCTGCTGGCCGCGCTGAGCCGCCCGGACTCCAGCGCGATCGACGTCCTGCCGGTCCTGCTCGGGGCGGCGGCCGGGGCGTACACCATGTCCCGGCTGGTGCGGGCGGCGTCCGCCACCGAGCGGGCGCTTTCCGTCCCGCCGCCGCCCGCCGCGGCCGCGCCCCCGCCGCCGGGTGCCACCGTGCCGGGGGCCGGCGCCGGCGACGTCAGGGACACCGGCGCCTCCTGGGTTCCGGCCGGCCCGCCGCCGCGGCCCGCCGGGCCGGCGTCCCGGCCCGGGCGGCGTGCGTTCCTGATCACAGGCTCAGTGGCCGTCGGGGCGGCCGCCGTCAGCGCGACGATCGGCCAGCGGCTGGCGGGGCCCTCCAGCGCCGTGGTGCGGGCCCGCACCACGTTGCGCCTCCCGCCCCCCACGCACCCAGCCCCACCGCTGCCGGCCGGATCGGACCTGCACATCACGGGGCTGAGCTCGTTCATCACGCCGAACAGCTCCTTCTACCGGGTGGACACCGCGATCATCCTGCCCGAGGTCGACCCGGCGAGCTGGCAGCTCAAGATCCACGGCATGGTGGACCGCGAGATCACGATCACCTTCGCCGACCTGCTCCGGATGCCGCTGACCGAGGGTTACATCACCCTGTGCTGCGTCTCCAACCCGGTCGCCGGCCCCTACATCGGCAACGCGCGTTGGCTGGGAGCGAGCCTGGCCCGCCTGCTTCGTTCGGCCGGGATCCAGTCCGGGGCCGACCAGCTGCTGTGCACCTCGGTCGACGGGTTCACCTCCGGCACCCCGGTGCAGGTGGTCATGGACGGCCGGGACGCCCTGCTGGCGGTGGCGATGAACGGCGCGCCGCTGCCGGTCGCGCACGGGTTCCCGGCCCGGCTGGTCGTGCCCGGCCTGTACGGTTACGTGTCCGCCTGCAAGTGGGTGACCGACATCAACGTGACGAAGTTCGCCGACGCGCAGGCCTACTGGGTGCCGCGCGGCTGGTCGCCGCAGGGCCCGATCAAGACCGAGTCGCGGATCGACGTGCCGAACGGCTCCGGGCCGGTGACTGCGGGGCGCTCCCAGGTCGCCGGCGTCGCCTGGGCCCAGCACAAGGGCATCGACGCGGTGGAGGTGCGCGTCGACCGCGGGCCGTGGCATCAGGCCCGGCTGGCGGCGGTGCCCGGCATCGACACCTGGCGGCAGTGGGTGTGGGACTGGGACGCCGCGCCCGGCAGCCATGTCATCGAGGCCCGCGCCACCGACGCCACCGGCTACACCCAGACCGCGGTCCAGGCACCGCCGGAGCCCAACGGCGCCTCGGGGTACCCGACGGTCACGGTATCGGTGACGTAGCGGAGCCGGATAACAGCAGCTGGTCGCGGATCGCCCCGGACAGGTAGGCGCTGAGCCAGCGGCCCAGCTCGTCCAGGAAGTGCCTGCGCTGCGGCGCCGGGGCCGGCTCCTGCCCGGGCAGCCCGCCGTCCAGGGTCAGCCAGGTGACGTGCTCGCCCAGCCGGATGGTGGCGCGGCGGCCGGCCAGTGTGCCCAGGGCCCCCACGGCACCCAGGAGCCCCAGCGGGAGCAGGCCGCCGCCGCCGCCCGGCGCGTGGCCTGCGGCCGCCGGGCACATGACCAGGACCGGGCAGGCGATCTCCAGCCCGCGCCGCAGCCTGCGCTGCGCCCCCGCCAGCAGCGGCGAGGCACGGCCGGCCGCGCCGTTCTCACGCCCGGCCGCCGGCCGGCCCGGCCACCGCCGCCCCGCGCCCAGCTCGGGGCCGGCGAGGATGAGCGCGTCCATGGGCTGGCTGCCCCGCCGGGCGTGGCACCACAGCGCGGCGAAGAGGGCGCCGGCCGCGTGTGCGGAGACCACCACGGTGTCGATGGCATCGGTCGCACGCAGGTGCGTGATCGCGGCGTCCAGGCAGGCGAAGTAGGCGCTCAGCTCCCCGGCCGGCCCGGTCAGCTCCGGCGCCCCCGGCCCGCCGCCCACCGCGCGCAGGTCGGCCGCGTAGAAGTGGAACCCGCGGTCGGTGTACCAGCCGACCAGGTCGGCGGGCACGAACGAGTCGCCGAGGCAGTGCACGTACACCACCGCCCGCCTGCTCGGCCGGGCGGTGCGCCGGCGGAGGACGGCGGCCCCGCCCCGGCCCGTGCCGCCCATGGTCCCGGCGGCTAACAGCGGCACGGTCTCGTAGCCCGCGATCGGCCTGCCCGGCCTGCCCGGGCCGTCATGCTCGGTGGTCAGACCCATTGACCCCCCCGGTCCTGGTGCTCCGGGACGCCGCTGCGTCAGCCTCTCCTGCACGTCCCCCCGGGTTTAGTTCCGCCCAGCACGCAGGGTCTTATCGCAGTGTGGCACCGCGATCGCCGTTAAGCAGGGAGAACACGCCACCTTTCTGCTGCTGGCTAGCCGCGAACTGCGCCCAGCCCGCGTCGAGGATCGACTTGTTAAGACCCGCCTTGGCGGTGGCCAGGTTCGGGAGGAACGCCCCGGCCTTGCCCGGGTCCGGTTTCGGCGCAGGGCGGCGGGTCATGCCGGCCACATTGACTTTTTCGAGGGCGATCACGTCGCAGGTGTTCACGAGGGCGCGTGCGGCTTTGTGGTGGAAGTCGCGGCGCCGGTTCCGGACCTTCCGCCACTCTTTCGCCAGCTGGCGGCGGATCCGCCTGCGATTCCCCGATCCGCGGCGCGCCCGGTCCTTGCGTCGCTGCAGGTCAGCGATCACCTCGGCCGAGGCGGCGAGAAACTTCGGGTTAGCGACGCTCTCCTCGTCCGAGGTGGTGGCGAACCGGGCGACACCCACATCGACACCCACGGCCCGGCCGCTGGCTGGGAGCGCTTCGGCCTCGATGTCGCTGATGACGATGACGTACCAGCGCCGGTACTCGCGTTTGAGCTGCAGGAGCTTGATCGTCCCGGGGACGGGACGGTGCTGGCGGACCTTGACCGAGCCAACGGCCTGGAATGCTGCCCGTGCCCATCCGCCGGCAGGTGCGGGGGTCCACTTCGCACCATCGCCTGCGACGAATCCCGCCTGATCGAACCGGCTGTAAGGCTTGAACCGCGGATAACCCGCCTTCCCCTTCTGAGCGCGCGCGTAGAACGAGGCGAATACGGCATTGAGCCGACGGAGGGTCTGCTGCTGGCCCGGGCCCGTTCCTCCTGCCACGGCCGTTCGTTCTGCGTGCCGCCATGCCGGCGTACAGTTTCCGCAGACACGGCGCCGACCGTGGCCGCGGAAATATTGCCGGGACCACAGAGTTGGCAGGTGGGGGAACTCCGCCCGAAGCCGCCGCGAGCTGAGCCCTTTGAACTGGTTGACGATCCGGGAAGGAGAGTCAGACAGATGAGCTCTCACGAACAGGCGCACGTGATCGGGCATGATCTCCAGCGCCGCCATGCGCCAGCTGTGCTCGCTGGCCTTCGCGCGGGTCAGTTCCTTACATCGGGCGGCGACCCGGCCCGCGAGCACGGGCCGCCGGTACCTCGGGCACCACGCGACGTGATAACCGAACTCGTACACCCCACCAGCGGACACCTGCACTTGCCCGGTCACGCGGGCGACTATACGCACGACCTCTGTCAAACCACGCGATTCCCCTGCCACCTAAAGACGGCACTCCCCTCGCGAGGTGTCTGATGGCAGAAGATGCTGGCGGGTTCATTGAGACGGAGCGCAAATACGACGCCGAGGTCGGCTTCGCCCTGCCTGACCTGGCCGGGCTGGACGGGGTAGCGGCGGTGACCGGCCCGCAGACCTACCGGCTGCGGGCCATCTACTTCGACACCGCGGACTTCCGCCTCGCGGCGGCCAAGATCACGCTGCGGCGCCGGACCGGTGGCACGGACGCCGGATGGCACCTCAAGCTGCCGGCCGGGGTGGACAGCCGGCGTGAGGTGCACGCACCGCTCGGGCGCGGCGCGGGCAGCGTCCCGGCCCGGCTGGCCGAGCTGGTGGCCGGGTGGAGCGGCGGGCAGCCGCTCCGGCCCATCGCGCGGCTGGCGACGACCCGCCGGCTCCGGCGCCTGGCCGGCCGGGACGCCGAGGTGCTCGCGGAGGTCGCCGACGACCTGGTGATCGGCTCGCTGCCGGCCCCCGCCGCGGCGGGCTCCGGCGCCGCCGGCCCGGGCGGCCCCGGCATGCCGGAGTGGCGGGAGGTATCCCGCTGGCGCGAAATCGAGATCGAGCTGGTCACCGGGCCACGTGCGCTGCTGGACTCGGCTGGCGACCTGCTGCGCCGCGCCGGCGCGGCGCCGTCCGCCGCGGCCTCGAAGCTCAGCCGACTGCTCGCATCGGCGGCCGAAGCGCCTTGACGCGCCGGCCCCCGCTATTTTCAGAGCAATGTCAGAGCCGGTTCTCAGGTCCCACATACACCGTGCGCCCAGACTCCAGGTAGAGCAACCAGGAGGCAGAACGATGGACGTGAGCGACCGGGACGCGCTGTCGGCCGTGGTCGCGCGGCAGCGCGGCCGGCGACGGCTGCGCTCGGCCACCATCGCGCTGGGCGCCGCGAGCCTGGCCGCCGCCGGCGCCATCGCCTACACCCTGCCCAGCGGGGTGGCCCATACCACCACCGCGACGGCCGGTACGGCGGCCGCGGGCAGCGGCACCGTTCATGCCACCTCGGGCGGATCCGGGGTGGCCACGACGACGTCCTCCGGCACCGGGGCGGCTTCCGCGCCCGCGGCGAGCTCCGGCACCAGCCACGCCACCTCGGGCGGATCCTGATGACCGCGGGCACCGCCGGGGCGCCCACCAGGGAGGCCTCGGCCGCCTGGCAGGCACTCGGCACGGGGGTCCAGGTGACCGTCACCGACGCCGGCCGGCTCGCCGCCGCACGCGGGATGCTGGAGGCCGACCTCGCCGCCGTCGACCTGGCGTGCAGCAGGTTCCGGCCAGACTCGGAGATCGTCTCTCTGGACCGGGCGATGGGCGGGGCCGATGCCGGGCCGGTGACGGTCAGCCCGCTGCTCGCGGAGGCGATCGCGGTCGCGCTGCGGGCGGCGCGGCTCACCGACGGCGATGTCGATCCCACCGTGGGCGCCGCCATGAACGCCGTCGGCTACGACCGCGACTTCACCCTGGTCCGGCGGGACGGCCCGGCGGTCAGGCTGACCATCAAGACCATTCCCGGCTGGCGCCAGGTGGAGTTCGACGAGCAGGCGCGGCTGCTCCGGGTCCCGCCCGGGGTCCGGCTCGACCTGGGCGCCACCGCCAAGGCCTGGGCGGCCGACCGCTCGGCCGACCGCATCGCGGCCACGCTCGGCTGCGGGGTGCTGGTCAGCCTGGGCGGGGACATCGCGGTGAGCGGCCAGCCCCCGGCGGGCGGCTGGCGGATCCGGGTGCAGGACATCAGCGGCCGTCCCGAGGACCCGCCGGCCGGGCAATCAACGGTCGTCGCCATCCACGGCGGTGGCCTGGCCACCTCCAGCACCGCGGCGCGGCGCTGGAGGCGCGGCGGTTACGTGCTCCACCACATTCTCGACCCGCGCACCGGGCTGCCGGCCGCGCCGGTCTGGCGGACGGTCTCGGTGGCGGCGGCAAGCTGCACCGACGCCAACATCGCCAGCACGGCCGCGATCATCAGGGGACACGCGGCGCCGGCCTGGCTCACCGGGCTCGGCCTGCCCGCCCGCCTGGTGGATGAGGCCGGCCAGGTACGCACGATCGGCGGCTGGCCCGCGGAAACAGCAGGAGGCACCCCATGAACCAGCAGCAGGACCTCGCCTCGGCGGTCATGGAGCGTGACCGCAGCCGGAGCCGGATGCGCCTGGTCACCGTCACGGTAGGGGCGGCCTCCCTGGCCACAGCAGGTGTCGTCGCCTACAACCTGCCGGGCCCGGCGCACACCACGGCGGTGAGCGGCACCACCACCACCCCGGCGGCCCAGCCCTCGGCGGCGAGCCAGCAGCCGGGCGACGACGGCGGGGACAGCGGCGGGGCGGTCACGGTGCCCAGCGGCACCTTCGGCGAGGCCCCGGCCCAGGCCACCTCCGGCGGCTCCTGACACCTGGCGGCCAGCCCGGCGGAACCGCCCCGGCGCGCTCCCGATCACGCCGGGCCGCATGACCGCGGCAGACTATCCTACGGTCGTGGACCGCGACGGCGTGAGCCCGGAGCTGAGAAACGACATCGAGGAACTCAACCGGCGGCGCGGCGACATCGCCGTCGGCTGGGCCACGGTGGAGGCGCAGAACAGACGGCGCAGGCGGGTCTATGGCCTGGTCGGCACGGCGTGGGTGGCCGGCCTCCTGATCGCGGTGAGCACGGCCATGTTCGTACCCGTCTATCTGAGCGAGCACGGCGTGCTCGCCGAAGGCACGCTCAACTGGCTCGTCCCGGTGGCCATGCTGGGGACGATGGCGGTGGGGGCCGGCCTGTACTCCTGGTGGTACGTGGCATCGGGGCGGCCCGGCCGCACCGCCGGCACCGAGCTCAGCGGGCCCCCGGCCACGGGGGACATCGCGGAGGCGCTGGCCGACGCCGGCCGGGAGGACCGGCGGCTGCGCCTGGCTCGCAACGCCGTGCCACGGCTGGACTATCTGCGTGCCTCGTCGCACTCGACCGAATGGACGAGCGTGGGCAGGGTCGCCCTCATAGCCGGCCCCCTCCTCCTCGGCCTGGGATTGTTCTCGATGGATAAGGCGCGAACACCCCAGCCCTACGCCTGGGGGATCTGGCTGTGGACGTACCCCGTCGCCCTCACGGGCGTCTACGTCTTGTGGCACCGGCGGCCCCGCCCGGGCAGGCGGGCCATCGAGCAGGGCCTGGCTCAGCTGGCGGTCTATCTGGGCGGGGACCTCCTGCCGTCGCTCGCGGGGACGGTGGGCTGGCTGAATCGCTACTGGGCCGCCCCGTCCAGCACCGGCGAGTACTACGTCGGCCCGCTGCACTGCGGCGCGGCCGGGACGGCGGCCGGATACCCGGTCATGGTGGACTTTGAGCCCGACGGGCTCTCCGACGAGGGGCTGACGTACCCGCCGCGGGTCGCCGTCTACGTTGCCGCGGTGCCCGCCCCTGAACCCACCGCCGCGCCGTCTGACCGCGCAGGCCAGCTCCGCGCCTTCATCAGCGATGCCGGGTTCACGGTTGACATCGAGCCCGACGCCGGGCTCGTCGCCCGCGCGACGCCGCCGACGGTGGAGGCCCTCCGCCGTGGTCCGGCGGGGCTCGGCAACCTCGGGCCGCTGATCGGTGACCTGGCCGCCCTGGCCGCCGCCGAGGGGGTCGTGCCGGCGCCCGCGGACTGACGGCGCGCCGGTCATCA
>WNFX01021490.1_pt1 | contig 16680 bp, 20 predicted proteins | sample 5400111 | NCBI WGS metagenome assembly WNFX01 (sample SAMN13153363, study PRJNA577476) | soil metagenome | isolation source: 40 cm soil or saprolite under grassland replicate 1 | place: USA:California | collected 2016-06-15 | reverse complement strand
AGTTAGTTGTTGTGAATTTTCCATAATTGCTAACTCAATAGACTAGCCAGCCAAGCCTAGGAAAATTCACTAAATCCGACCGGCTAGACTAGTCTGTTCAATCAACAATTATATATATTATATTTTTAGTTATTTTTTGAAAAACTTTGAAATTACATATAAAAGAAATAAGCAATTATGACGACAAAACATACAACAACAGAAAAGTCAGTTTCTTCCAAAGAGTCGTAGTCTTTTCTCTGCTTTTAAATGGATGGAAGATTTGATTAAAAGCTTGACAATTTTAATAAAAACTATTAAAATAAATAGTATCATGGTAAACCAAAAAAAACAAAAGCAATTATTTGAAGCAGTAAAAGAAAATAAAATCGAATCAGTTAAAAGTATCATCCGTGAAAATAAAAATGAGATAGATATTAATATTCCTAATGAAGAGGAGATTTCTGTCTTGGGGTTGGCTGTTGCCCGTGAGTATTGAGAAATAACCAAAGAGTTATTAGAGAACGATGCTAATCCTAACCTTAAAGACTCCGAGGGGAATACTCCTTTACACTTTGCTGCCGAAGCAAACAACTTAGAAATATTAAAAATGCTTGTTGAACACGGAGGGAATATTAATGCAGTAAATAATTATAATTGGTCAGTTCTCCATAGTGCAGCTTCCGGAATAATTAATGAAAGGGAAGATTGAGAAATTATAAAATGGTTATTAGAAAAAGGAGTAAGTGAGGAGGTTACAACTGAGAATGATTATACTGTTGAAGATATTTTTTTACAAAAAGATTATTCTTATGCTGAACATTACGAAAAAATTAAGAAAAACCCCAGCGGCGATTATCAAATTACATTAGAAACAGCGGGAAATATCGATTTTTCTTTTGTGAGAGCTGGTGCTAGTTACTTTCCTACTGAAACTGAAAAAGAGAGGGCAGAAAGCAAGCGGAGAGAACATTTGAATTGCTTGGCAAGATTATTTACTGGTAAAGAAGTTTGTGTAGCGATTTGTTGCCATGAAGGAAAGTTACTTGTAGCCAGTAATCGACGGGAGCCTAAATATGCTAAGGAATATATGAAGAAACTACAAAATTTTGCCAGAAATCCATCAGTAGTGAATTACGAAGAATTATTAAAAGAAGCTGTTGAGCAAACTTATAACAAATTATTAATTAAATCAGGTAGAATATCTCGGCACCTTGCTCGGCCGCTAGAAGAAAGTGAAAAAAAAATTTTACGTGAATTTAGAGACATGGCAAAAAAAGTAAAAAGTCAACAATCTAATTTAAGTGAATTGCAAGCGGTCGCAGAAAAATGATTTGCAGATCTAAAAAGACAAGGGGTTAAGAATTCGGAAGCTGATAAGAAATGAGACTATTTAATCCATTGACAGGACACAGTAAATATTGTTGATGCTGTTAAAAAAGGAGAATTAGACAAAAAAACATTGGAAGCGATTAAAGAAGGAAAAACAGAGTTCATTGAAGAATATAAAGGCGAAGAAGAAAAACTCCATGCTGAAATGAAAATAGTTAGCGAATTATATAAAAAAAGAGAAATTTCAGAAAAATATATTGGTCTTACAAAGTTAACTTGTCTTGACTGTTATTTGCTAATTGATATGCTTGGAAATGAAGGGTATAGATTGAAGACTTATGATAATCATGGAAAAAGTTATTCAAACATAACAGGATGAGTTATCCCAAATGTTTTGAAAGATAAAAAGGGAGAAGTAGAGAAAAGGAAAAATTTGCGAGTCCCCGAAAACTATAAAAAAGAGACTACCAGCAAAATACCGGCAGTAGAGTTAGCCGATGCAATAAAATTGTTGGGAGAGTTGCAGGTCAGCGAGAGAACTACTTCTCAGGTCCTCCAACAGTTTACTAATTTATCTCCTAAAAAATAAAAACTTTCGTTAAATTACCTAAAATGACCCATTTTTGCCGAAATTATTAACTTTTTATTTATCTTTTATTCCGTAAAATTTTTTTGCGGCTTCTAATTCATCTTTCGGAGCTTCATCAAGGTTTTTTAACTTTCCTACTTTAAACTTTTCTTTGGTTTTTTGGTCACAAAAAATTAATTCTCCTTTTTCGTTAAGCTGAAAGCCTCGAGATTTCATTTTTTTATTTAACTCCTTTAAATTTTTGTATGATTTCATATAAGTTATTTTAAGTTTTCTTTTCCGTGTGGATTTAATTTAATGTTATATTTTTAGTTGTTTTTTACCTTTTAGTAATTTATTCAACTTTTTCATAATTCTTTCCTTGTAATTTTTTAAACTATTTTCTTTTATTCCTGTGTTTTCCGTTACTTTGTTTAATTTAGGAGAATTTAATACTAATTCGATTGTTTTTAATCTTTTTCCAAGGCAATTAAATTTTTGGTTGAATTTCTGTTCTGTTTCTATATTTATCATAATTAATTCCTTAAAGGATAATTTTTCTAACTTACTTTTTTTCTTGCTATACAGCAAACTTCAACATTCCTAAAAGTTTTTTCTCGGGAGCCCTGATTATCTTGATTGGCTGAATTTTTAATAATTAATTTTTTTTACATTTTTTCAGTATGAAAAATTCATTAATCGATAATCAGGGATTTTCTCTCCCTACTGAGAAAAAAACTAAATTGGAAAGCCAAATTGCGGAACTGCAAACCCAAGAACAGCAAACTCAAAAGCAATTAAAACTTTGAGAAAACAAACTCAAAAAAGCAAATAATTTAGCGAATTGTTTAGAAACTGCGGATAAGTTTGCCGGTAAGTTTCTAGCCGAGGCGGTAGAAAGCGAAAAAGCCAAAGAGCAGTCGGATACTTGCTGATTAGAGTGCTTAATTCGCAACCAAGTAGAATTTAACTTAAAGTTTGAAGCAGGTGCGGAAGCCTTTGTTAAACTAGTCAGCGAAAGCATAGAAAGACAAGTCCAAAGTTTTCGTGATAAACTGGATAATATTCAAAGCCAACTCCTTCACCAAGAACGTAAATTTGCTCGTTTACAAGCTCGCCGACAAGGCAAAACTCTTTTAGATTGTGAATATCGCCAAAGTATCGGTTGCTTTGGTGATTATCAGTGTGATAATTGTCAGGTTAATTATTCAACCACCAATAGTGTTCAAACTGAATTGGAAGGAGGTACCTACTAAAATGGGAGCAGTAGAATTAAAGTTTGACGGATTTTTTGATAATCGCGAGTTATTAAAAGATTTTCGTTGCTCTAATTGTCAGCAATTCATTAGCGAGCAAGATATTAGCGAAAAGAATTATCAGCTTTGAGTTAGTGATTATGCTAACGATATCAGCAAAAGCGAATTCTTTGCGAATAGATTAAACCGCAATTTAACTTGCTATAATCTAACCTTTTGACTAAAAGGAGTAGAGCATGAGCAATGCCCTGAAATGGAAACTTGCGAAAACTGTTGCGAACGGTTCAAGTTGATAACTTATAACTAATCATTGAATTTCTTTTCGCTGAATTGGATTTAGTTTGCATAATTGACAAGTATTTTATAAATGCGTTCAAAATAACGAAATAACTTATTACCGAAAAGTTTTTTACGGAATTGAGGGAATTTTTGTTTTTTCTTTTTCCGAAAAAGATGAATGAATAAAAGCGGAGGGCAAATGACAAAGTAAAAAATAAGTTAAAAACTTATAATTAAATGTTTATTCCTACTGCTTTTTGAATACTTATTTTTTTTACTTTTGCTAACTTTTATTTCTTTTTTTCTCAACAAAATATTCTTTTGAATCATGGTAATTATTACTATTCTTTTTGTCTTTGTTTGGTATTTTTTGCCTGGCTATCAGGGTTAATTTTGCTTTTAGCAGGTTTTTTTCTCTTATTTCAAGGATTTTTTATTAATAACTTGCTGCTGTTTCTTTTCTCGGGCAAGACTTAATTTGCTTTTGAATTTTGCCTAGTTCCTGTTGTTCTTTTCAGCATTCTAATTCATAATGTTTTTGCAAATCTAACCAATAATCTTCTCTTACTCCTCAATAGCAACCTAAACGGTAAGAGAGTTCAGGCGTGATACCTTGCTTTTCGTTTAGAATTTTCTCCACGATTTTATTTTCTACCTGAATACTTTGGGCTAATTGTTCGGCAGATAATTTGTAAGTTTTCAATAACTCCTCTCGCAAAATTTCTCCAGGATGAATAGGATGTAAGTCTTTGTCTTTTACCATATAAGATTTTTACTTACCGTAGCGTTTATCATGGGGATTAATGTAAATATCATAAGCAAACTGTTTTTCTTTATCTCAGCGAAATAATAAGCGATATTGTTTACTTAAACGGATACTATGCTGGTCTTTGCCAATTTTCTCTAATCTACTACCGCTAGCTCCAAAAGGAAAATACAAAGTAATTTCGGATCAGTTTTTTGCTTGATAAACCAAAACTACTTTCCGGTGAGCGGCTTGTTTATCGCTGCGGCTAAGTTCTTGGAATTTAGGGACTTTTTCGCCTAAATAAAAGTTTTCGGTGTCTTGGTCTTTAAAGCGGTTGTTTTTGGGTTTTGCCATTTATTTTAATTTTTTTTTGTTTTGGCGGGTTTTTTCCTCTTTTTATCTTTTCCTAAACTTTTTTGTCAAGTCCTATTTTTTAAGCGAGTGGGAGAGAAATTATGAATGTGAGTTAGGAGGTTTTTCTTTCTTTTCTCGCTTTTTTGCCTTTGTTTTCATTGCTTTTTACCTCAAAATCTCCAATAAATAGTTCATCCTAGCAAGAAAACTAGCAAAACAGGCAAAAATAAGAGAGTTAAAAAGGATTTAGTTGCCGACATTTATTAAACATTCTTTTTTATGGTTTAGATTTTAATTCTTATTCTTTCTCCATCACCAAATAACTACACCGATAATTAATGCTAATAAAACTGCTACTACGATTATGGAATTAACAAAGCTTTACCAATTTTGCTTTTTACTGCTTTTATTTCCGCTTGAAATTCTTGCTTTTGCTGGCATTCCGAACAATAAATTCTTTTCTTGTTGTTTATGGTTATCTCGACAGTTTTTTCTCCCGAGGGTTTTATTTCTCTTCCGCAACTGCTACATTTTTTCATATTTAATAGTTTTTCAACACCTTTCTAAAACCGAATATTCCGCAGAATTAGTTATCATGGCTTTAGTTTGTTGGGTAAATTGGCTATGCTCGCTTACTAATTCCGGAGCAAGAAATTTGCCGTTAATATCTTTGGCTCCACTGCTTTCACAACTGCTTTGTTTATATTTACTAAACTGAAAATAATGGGCTAATTCATGACTAATAGTTTCTATCAAACCGGCGAAACTAATATCTAAATAACTTCCTGAACTAGCTAAATAACGCTCATGACCTAATTTATTAAATAAATAAACCTGATTCAAACTAATAGTTACTTTCTCTTTTTCTAAGCCACAGTTTCCCATTTCACCTTGGTTTTCTCCGTCTGGGATGAGTTTTTGATAAAAGCCGCCAAAGTTTAAAGGCAAACAATAATTAGTTAAATTTTGTTTTTCGGCAAAACGGTAAGCATAACCTTGGATTAAATCATCAAAAAAATGGTGAATAGCAGGATTTTGGGCTAAAATAAGCACTTTTGGCAATTGTTTTTGCTGATTTTGGTATTCTTGGAGGACTTTTGTTCTAATTGAGCGAAAGTTTGTTCTTTTTGTTGGATTTTGGCACTGATTTGTTTAGATTTTCATCACTGATAAAGGAGTAAACTACCGCTAATTAAAGATAAAAAAACTGCAAAAATAGCTATTCATTGTAAGGTTTTAGTTTTTGATTGATAATTATCTTGGTTTTTGGATGGGTTATCCATAGTTGAAATTTTTGCTTGCTTTCCTCTGGATTTTTACTACCAATAGCCTCTTTTCACATACTTATTAAAAGTGTATTTTTTGCTAGCCGGCATTTGTTCTTGATAATTAGCCAAACAATCTCCGCACAAAACTTTCTCTTTCACTTCCAAGCCTCAAAACCTTGGGTCATTGCGGTTCTTAATTACTCTTTTTTTGCTAGCGACAACAATGCTTTTTTCGCACTTTTCACACCAAGCATAATAATCACTATTAACCCTGATTTTTTCGCTTTTTTCACAAACACATTCCTTTAACTTTTTTTCTATTTCTTTCAAAGAACTAGCAAATAATTCATAGATTCCTTGGGCTTTTTCCTTTAAGCAAGCACAATTATTTAAATGTTCTTTATTTTTGAGCCATTTTCAAGCACAATCGGCGTTAACTGGCAAGTAGCCATAGTTAGTTAGTCATTCGCTTAATTCTATTTTCCAATGCTTTTTATACCATTTTTGTTGTTCTAAAAAACTAATCGGACTGCTGGCTCCACCCTCTTTTTTCATCAGGCAAGGATGGCAAATTAACTTATTATTTTCGTATAACTCAAACGCGTCTACTTGCTTGCTTTCGCACTGCGAGCAGCCTGAATATTCTCGCAAAAGTTTTAGTTGCTTAATCTTAGCTTCTTGCTCTTTTTGCTTATCTTCCAAAACTTTTTCATAAGAACTGTATTCCCCAGCTTTTTCTCTTTCCTGGTGATAATAGCAAGAACAACAATATTCGCGGTCAAATAACTGACAAGGTTTTTTCTGCTTACAGGCTGAACAATAATAACTTCTGAATTGGCGTTTAGCTTGATGATTTTCTTTTTCCCAGTCTATCATTTTTTTACTTATCTATAATTTATAGTATTTTATTAGAACACTATATTTATATAAGTATTTTTAATGATTTGCCACCGCCTATTGTCTAATTAAAAAAAGTAGCAAAAAAAATTTTCTTCTGGCAGTCGCTTCGCTCCTGCTTTCCTGGCTTTTCACAGGATTTTAGCATGCTTTTCACGTTCTAAGACTTTCCAAAAAATTGAAAAGGCTTTAAGCTTAGACCAAGCCAGGCTCAGCAATCAACATCCCCCTCAATTTTTAAATAATTTTTATTTTTTTTTTTTTTAAATTGACCTCCGGCGACCTTTTGGTTTAGCCTAGAAGGCTAAGGGTCTTTTCAATATTTTTAAAAAAAAGGGCGTAAAGAGATTGAAAGCAGGCAGAAAGGCGTTAAAAGGCATAAAAGTGAGTCAAAATGGCTGAAAATCTTGCGAAAAGCAGGCAAAAAAGCATAAAAGCAGGAAAAATTTTTTTTTGCTACTTTTTTTTTTAAGAGAGATTTATTTATTGGGATTGCTAGATCCAGGAGTGCCGTAAGCAGGTTGGATTTGAAGAGCTTGTTGTTCTTGCAATTCTACTTTCCTGTCAGCAACTATATCATTCTGAATACCTTCTTTGCTTGGTATATAAAGAACTTCACAGTTACGGTAATAACGGTCTGGACGGTGTGAACCGCCGTTTCACCAAACATTAAAGCAATTACCAGTATGAGAATACTGACCAATACAGCCTATACTTGCCCAAATATCAACGGAGCCAACAGTCGTGTCATAAGGACATTTATATATAAAATTCCTTCCAGAAAAATCAAATCTATCACACGCAAACTTTTTACTTTTTGGTCCGTCATTTCACCATATATTTTCGCATTCATTCATGAAACTTAATTGTCCAACACATCCAAAAGATGCTCACAATCCATCGCCAACCTCGGTATTAGCAGGACAGGCATAAATAACTGAATTAGTTGTATCAATCTCCGTTACAGGACACTGAAAACTTGCTCAATAAACTTTTCTTTCGCGCTTTCTATATCATAAATTCAAACATTCACCAAATTGTGACAGATGTGCAATACAACCAAAACTAGCCCAATCCCCACCTGTTGTTCAATGAGTTAATGGGCAGTTATTCATTATTAATTTTGCAGTTTTAGATGTTTGTGGCTCATCTGAGTAAACAACTTCTTGCTGGTTAGTGTTAGTTAATGTTGCTAGCCCCAATAAAGGCACGATTAATTTATTTATTTTCATAATACTTATATTTTTAAGTAAAAGATTTTTTATGTTTGGATTTTTTGGGAAACTGAGACTAATATTTAATCCTCTTTTAGATTAGATATTAGAGGGAGCGGAGAAAACTCCTTTTATTTTAGTGGCATTTAAACTAACTAACCAAAAGCAATTTAGCCTGAACAATCAACTCGTTATAATTCTCCTCAGCCAAACCAGCCAGATAATTCTCAACTTGCTGGGGTAATACATCACGCTGAATAATCCTGGCTAAACGTTGATGAACCTGCTCTTTCTGGCTTGGATCTAACTTGTTATAAAGCATAATTAGTTCACAATAACCTTGCTTTACTGATATTTCTACCATTATTCTTTACTTTCGCCTCCGACAATTACCTTTTTTCAATCATAGTTTCGCCAAAGACCATCTCTGGTTTTTCGTAAATGGGATTAAGCAAAATCCAAGTTTCTCGACCGACGGGGAAAGTTATTCCGGACTTGGTAAATTCTAATTTTTTTAATTCTTCTAAAAAATGTTTTTTTTGCTCGTCGGTAATTTGTAAATTAGCCAAAATTTCCTGGTTGCTAAAAATCTCTTGACAATTTTCTTGATTTCAAATCCCTTTACAAACTACTTTTTTGACTGGAATAACTTTAAAATAGTAGCATATTTGTTCGTAGGCTGTTTGAATGATTTTTTGGAGTTGGAGTTTGTTCACTTATTTTAATTTTTTGCTAGTTTTTTACCTCTTTTCATAGAAAAAGTTTCCAGCATATTTATTAAAAATAAACCTTTCATAACTAAAATTACTATTTTGTGTACTTCCTCGTGCTGCTATAAACTCTCCTTCGTTGATTCCATTTCTTTGAGCTTCAACCACACGTTGCCGTATTTCAGAAGAAGCCTCAGCAGGAAGTTCAAATTTTTTTATTATGCTCGTGTCACGAACAGCCTCTAAAGCATAATCCCTTCACGACCGTCCTATTCACGACCGCCGTTCTATTAATCTCGTCCTGTCAAAATTAATCTCAACTCAGTCTCCTACTTTCCAAGTGTTAAAAGGGTAAGAATTACTGCAAATTAAATAACTTGTCTTCTCGTTTTTTCACTCTATTTTTCTATCCGTATCTACTCACATTCAAGTAACATAATAATACTTTACTGGATCCTTCTCATAAAATTTATTGTCAACTTCGGTAATTGTATGTACTCTTCAATCTGGCATGTTAATTACCCTTTCCTTTCGTAAAAAAAATCTCGACCATTATAGGTCACCTTTTCATAACTTCCTCTACCATTTTTAACATTACCTTGAACTATCAAGCATTCACCTTGGATAGAACTAGAACGCACTGCTTCATTGATAAAATTTTGAGCAGTTGATGAAGCAGCAGGAGCAACAGTCAAGCCTGTATCAAAAACATTACCACATTTTATACAACGATTATAGTCGTCAAGCAAAGACTTTTGTGTAGATTGACAAGTTTGACAATATTTAGTTATTTCCATATTTATTTCCTTTCGTATGTCTTTTTTTTAAAAAATACAGCAAACTAATTCCACTCACCAAGACTATTAAACTTCCTGCTATCAGAACTGTTTTTGGCAATTTATTCTCCCCAGATCCACGAGAGGTATTTATAATCTCTGTTAACCTTTTTTCTTTTAGAACATGTTGTTGTTGTTGTTGTTGTTGTTGTTGGAAAAAATGGGTAGTTGTTTCTTTATCCATATTTTCGTTGTCCTCATTTATTTCTATAAACCGAGATTGAGGTTCAGAATAAGAACTTGGTTGGTAAGAAATAGAAGACGATGAACTACCGCCGCTTCTGAATTGATTAAATCTTTCCTCAACTCTTCTCTCGTTTTCTTGACCAATTCGAAAACTTTCTTCCTGCTCTCGTCTAAATTTTTCTAAATGAGCTTTTTGTCTTCTTTCTGCTTCTTCTGTGCCCGCATCATCAAACATTCCGCCGCATTTTAAGCAGCGATTTCAGTCGTCAAGCAAAGTTTTCTTAACGGTAGAATTGCAACAACAAATTCCGATATCTTGGTTATGAATTTGAGATTGAGATCTGATTACCGAAAAATCTTGATTACTTGGTTGCCTAAATTCTAATGTTCTTTGATTATTAAACTCTCTACCACTACCAAAGATACTCGAATTTCAAAGATCTGAACCACCTATATTTTCCCTACCGAAATCCGAACTAGAAGCCGGTGTTTTTACTGTAAAAGATTGTCCATTAATAACCCCATTGCTTTCTTCTATCTTATATTCAACAGTAGAATTACCCTTAATATCCGGGCGACGCAAAAATGGCGGCATTGGGCTATTAGCAGCCGCCTGCTTAATAAATTCTAGTGCTCGTCCTGGATAAACAGTGTAAACCCTCTTTTCTCCACTATTTTCATAGCGAACATTATACTCAACTCCTTCTTGATAATTTTGGAGTTTTTTTTCAATATCATTAAGTTTAACCATAATTTTGCCTCCTAATTATTTTCTAAATACCGCTTTTGTGTAATTAAAACTTCCACTCCGCGAATCATATTGAAGTTGTTCAGCTGCATAATTACCACTTTGCAAATTACCTTCTGTATGTCCATAGTCAACGCTGGATCCAACACGATTTGCTTCACTGATAGTATTTCTCACATCGGACGAAGCTCTATTTGCTATAAGGGTCAAAGCGGATGTATTTCTCTCTGTGCCAGTAGTCACTACCATAGCACTAAAAAGATTTCTACAATTTAAACAACGATTAGAATCTCAACTTGTCGAGTTTTGGGTAGATTGACATGTGTTACAATATCTCAATGGCATAATTATCTTTCACCTCCTTTCAAATTATTATTTTTTGCTACATTTAAGGCAATAGCAACCTGGTTTTTGTTTAAATTAAATCTTGTCATGGTATTTAATATTCCTTTCTTTATTAACTAAATTTAACTTCTTACTTAACTACGCTTATCAGGGGAGGGCTTCGGCCCAATAATTACAACCTCAGAGTCAACCAGAATTCTCATTAAGCATTCCTCATCTAGGCTTAGTTAGACCTGTTTTGCTAATTTACATTTAGCCTAACCTGTTTTTTGTTAAATACTTAATAAGCGGAACAGGCAAGAAATCTTATTAAATATTCTTTTCGCTTTTTTGACTTTGGGGAAAAGCTTGTCTTTTTTTAAAAAAGTTTAAGCCTGAAAAGGAACGAAGTTGTTTTTTGAACCGATTAAAACTTTTGTGGTTTGGTTAAACAATAACCCTAAACGCTTAACTTTGATTTTATTTCCAAAGTTGCTAAGGAAAATTATTTTTTTGTTAACCTAGGATTACGGGGTTAAATAATAAACCCAAATGGATTTTAATCCATATAATTTATTTTACAATTTTTAATTAAATTTGGTTAAAATAATTCCAATTTTATACAAGCATAAATTTTTTCTTATATTGAGGTGTGCACGCGCACGTAATAGAAAATCTGGGTTTAATTTAAGTTAGGTTGATTTTTCTTTCTCCCTAATCAATAACCAAGGGCTAAAAAGGAGCCAACCAGAAGAAACAAGCCACCAATTAATAAATAGGTATTGTTAGAACTTTTGACCGGAATTTGTTTATTTGCTTTTGTTTTAATTTCCGTTTTTACCGGAGTTTCTGGTGAAACTAAACTTTGCAACTGAACTACATGAGCATTATGGGAAGTATTTCCCCGAACTACTAATTGCTGAGCATGCCCCAATAAATCCATTAAAATAGTGCCTTGTCAGGAGACTACTCTAAATTTCTTTTGTTTAATGCCGCTTACTAATTTGCTAAATTGTTCGCTAGTTAAATTGTTTAGGTTTTTAGTTTTAATAGGATTATTCTCAATATTTAGGCTTTCCAAATTAGGAAAATTGCTTAACAGCCAGGCAAAATCAATCTCCTTTAATTGGTTGCCGAAAAAGTTTAGTTTTTTTAGTTTATCCTTGTTAGGCAAAGTTTCTAGTCAGGTTAAGTCTTCAAACTTGTTATTGTAAGCATTTAAGGAGATTAAAGCAGTAAACTCCGAAAGATTGGCCTCACCTGCTAAATCATTATTGCTAATGTCTAAATATTTGATTTTGCTTTTATTGGTTTTGTTATTTATGTACTCTTGAAAATCTTGGGTCATATAAATAATTTTATTTACAACTTAGCTTTTATTCTTTTAGTTAAAACTAAACTGAGGTACTTTTGCAACGATGCAAAACAATATTATTCCATTCCCGGAGAGGAAAAATTATAAAAATATTTTCGATAACTATTTAAATAACTAGTTCAGTTTACTTCTAAACCTTTCTTTTCTCTTTGGCTTATAGCAATAAAATCATTAGCAATTTCGAGGAAGATTTTTTCAAAAAATACTTTTTCCTCTCCTCAAAAACGGTCAGATTCATAATAATTATAAATACATTGGGCAAACCATTTAAACTTGACTTTGTCAGTAATTTGTTGATAAAACGGCGAATTTTTGGTTTTGAATTCTAACTCTTCTCAAAAATTTTCAAATTCAGGATATTTTTCTTTAATTTTTTTTATTGTCATATTATTTAGTTTTATGCTAAAATTATCGTAATCTCCTTTTTGCTTTCTTATAATCGTGTTTACTTATCTCAATTTCTCAGGCTTGATTGTTCTCTCAAAGAAAAAAGCAACGTCATTGACCGCCAATTCTAATGCTGTAATAATCTTTTACTGCTTCAATTGGTTCAAAACGAAAACCAGAAAAAATGTGAAAATCCCGCTTATCTCGGGCATTAACCACTACTTTTATTCGTCATCGTGCTTTTTCGGCAGGTTGAATTCCTGACCACTGCTTAAATCATTTACCGAGCATGTATTCTCCCACCGCCGGTTCTTTAAACTTTTTTCGTTTAGCGGGTTGAGGCATGTTTTAAACTTTTAGACTTTGTTTTATAAGGCGTAATCTGTTCTTTTATAACTTCTATCCTGGCTTTGGCTAATTCTTCTTCGTAACTTCGTTGTAAATTAAGTCAAAGTTCAACCGAACTATCAAAATAAAAAGCTAAACGAGCGGCTAAATCTGGGGTAATATCTGCCCTTTCTTCACAAACTCACTTTATTTGTTCTTTGGGAACTTTGAGAGCATCAGCTAATTCTTGGGGACTGATATCACGGGGAATTAATATTTCTTCACGCAAAATCGTGCCGGGATGAATAGGCTTAATAATAAATTTCTCTTGTTGATTAGTTCTTTTCATAAGTTAATTTTTGTCAAAAGCAAAAAATTAATGCTTAAATTCGCCCACTAATCAAAGATTAAAGTCGCCCAGGGAGCATTTTCTTTTAACATTTTCGCCATTATGTAAATAACAAACCTCGCTTTTTTAATGAATTACTTCCGAATTGCTTCCGCAGTTGCCTCCGTGGTGTTTCGTAGGTTTATTTTATAAACATTATAAATCTTATGTGGAAGCATTTTTTAAAGAGAATTTACTGGTTTTCTTTGTTAGTTTTTAAACTCTCCGTAAGTTTTTATTCATCATCTTTTTATATCTTTTTTCTCTGGTTCGGTGGCTTGGTTTCAGTTTTTAATTATGGCTTTTGCTAGCAAGATCTTAACTTGTAATTGGACTATTTTATTGGATTTGTCTTTCATGCTTTTATTTATTGGGCTTCCAAGGTGGAGGTTTGCTCTCATTGGGTTGTTTCATAGGATTTTTGCTCGTTTGATTCTGCTAAATCCTTTTGTAAATGAGTGTTTTGTTTTTCTGCTTGTAATTGTTGCCGAAGATTATGACTGATCTGTTTTTCTTGGACAAGATTATTTTCGGCAGTTAGGCGTTTTTCTTGTTCATCGGTTAGTTTCTGCTCCAATTGATTAATAATTTCGTTTTTTTCAGTTAACTTTTGCTGAATTTGCTCTCGTTGGGTTGTTTCATAGGATTTTTGCTCGTTTGATTCTGCTAAATCCTTTTGTAAATGAGTGTTTTGTTTTTTTAAACTGCTATTCTCGCCCTGAATTTGGCTTAATTTATATTCTAATTGGTTGATTTTAGTTAAAAAGTTTGCTGGTGGTTCGCTAGTTAACGAATTTGGGACTGATAGTTCCGGTAATTCTAAACTTACTTTAACTGGTGTTACGGATTCAGGTTTTAACTTTCAACGAGGTTTTTCTAACCAGAACTTTCCAGCCAGAATGTCGTTAGTGTCATCTCCGTTATCATTATAAATATTTAGCCAATATAAAGCGGTGGTTCTTATGCTTTTATGTCCTAATAGTTTAGATAGTAGCGGGAGTGGTAAACCGGCTTCGGCATGATAAGTAGCAAAGGCTCGTCGTAAAGTATGTGGGGTTAGTTCGGTATTGGTTGGCAAGTTTAATTCTCGCTTAATTTTCTTTAAAAAGTGGTAAAAGTTAAAGCGGTTGGTGTGGTTAGGTTTCCATTCGTATTTTTTGAGTTCTTTGATAACTTTTTTAGGAATATAAACATAACGCTTTTTTTGACCTTTGGTTTTGGTGATCCGATATAAGCCTTTATGAGTTTTGGCGGACAAGTCAAAGTTTATTGCTTCACTTACACGCAAACCTGCCTCATGGCAAAGTAAAAATAAGCCATAATGAGCTTGTCTTTTATATTCTCCTTGCCGGTTAGAAATCTTTAAAATTTGCGGAGGAATTCTCTCTAAAAGTGATAAATTAGGAAGCATTTTATTTAAAAATTAAAATAATATCCTCCTGGGTTAGTTATTTGATTTTACAATAATTAATTTTTACTAACTTTTACACTTTGCACAAAAGGCTAACTCTCCCTGATAAATTAAGTATTTCAAGCAAAAAATCTTTTCCGCACTCATCACATTTATCGGTTTCCGAAACTAGTTTTAAACATAATGCGAGCATTTTATTTTTTCCTCTGGCATGACTTACTTTCTATGCTTTTCGTAGCATTGGAGGGCTTTTTCCAAAACCTCAATCATTAAACATTCCTCTTCCATGGCTAATTTCTTTAACTCTTTATGAAATTCCGGTTTAGCCTTTAAAGACAAAGGTTTAGTTCTACCGGTAATTCTTTTATCATACGGAGAAGTTTCAGGAGCCTGTAAATTAGAACTAGCCTCCCGCGGTGCTTCTCCCAATATTTCTAAACTTCGTAGCCTTTTGACTTTCTTTCACTTATTCATAAATATATTTTATATCTACCGCTTTAAATATGCCGCTTTCTATAAATAATCAAGTAAACTATTAACCAGCTTCTTTGCTTGCTTGGCTAGTTTCTTATACTTGACTTCGGCAATAGTCTTTCCTTCATTTTGGATTTGTTTATAGCTAGCTCTTTCCATCACATAAAAAGGAGAACAAGTATAACCAGTTCTTTTTAAATAGGCTTGAATTACCTGGGCTTCGGTCTGGTTAGAGAGACGAAAAGGAATAAATAAGAGTTTTTTTTTGTCTATCCCTGCTTGCTTTAAAGCATTAAACTCTTTAACAGCGGGCACTAAATCGGCTCGACTAGCTCCGGTAGGTTGGACTATTAAATTAGCATGCTGGGCAATTTCTAAGGTTCCTTGGCTAGTGCGAGCAGGAGCATCTATGATTATTAAATCATATTGTTTAGCATGAGGTCAAACTTCTTTAACGGAATTAAAGACTTGGCTAGGCACTTTGCCTTGAATTTTATTTCATTCATAACTAGTGGCTTGTTGGCTATCACAATCAGCTAAAAGAACTTTAATTTTCTTTTTCTTGGCTTCCACGACTAAGGCTTGGGCAAGAGTGCTTTTTCCTACTCCGCCTTTTTGAGAGATAAATGCAATGATAGTCATAATTATAAAGGATGGCAATTTTTAATCCACAAGTGATTAGTGGTATTAATTTTAAACCAGAAAAAGAAGCGATACCTCTTGCCTTGATAAGTAGTCTCTCATTTAAATACCTTCTTCTCTCCTGGATAATCAATCGGTTCCGATTTCTTATTATCAAACCTCTTTTCCATTATTTCCAGAATCAGCTCATTGGTAATCCATTCACGACCTTTCTTTTTCCGATAGTGATCAGTAATAGTAACCGCGATTATTGACTGATAATTAAAAGTAATTTTTAATTCATAAGTTCATTGCCATTCATTATACTTTTCACTAAATATCTCGGTAATTAATTTAAATGGTTTCGACATGCATCACTGGCTTTCTAGGTTCTAAAATTACTTTCACTTGGATGGGGTCTAATAACTTGCTAGCATAATCAACTAACCGATCCAAAGTAAACTTTTCGATACAACAAAAAAAAATATCCTCGGTTTAGCGGGGTGGGGTTTTCCGGCAAGTCATAATTAACCTCTTGGTTATTTTTGGGGTCTTCTAGTCTCTCCAAGTATTTTTTAAATTCATTGTTCATATCTATAATTTTAATGTCTGCCGCTATATTTATACCGCTTTCTGTTTTAAACAAACCGGCTAAAAAAACTATGCTTATAGCCACTAACTAGCAAAATGTTCCTCATGCCCCCTATATCTAATTTAGGCAAAATATCTGGCTTTTGGTAGGTATTCAGGAGAAAGTAACCACTTTTACCCGCGGTATTTAAATACCTAACTTTTCGCATAATCTCCCCTAGTTGGCTAATAAACTTCTCGTAGATAGACAAAATTTTAACTTGTGCAGAAAACTTCTTGATTTGAGGCATTAATTGCTGTTGCTTTGGTAGCACTCGGCAAACTTTTTTAACCATTTTAGGCTTTTTTTTCTCCTCTCTGCCAACTTCAATAAAAAACTTTCCTAATTTTTCTTTAACCTCCTCTAA
>WNFX01010151.1_pt1 | contig 16682 bp, 10 predicted proteins | sample 5400111 | NCBI WGS metagenome assembly WNFX01 (sample SAMN13153363, study PRJNA577476) | soil metagenome | isolation source: 40 cm soil or saprolite under grassland replicate 1 | place: USA:California | collected 2016-06-15 | reverse complement strand
CGTTTTCACGCTGGCGGTAGGCATCGGGCTGAACACGACGATTTTTAGTTTGATCAACGATCTGTTTCTGCGCGGTCTGCTGTTCAAGGAACCGTCGCGCGTTGTCCACCTGTATGGGGGAGACAAATCGCGTGATCTCGTTGACATCGGAGTGTCCGCGCCGCGTTACATGCATTACCGCGAAGGGCAGACATTGTTCGACGGCCTGGCTGCGGAAAATTTCTTCGCATTTACGCTCACAGGTCTCGGGGATCCGGCCCAAATTTTCGGAGGCAGACTAACCTCGAACTATTTTGATGTTCTTGGAGTGCGGCCGATTCGCGGCCGTAATTTTCTGCCCGAGGAAGAAGAGGGCGCGGACGTGGCACTCGTCACGGAAAATTTCTGGAAAAAACGACTCGGCGGCGATCCGAATGTGATCGGTCGAAGCATCACGCTTGACGGAACGGTGCATACGATCGTCGGAGTTCTGCCTAACATGCCGGTAACCTGGTTCGGTGCGAATCCGATTGTCGAGGTTTGGACAACCAAGCCGTTTCAGTTGCCGGGATTCAGTTACGAACGATTGATGCGCGGCACGAGTTTTCTCCGGGTCGTTGGAAGAATGAAACCAGGGATTACGGTCCAGCAGGTATTGGCGGCGTTGCCGTCACTCGATCAGAGTTATCGGACGCAATATCCGAATAAGATCGACAGCGTCTTCACGACCACGCTGCGGACACTGCCCCAGGACGTGACGCAGACTTTCCGCGCGGGCTTCGCCACGCTCTTCGCAGCGGTGAGTTTCGTCTTGCTGATCGCGTGCAGCAATGTCGCCAATTTGTTGCTCGTTCGTTTCAGCGGTCGGCGGCGCGAGATCGCGTTGCGAATGGCGATCGGTGCCTCGCGCGCAGGCATTGTGCGGTTATTTGTGTTCGAAAGTTTACTCGTCAGTCTAATTGCGGGAGCAATCGGTGCATTCGTGGCGTGGCGATTAGTTCCGCTCGTCCCGAGAATGGCTTCCAACTTCCTTCCGCTGGAAGCGAACACCGCGACAAGCTTGTCGATTCCGGTGCTGATTTTCACGATCGCACTGTCGATCCTGACCGGACTGTTGATGGGAGTTTATCCGGCGGTCCAAGCTTCCCACGCCGATTTAGTGGGCGGCTTGAAAGAGGGCGGCCGCGGCACGAGCGGGAGTGTGCGCCAGCAACGTTTCCGCAAAATCCTCGTAGGCGCGCAGGTCGCGCTCTCGGTCACGCTGCTGGCTGGCGCGGCGTTGCTCATCACGAGTTTCATCCGGTTGAGTCAGCAGAACATAGGCTTCCGTTCCCAAAATCTTTGGACGGGCGCAATTACACTGCCGGTCTCGCAATATCCCGATGCTCAGTCGCGTCAGCGTTTTGCAGAACAAATACTTGATGAGTTGCGCAATGTTCGCGGTCTCGAGAGCGCGACAATCAGCGGCGATATTCCTTTGAATGGAGGTAATCGCACGCTTTATGCGCGCGCGGACCGCGATGTTCCGCCCATGGAGAAACGCGCCGGCGCGCCAAGCCACGACATCGCGCCCGATTATTTCAAAACCTGGGGTGTTCCCCTTCTGGCTGGACGTGAGTTCAATGAGCACGACACGGCCGACGCACAGAAGGTCTGTCTGATTAGTCAGGCCGGGGCGAAGAAGGTTTTCCCAAATGAAAATCCAATCGGCAAAACACTCTTGGTGACAAGCCTCGGTGTGCCGTGCGAGATCGTCGGAATCGTCGGAGATGTGCGCTCCATTCGAGTGGCGGAAGCGCCGGGCATGGAATTTTATCTGCCATGGGCGCAGGAAAATTTTCCATTCGTTAACGTGGCCGTGCGCAGCAATCTCAAAGTCGATACGGTCACGAAGCTCGTGCAATCCGTGCTCACCAAAGTGAACCCTGGATTGGCAATCGCCGTGCCGCAAAGCATGGACGCGGTCGTCGCGCAAGCGTTGGGTCAGGCGCGTTTGATGATGTGGCTGCTTGGAATTTTTGCGGGAGTCGCGTTGCTCCTGGCGAGCATCGGAATTTACGGAGCAGTCGCGTACACTGTCGAACAACGCACTGGCGAAATCGGTGTGCGAATGGCGCTCGGTGCGCAAACACGCGACGTGTTGCGTCTGGTTGTGAGTCAAGGAATGAAACCGGTTTTCATCGGGCTCGCCATTGGGATTGCCTCAGCGTTTGCGCTCGGTCGTTTAATTACGTCGCAGCTTTATGACGTTTCGGCGTACAATCCGGCTCTGCTTGCCGGCTCGACACTTTTGCTCGCGACAATCGCTCTGATTGCGTGTTTGCTCCCGGCGCGACGCGCTACACACGTTGATCCGATTCAAGCGCTGCGCGCCGAATAAGATGAGTGATCCCAAATTTACTCTTCGGGAGCTCCGCAAATCTCCAGTCGTTATTTGCTTTGCGAATTCCTTTGAATATCCGTGGCGTTTCGCTGTCTGACATTTGTCTCGCAACCTGCATATGCATCCGCGTTTTATAATTTCTCTTATTTTCGCCGCGTTCATCACGCCGACGATTTTCGGGCAAGACAAAAGCCAGCCGACCGCCGACGAACTAGTGGGCAAAAACATCGAAGCCAAGGGCGGCGCGACTGCGCTGCATGATCTTCAGTCGCTGCGCCTCACCGGCAAGCTGTTGGTGCACGAGGGCGCTCAGATTGAGCTCGGCTATCTGCAAATCAAAAAGCGAGCCGATGAAGTGCGCACCGAAGCTTCTCTTCAAGGCATGACCCAGATCCAGGCCTATGACGGCAAAGAAGGATGGACAGTATCACCATTTTTTGGACGCAAAGATCCCGAACGCATGTCTGCCGATGACGTCAAGGCACTGATAGAGGACTCGGAGATCGACGGCGCATTGGTTGATTGGCAGACAAAGGGAAGCAGCGTCGAATACCTCGGAACTGAGGACGTCGAGGGAACGCTCGCGCATAAGTTAAAAGTAGTCCGGAAGAATGGGGACGTGAGCTTCGTCTATTTGGATCCTGATCATTTCCTGGAGATTCGCGTCCTGACGGAACGCATCAGACACGGCGCGCACGAAGAGGTGGAGACAGATCTCGGAGACTACGAAAAAGCGGGGGGCGTATTTGTTCCGACTTCAATCGAGTCCGGACGCAAAGGAGCGCCGGACAAACAAAGAATTGTTATCGATAAAGTCGAAGCCAACGTGCCCGTCGATGACGCGGTATTTCATTTCCCGGCTTCGAAATAATTTTACCGATGCTCTAATGAGTGACCGCTTCACTGATTTCGTTAACACCTGGCTTCAGCCAGGTGCGGAGAGCAAAGAAACCCGTGAGCCGTTTCAACGGCTTTCTCCCGGAGCAAAACCGTTGAAACGGTTTGTCTGTTTTCGCGCGGAGCACCGGGCTGAAGCCCGGTATTAATGAGAACCGTTATGCGTTTCTGCACATCTCAGCATTAGCCACTCATGTACCCTCTCAAATTTCTTTTGCCCGTCCCATTGTTTTTCTGTGCCATTCTTTGTCACGCGGCGGACGCGCCCTACAGTTCCTCTACCATCTCCGGGCTTGGCGCGCGCAACATCGGCTCCGCAACAATGAGCGGGCGCATCTCGGCCATTGCGGGAGTGCGCGAGCCCTCGGGTAAAATCACGCTTTTCGTTGGCTCGGCCAGCGGCGGCGTTTGGAAATCCGACGACAGCGGAACGCGGTACCGCCCCGTGTTCGATGAACAACATGTGCAATCGATAGGCGCGCTCGCGCTCGATCCTAAGAATTCGAAGAATGTATGGGTCGGAACCGGCGAATCGTGGACCCGTAACACCGTTTCGATTGGCCACGGAATCTATAAGTCAACTGATGGCGGTGAGACGTGGACACATGTTGATTTGGAAAAATCGGAGCGTATCGCAAAGATTGCGGTGAGTCCGGCGAGTAGCAACACGGTGTTCGCCGCGGTTCCCGGCGCGTTGTGGAGCGATTCGCCTGATCGCGGTCTGTACAAAACAACCGATGGTGGCAAAACGTGGCAGCAGGTTCTCAAGGGACCAAATCTTTCGACCGGCTGCACGGATATTGCAATCGATCCGAACAATCCCGACATCATGTTTGCCGCCATGTGGGATTTCCGGCGCAAAGGCTGGGAGTACCGCTCGGGCGGCGAAAGTCCCACCGCGCCTTCGGCCAGCGGATTGTTTCGGTCCACAGACGGCGGCAATACCTGGACGGAGATCACGACTGAGGCCAAAGGTTTCCCCAAGAAACCGTACGGCCGCATCGCAGTAGCGATCGCGCCTTCTAATGCCAAACGCGTTTATGCTTTTGTGGAATCGCCGGAGAGCGCGTTGTTCGTTTCGGATGACGGCGGGATGACATGGGAGAAGCGTGATAAGAGCCAGTGGATGGTATGGCGTCCATTCTACTTCGCGAATCTGATCGTCGATCCAAAAAATCCAGACCGCCTGTTCAAGCCCGATGGAGCACTCATCGTGAGCGAGGACGGAGGGAAAAGTTTCGCGGTGGTCGGCGGTTTCCAAGGAGCTCACGGCGATGCGCACGTTGTGTGGATCGACCCTACCAACACGCAGGTGGTGTTCGTGGGAGACGATGGCGGAATGTGGTACTCCTACAACGGTGGCAGCAAATGGTGGAAAGGCGAAAACCTGCCGGTGTCTCAGTTTTATCACGTCAGCCTCGACGACAACGATCCGTACCGCGTTTACGGCGGTTTGCAGGACAATAGTTCCTGGGTGGGCGATTCGCAGTATCCTGGTGGCATCACGAACGCGCAGTGGGAAAACATGTACAACGGCGATGGCTTTTGGATGTTTCCAGATCCGGCGGATCCCGATTACATCTATGCCGAGTATCAAGGCGGCGAGATTGCGCGGATAAATCGTCACACGCATGAAGCTCGCAACATAAAACCCCGACCGAATTACAAAGAAAAACTGCGGTTTAATTGGAACACGCCAATTGCGCTTTCGCCGAATGAGAAGGGGACGATTTATCTCGGCGGGCAATTTCTTTTTCGCTCACGCGATCACGGCCAGAATTGGGAACGCATTTCGCCAGACCTGACGACCAACGATCCGCAAAAACAGAAGCAGGAACAATCGGGCGGCGTCACGGTGGACAATTCGTCGGCGGAAATGCACACCACGATTTATTCCATTAGCGAATCGCCTAAACAGAAAGGGCTGATCTGGGTCGGCACGGACGACGGCAATCTTCAACTCACGCGCGATGGCGGTAAGACATGGACAAACGTCGTCGGCAATATTTCTAATTTGCCGAAAAATTCATGGGTGAACTGGGTTCAGGCCAGCAACTTCAACGCCGGTGCTGCATACGCGGCCTTTGATCGGCATACCTTTGGCGACATGGCGCCGTACATTTTCAAAACGACTGATTACGGTAAGACATGGACGCCGCTCGTGAGCCCGCAGGATCCGAAAGGCGTTCGCGGATACGCTCACGTCATCAAGGAAGATTTGGTTAAACCGGATCTGCTCTTTCTCGGTACGGAGTTTGGGCTTTGGGTCTCGATCGACGGAGGAAAAGACTGGGCGCAATTCAAAGGGAATCATTTTCCTGCGGTTGCCGTGCGCGACCTGGCAATTCACCCCCGAGATAACGATTTGGTTTTGGCGACACACGGCCGCGGCATCTGGATCATCGACGACATCACGCCGTTGCGCGCGTTGACGCCGGATTTGTTGAAGCAGGACGTCGCGTTTGTTTCAGCGCGCCCGGTGCAACAGCGGATCGAAGGCCAAGGCGGGTGGCCAAATGGCGATGCAGTTTTCGTCGGCGATAACCCACCTGACGCTGCCGTGATCAATTATTACCAGCGCGAACGCCATCTGTTTGGAAAAATGAAACTCGAAGTTCTGGATTCCTCCGGACGCGTCATCGATGAATTGCCGGCCAGCAAACGTCCGGGTCTGAACCGAGTGACGTGGACAATGCGCGCAAAGCCGCCGCGTGTGCCGCCAGCGGCGCAGGTCGCAGGCTCTGCGATTCGCGGGCCGCGGCTCGTGCCGGGTGAGTACACCGTGCGTCTGACCAAGGCAGGCAAAGTTTCGGAGACGAAGTTGACGGTTGGTCTGGATCGTCGCGCAAAATTTAGCGCGGCAGACCGCAAAGCGGAGTTCGACGCTGCGATGCGCGTTCACACGTTGTTCGGCGAAGAAAGTGCGCTGATGGATCGGATTCTCGCGTTGCGGAAAACATTGGCCCAAACTGGCGCGGGATTGCCGGAAGGCGATCCGCTTCGCAAAAACATCTCCGACTTTGACGGCAAGGTTGACGCAGTGCGAAAGAAGATCGTCGCGACCACCGAGGGCGGCGCAATCACCGGCGAAGAACGCTTGCGCGAACACACCGACCAGCTTTACGGAGCAATCCTCAGTTACGAAGGAAAACCAGGCGCGTACCAGACCGCCTACATCGATGCGCTGAAGCGCGAACTCGATGACGTGACGAAAGAATTCGACCAACTACTCGCGCAGGACCTACCCGGGTTAAACGATTTGCTCAAGTCCAAAGGTGAACAGCCGATTGCGGCACCGCCGGCCAAAATTACGGCCAATGAGAAGGCGCTGAAGCTCGGCGGCTCGAAGACTGGCGTGAATGTGCTCCGCTGACTCGGAGATCGGTAACCGATTCTGATTGCGCCGAGCGACGGCTGATTGATCAGACCACCCGGCGTCGTCTGCCGCCCAGTCCCGTCGATTTCATTGCGGCGAGTGCGTCCCGCTGGGAAAACTTAACTATCTGGTCGTCGCGTGGCTATAAATAGTCATCGGGCTGGCGGTGGTCGGAATCGGCCCCACCCTGTCACACGGCATCGGAATACCGGATGTTGTAGTGAACGTGTAGCACATTTTCTTTGCGGTCTTCATGACCCGCTGTGGTTGTGCCGGGCGCACTACATTCTTGCTCGAATCAGCAGCAAATGCCGATGCGCAAAATGCGAGCGTGAACACAACACTTGCGCATCGAACCGATGAACCGCACAAGCGACTAAACCTGTTTCCTATTGTCACGCTGTAATCGTGATTCCGCTTCGAATTTTGCGCAAGCTTATTTAGAGACTATTCAAGACAAAGAAGCGACACTTTCAGCATTGCGAATTGCACCACTGATCGCAATCGACTCGCTCCCACAAAGTGATGACGTGCCGCACACTTCAAGATCGAACAGCACGCAGACTAAAGCGTTCGAAAGTCTACCTAAAGTCTGCGTCAGGTCGCGCTTTCTAGAAAAGCGCAATTAGAATCTTGTTCGACCGGTGGGACGCGACATCGCAGGGTTAAAAGCAAACCTCATTTTGCCGGAGCCAGCGAATATGCGTCTCGGTGACCAGAAATCAGTGACCGATTACGCGCACCGAGGGGTCATTGATCAAAGCGCCCGGCGTCGTCTGCCGCCCGGTCCAGTCGATTTCATGGCGGTCAATAAATCGAATCGGCGAGACCGTCTTCGTGCCTATTGGCTGCAGTTTAACACGTTGTGGAATAAGCGAACCGGTGACGAAAACCGTCCGCTCTTCGACTTTCTGCTCACGCTTGGAAGCTCGGTTGCCCGTGGGGTCGGCAAGCACCGTTCCGGCAAACATACTGGCCGCGATGAAAATTGTAGCGCTGGAAGATATCAGCGTCTTCACAAACTAACCTACGCCCGGGAAGGTGCGGCGCGCAAATTATCGAAACGATGACGATGGTCCCTTCCAGAAAAGCAAGAGAGGCAATGGCTGTTGCCACTACCTCTCTGCGGGACCAAACCAAAGTTTCATGGTCAGAATTTCTTCGTTAGGCGCCCGTAAACGAAACGGCCGGTAGCATCGTAAGTGAATCCGGGATAACCGACGCCGTTTCCGCCTTCCCCGTATGCCTTCGGCGGGTCCTGACCGAAAATGTTATTGCATCCGATAGTAATGATTGTGCCTCGGAGCAGATAGTCCAAAACGCTACGACTGTAGTTGCTGGTCTGAGCCACGGCCTTTTCCAGAGGCGCGCCATCCTTGCCGCGAACGAAGTCTTTCGGGCTCTTGGAATAGCCGGGCACAGGCTGTTCCTCGACTGGAATCAGGGCGGTGAAGTCATAGGAAAGCTGACCGTCGAAGGTCCAGGTCTGGTGAACCCAGTGCTGGTGAAGGTTTGGCGTAAATTCGTTGAATCCGTCGATGAAGCGCACGATGGTAACGAGATCGAAGCCTTTCCATGTCCACTCGAGGCTGGATTGGCCTTTCCATTTATACCAACCTTCATTCGAGAGGCCTGGGTCCGTGGTTCTGCCGGCCAGGTTGCCCGGCCTTGGCCCGAACTCCGCGAAGATGAACTGCGGGAAGAGGAATTCATCCAGGTAGGTTGCTTGAGTGATGGAGCTGAAGGTCCCCCAAGGCGTCTGGCGCTGGTAGGAAAGGCCGAAGTCAAACCCGCGAGCCTCTTGCGAACCGAGGTTTTGATTTGCAAGTGTGATACGGGTGATGAATCCGCCAGCATCGCGCTCGACAATGCCTGGAGCGCGGAGCGGTCACAACTCCGGTGCGCTCGATGTCCCAAAAGTCAACCGAGAGATTCAGCCCAGGCGCGTATTTTGGCGAGTAAACAAAGCCGCCACTGAACGAGCGCGAATCTTCAGGTTGAAGATTCGGGTTGCTAGTTATAAGGGTGTTCGTTTCAGATTCGAGCAGGCCACCTTTGAGCGGATCGTGAGTAACCTCCAACGTTGAGACCGGGGACCCAAACAGTTCCTCAAGTGACGGTTCACGAAAGCCTTCGCCCCAAGCATGCCAACCTTTGGCACCAAGACATTGCTATCGTTGTTCAGAAACTCTTCAAATCGCCCCCCAGCGGTAAACTCCAGGGAATAAAAGCCGGGAATTGCTGCATGGGTCTCGCTCACGACTTGCGGATTTTTGCCGTCGCCTCTGGAGTAGGTACTCGTCACGGGGCTGAAGATAGGAATTCTAGTCTCTGCGTAAATCGCATAAGAATTTCGGCTGCCGTGAGCACCTGGAACTGGCGAGTTGCCGACGATGTCTCCCTCCAAATTGAGCATATCGGGATTCTCGCTCAGTTGCTCCCGCCGCCATTGACCACCGACGGCTAAGCCAACGCCGCCAGCCGGCAGGTGAAAGAGGTCGGTTGTGTAGATGGTGGCATCTAACGTGGCCAACTTTGAGGTGTCCTCGTCCTTGGGGTGCGCTCTGGCGAACTCGACCGTGGCCGAATTGGACGAGATTGGAACGCGATAATCACCAAACGGATTAAACGCGACAGTCGTGCCGATGAATTGCGGAGATGTAGGGTCAAAGATCGGATCGGCCTGGTTTACGATGCGGTTGAAACGCGAGGCGGACACCTGCGTCCCAGTCTGGGTATTCTTCAGCTGACTGTAACGGAACCCCGTGTCGTACCCCCAGCTCCCGTCAAACAGCTTGTCTCCCTTGATGCCGATGGTGCTTAGCCATGCGTCAGTTTCGTTATCGAACAAACGGTTCCCAAATTCAGCCAGACGCGCGCGCGTCCCGCCGGAGATAATCTGCTCGAAGGGATTAAAAGGATTGAATGCGTCAGCCGGGACACCTGTTTCCGCATGAGTGGGTGTGTTGGGTGGTTCCGCGCCTGGCGCAATCGGCGAATGCGGCGGAATAGCTAGTATGGTCTGACCCTTCGTTTCGAACGAACCGGTTGCGGGGGGCGCCAGTTCATTATGCGTGTTCACGTTCTGATAAAAGCCATCCGCATAGACGACCATCTGATCGCCAAAGATCTTATGGTCAGCACTCAACCACAGCCCATAACGCTCCGATTCCGGGAGCGAGGACGAGAACAGATTGAAATTAAAGCCGGGACGCAGACCGCCGGCCGCCCTGACACGGCCATTAGCATCGTAGAGATACCTGTTTGCCGGGGACAATCCGTTAGTGAAATCTGGTGCAGATGCGAATTCAGTACCACCAGGATTTAAATTCTTGCCACCAGCGGCTCCCGCCACATCGCTGCTAAGCTGCAGATTATACGGGCTGTTATTCGAGCTCAGGAATGGCGGAGTGAGCGAGAAACCGCGATCGTGGTTGAAGATCGAGTTGCGATGATAGTAATTCAAGACGCCGGTAATGTTTGTATCTCCCTTGCCAACACCGAAGATCGCCGATGCGTCCAATTCGCCGGAGTCTTTATCGAGGGTGTTGCCGTATTGGATCCTTGCTTCCGCGCCATTGTAATCATGACGCATCTTGAGGTTTACAACACCCGCTACCGCATCCGCGCCATACGTGGTGGAAGCGCCGTCTTTCAGAATTTCAATGGTCTCAATGGCGGCTTGGGGAATCGAATTCAAATCGACAAACATCACATTGACCAAGCCTGGGTTGTTGCCCGTGGGATAGACTGCTACCCGGCGCCCATCCAAAAGGATGAGAGTCGCTCTCGCATCGAAACCGCGAAGAGCAATTGTCGCAGCACCCACAGCGGTGTTGGAGCCGTTCTCATTATTCGAAACCGGAATTATGTTGGCGTTAGCGATCGGGAGGCTTTGGAGAAATCGCTCTGTGGTAAATTCACCTGATTTGTTAATGTTCTCGCGGTTGTAGATATCAACAGGGTTCGGTCCGACTTCTTCTGCCGTCGGAATATTTGAACCCGTTACGATGACACGCTGGGCGCGATAGTGAGAGGGATTCCAACGCAGGCTATGAGAGCCATGCGAAAGAGTCCGAACTTGCAAAGTCCGGTAATAGTCATGGGTTTCTCCTTTGGTTAGGTTAGGCTTTTCTCTAAAATGTCACACAATTGTAACAATTCAGACCCAAGCGACTAAGAAGAATCCCGGAGGATGGCAAGACTATTTTTTACTTTTTTTGAAATATTTTTGAACAGCCGCCCACCCGGGTGTCGCAGCCGAAAAAATCTTTGCGGAAAGCTACGATCGCAGGGCAAGCTTTCGCTCCGAATGACAAGAAGGTGAATCGCGCTTTTGGGGGAGCAAAGAGTCGTTTGCTCTACCCTAGGAAGAGTTAAAAATCCGCGACAGGCATGAAACTAAAATCTTTCGTCACCTTCTTCATATTGGTTTCCAAGCCTGGACAGGTCGAGCGCGATTCGCGCGATGCTGTAGAACAGGAGGAACGCGCCGATCGGCACGAGCCAGACGCCCAATCCGGGATCGCCGCCGTAGGTTACGACGCCGCCGAGAAAGAATCCCGCCGGCAGGAGGATGGCGGCCCAAATCAATGCAAAGGAAATCGACGGCCGGAGCTCGAAGCGTTCCACGCTTCGCGCCGTCAAACCCGCGGCGATGTTCAAGAGCGCGAGCAGCGTTCCGTGCGCGTGCGCGAGCGTGAACATGAGCCGCCGCATTTCGTTTCCAACATCGACATACCAGCCGATCTTGAAGCCATGCAGCGTTTCAAGCGCGCCGCCTAGCGATAAAAAGACGAGCAGCGACCACCAGCCGAAGCGCAAATTGCGATCAGAACTGTGCATGATGGATGGCGCGCGATCGGATGGGCGGATCATTCCGCGAGAATAATCGGTTTGTCGTCGCGTTCGCTCCGCAATCGTTGGAAAACATCTTGCCGGAAATGGCCATCCGAATCGATTGCAGTCTCCGGTCGATAAACCGTATTCGCATGGCGCAGTTGGCGCAGCCATTTTTCGTAGGCGTGCGTCGCCGCTTCGCTGAGCGGACGGTCAGTCGCGGAGTAGATAAAGGGGAAACCGGAGAATCCGGGCAGCGTCTGCAGCGATTTCCAGGCATCAAAGCGGACCGCCGGGTAAGGATCGGTCATGCTGTAAATGAGATAGGGATAAAGCCAGTCGCGGCCCGCAATTTTTTGTGCACTTTCCCAGCCCATGCCCCAGGCGATGAGCGCGCGCTGGCCGGCGTCGCCTTTTAAAATCCATTGCACGGCAGCGGCAATGGTTTGGTCGTCCTGCGAAAGTTCTGGTACGGGCTGGTTATACCACGCGTGCAGTTTCTGCGCAGTCCATGCAAGCGTCTGGTCGAGATGACAAAGATTGCAGGCATTAGGCCGCCCATAGGCGATGCTTTCCTGCACGGTCGGCGACGATACCTGATGGCTGCGCATCGCGTGCAGCAAACCAAATGTCGTGCGGGGCATATGGCAGTTGTAACAGCGGCTGCCGGATGAGTCTGCGGCATGATGCGTGTGCGCAACGAGCCTTGCGCTCATCTCTTTGTGGCATTGCAAGCAGGCCACGTCGGAATCCATCTTCGGTTTTAACTGGCCAGTGCGCGCCCACGTGTGCGCATCAGTTTGGCCCGGAGAATCGAGGTGCATTTCGTGGCATGAGATGCACGAGAATTCTCTGCCGCGAAAACAGGGCGACGCTTGCACCCCATTGAACTCTCGGCCGGTCACGCGAATCATACCATCGTCCCAGAATCGATTTGTGAAAAAATCCGGTTCGGTACGGCGGATGAAATCCTTCTGTTCGCTGTGATCCGGCGCGTTTGGTTGCACGACGAAACGTTGAGCGAGATCGTGAGCGCCAGGACGGAAACCGGCGCCGTGCCGATTGAAATCGATCTTGTCCGTCATGTTGTTGAAGGCCCAGACGCTGTGACATTGACCGCAGGCAAGCGCTGAGTCCGGACCCTTCAAGCGCGCAGGATTGGTCACCGTCGGATCGGACTTTGTGGTAAGGTGAACTTCGAAACGTCGAATTGGATTGCGGTTGCGCTCGATGTGTTCGCGTCCCTCGCTATGGCAGGCCTCGCACGCGATCCCGAACTCGGCGACCTGTGAATCCCACTTGTTGCCTTCGACAAAACGCGATTGGCCCTGGGTTACATGGCAATCCATGCACGCGCCGTTCCACGCGCCCAGAGAATAATATTCCTTCAAATCCGGCGGAATCAGGAATGTCTTGCTGACCGGCGCCCACATTTTTTCACCAACAATGTAGGCGAAAGGAAATTGTTGCAGGGTGCGACCCTGGCCGGTATCGAGCCACAGGATTTGCAATGTATGCGAACCGGTCACGAGTACGACTTGTTGCGGGTCGCCATAGCTGCCGCCTTCTGGGCGCATGCGGACAAAGAACTTATCGCCGCGCCGCTCTGCTTTGTATTCACGCCCGTTGAATGCCAGTTCGAGCGCTCCCATCGCCGCCGGAAGCGTGTCCGGCGTCGCTACCTGTGTCATGGTGCGATGGAATGATGCGTGCCAGCTCGCATAATTCTCGATGTGACACGCGCGGCAAGAGTTCGAGGTCACGTAACCGTCGACCTGTGATTTGATGGGACGATTCTCCGGTGGCTGTGCTTCGCGCCGAAAGTCGCGGAGCGAAATCAATGTGAGAACGCTTGCGCTTGCGATCGTTGTGATAACCAATAGCCCATGCCACCAGGATCGAGACAGCTTCGCCACAATTTCTCGGATCGATATTATGGGAAGTGGGACGCGCTGGCAAACCTGCCTTTCAACGGCGCGGCTGTACGAACCGCTCGCAGAATTTCTTAGCTAACATAACACTCATGAAGAGATGCAGCCTGTTGACAGCGCGGCGCACCCTTTCGGCGAAATCAGTCGTGCCGGAACTTATTTTATTTGGTCGCCGGGTTCCTGTAGACAGTCATAGGGCTGGCAGTGGTCGGAATTGAGCTGACCCTGTCACAAGGCACAGGAATACCGGACGTTGTAGTGAACGTATAGCACATTTTTTTAGCGGTCTTCATGAGCCGCTGTGGCTGTGCCGGGAGCAGTACGTTTTTGCTCGGATCAGCAGCAAACGCCGATGCGCAAAATGCCAACGTGAGCACGACACTCGCGCATCGAACCGACGAACCGCACAGGCGACTAAACCTGTTTTCTATTCTCATGCCGTAATCGTGATTCCGTTTCGAATTTTGGGCAAGCTTATTTAGAGGCTCGCATCTTCATGGAGGTTGCCGCATTACGCGCGATGGCGAGCGATTGCGGAGTTGAAAAACATTCGATTGGTTCTGCGGAACGCTGGGAGTTAGTGTGTCGATGACCAATGGTGGACAAGCCCGGCATTGCTGTTGTTTTTCATCACATTGGTCCTTATCACCATGCGCGGCTCAATGCGGCGGCTGATAGATTGTCGGTGACCGGAATTGAGTGGTCAGCCAAGGGATATGACGCGTGGGGTGTAGCGGAAGCTCCTCCTCGGTATCAGAAAATCTCTCTCTTCCCCGAAGCGACAGATCACTACCCCGCAAGAGCAACGCTTCGGCGAGCGTTTTGCTCAGCGTTGGAGCACGTCAATCCTGATGTCGTGGCAGTGAACGGCTGGAACAATTTCGGGTCGCTGGCTGCCGCGAATTGTTGCGTGGACCGGGGAATACCCATGGTGGTAATGTCGGAGAGCGCTCGCGGTGACGAGCCCCGCACTTGGTGGAAGGAAATTATCAAGCGACGGATCGTCAATCTTTACTCTGCCGCACTTGTAGGCGGTCAGCGTCACGTTGAGTATCTCGTTGAACTTGGCGTGCCTCGCGATCGAATCTTCACCGGCTACGATGTAGTCGATAACGCTTATTTTGCGCGACGCACTCTCGAGATTCGAAATTCCCACCTTCGCCAAGGCTACGGCGGGCAAGCTGCATTCGAAATTCGAAAAAAGTACGGGTTACCTGAGACTTACTTTCTTGCGTCAGCGCGGTTTATCGAGAAGAAGAATCTCACGAGGCTTATCAGAGCTTACGCGGAATATCGAGACAGGTTGAAAGGGACCGGGGTCACCGACCCCGGCTACAACAGGGGCGCGCCGTGGGACCTCTTGCTGTTGGGTGATGGGCCGATGCGGGAAACTCTCAACGCTCAACTCGCAACTCTCAACTTACACCCCCACGTGCATCTTCCGGGGTTTAAACAATACGACGAGTTGCCTGTTTACTACGCATTGGCGAATGCGTTCGTCCATGCAAGTACGACTGAGCAATGGGGGCTCGTTGTGAATGAAGCCATTGCGTCGGGCCTGCCAGTGATTGTGTCCGAACGGTGCGGATGCGCGCCGGAACTCGTGCAAGGCAACGGGTTTAGTTTCGATCCGATGGATGAGCATGAGTTGGCCTCACAGCTGTTCAAGATGGCTGCGTTGTCAGACGACGATCGAAAGTGCCTGGGAGATGCCAGCTACAGCATTGCAGCAGATTTTTCGCCGGATCGTTTTGGCGAAGGTTTGGAGAGTGCAGCCAGGGTGGCACTGGAACTCACGCCAAAGAGATTTGGAATAATCGATCGGGCGTTGTTATTCGCTGCGTCGAAGTACGGGCAATGAAATGAACGATCCGGTAGCTGCTTATTTCGACAAACACGCGGAGACTCATAAGCGCCAGTTCGTGGGAAGCGGGTCCGGCGCCAGTTTTTATTTTCAAACACGCTTGAAACTGGCGTGTGAATTGGCCGGCGCATCAACCGGGCGGTTACTCGACTGCGCTGCGGGCAGTGGTGAAATAACCTGCGCATTGCTCGAATCCGGCAGGTTTCCTCATGCGACTATAGTGGATATTTCGCCGGCGATGTTGCAGAGCGCACGGGAACTCCTGAGCTCACAAGTTACCAACGTGGAGCTCGAATTCGTTCATTCGGACATATTCAACTTCAAGCCGTCTGATTCCGGTTTCGATCTCATTCTCTGCCTCGGATTGATTGCCCATGTTGGGCGGCTGGACGTCCTGCTGCCGCATTTGAAATCGATGTTGATGCCGAGCGGGCGCATCATTTTGCAGACAACACTTACGGATCACGCCGGAACCCGAATCGTGCGTGCACTCACCACGCCTCGCGAGCTGGCCAAGCGCGGGTACCGCATTTCCTGGTTTTCGCAACGGGACATCGCCGATGCGTGCCATGCTGCCGGCTTGCGGATCGTGGACATGCGACGGCATAGTCTTGGCATTCCGTTTGGGGACCGATTTTCGCGCTCGGCAAATCTTCAATTGGAAAAGCGGTTCCAAAAGTGGGCGAGCCGGCACGGAGCCGATGCGATTTACCTGCTCGGCGCTACATGAAAGTCGGTTTTCTAGTCGGCAGCGTTTCACGCGAAGCAGGCGGATTGTTTCAAAGCGTGCGCGGACTGGCCAAAGCGGTGGCGTCCGCGAATGCGACGGCGAGCGTGTTCGGCATCAGCGACGAAAAGAGCGCTGTCGATTCACTCGAGTGGCAGCCGCTTTCTGTTCATGCGTTTCGACCACGATTCCGAGCTTGGGGCTACTCAAACCAACTCTTGCCTGCCTTGCTCAGAGCTGATCTCGACATTCTGTCCACCCACGGCTTGTGGAAATATTGCTCCGTTGCTTCGCATCAATGGCATCGCCGGTCGGGTCGGCCATACATCGTTCATCCGCATGGCATGTTGGAACGGTGGGCGTTGCAAAATGCAAAGTGGAAAAAACAAATCGCTGCGCTGCTTTATGAAGGTACGCATCTGCGCGACGCGGCATGCCTGCGTGCCTTGTGTGAAGCGGAAGCGCAATCCATTCGCGCCTACGGAATGCGCAACCCGATTTGCATCATTCCCAATGGCGTTGATTTGCCAGATCTGGTCGAGAGTTCAGCGTTGGAAGTTGAGAGCCTGCCATTTCAAAAATTTGCTCAAGGCCGAAAAGTTCTGCTCTACTTGGGCAGACTTCATCCAAAGAAAAACGTAGTTAATCTGGTTCGGGCTTGGAAACAAATGCTCGAATCGCATCCA
>WNFX01011085.1_pt1 | contig 16683 bp, 17 predicted proteins | sample 5400111 | NCBI WGS metagenome assembly WNFX01 (sample SAMN13153363, study PRJNA577476) | soil metagenome | isolation source: 40 cm soil or saprolite under grassland replicate 1 | place: USA:California | collected 2016-06-15 | reverse complement strand
CTTCCGCCACAACGCACTCCGCGGGGTCGACGGATCTCGCGGCAATCGATAGGCGAGCAGCACCCACGATGTCCGACGCGACGACACCCGCCGATTATGACGACATCCGCAACAGCGGTTGCACAACTCGATGGAGGACCCGCGGACCTACCCCCGGAGAATGAGCGGACAGGTCTCCTAGCAAGGAGTACGCGATGAAGTGAACTCGTCGATCTAAATGCAGTCGGCCTGACGGCGCGCGGTTCCGATTGACGAGCGGTCGTTCGCCTGTCAAAGTCGTGCGGTCAAGTCCTGTGGGCCTTCGGGTTCGCAGGACTTGGCGTTTTAAGGAGATCGACCCCCTCCTTCTCAGAGGGGAGGTCGTTCGCTAGCGGTGGCTAGCGGGCGCAACGCTCCTCCTTACCATGGAACTTCTCAGGCAACCGGTGGCAGCCCACGGCAAGGGTTTTGGCTTGTTTTCCCGGGTCCGGCGCGAAGTCGATTTGCCGCTGATTGCCACCGGTTGCAACCACGGGGCTCCATAAAGGCTCCATTCTTCGTTGTCTGAACTGGCTACACCAGCGGCCATGAGCCCTGGCGCGGCCGATGCCGCTGCCGGCGCCGAAGGCGACCCTTGCCCGTGAAGCGGCCGATGCCGTTCGTGGCGTTCGCTTCGTCGATTACGACGATGTGGTGAGAGAGCTGGTGCCGAGTTGTGTGTCATTGAATGTGGATCGCGAGCTTGCCGCGGGTGTGGGTGGTGCCGAGCGCAGTGAGCGCGTCGGGGGCCGACGAGGTGTACCTCTACAAGAAGGCCGGCGACACTACGAACACGTGGCTCTTCGCCGCCTTCGATGCGCCGCTGCAAGGCGAGGCTCCGCAGATGTACTTCGCAACGATCACGCCAACGTGCGTGACGTCGAGCTATCGCGTCGGCAAGGCGCCGCTTGTAGCGCGAGCTCCGACGACGTCACACCTGGCCCAAGCAAGGTAGACGCCAAGCAAACGACCGGGTGCGCGCTCGCGCGCGCGCCCGGTCTCGCTCACCTGATCTCATCCGCCAGCAGCGAGTAGGAGACCATGTCGCGGCGCTCGCCGCGGACCTCCAGCCAGCCCCGCTGGACGCCCTCGCGGGTGAAGCCCGCTTTCTCGGCCACGCGCTGGGAGGCGGTGTTCTCGACGTCCGCGTGCAGCTGGAGCCGCTTGGCGACGGTGTTCTCGACCACCCACCGCACGAGCAGGATCAGTGCCCGCGGCGCGATGCTGCGGCCTCGCTCCGCGCTGGCGACCCAGTAGCCGAACTCGGTGCGCTCGGCCTCGAGCCCGCGGAAGCCACAGCCGCCGAGCAGCTCGCTGGTCTGCGCGTCGAAGGCGCCGACGTTCCCCGATCCCTCGGCGTTCCGCTCGGGCTGGTGGGAGATGAACTCGCGCCCGTCCTTGTTCGTGTACGGGAACGGGATCATCGGCAGCCAGTAGTGGAGCGTCTCGTCGTTGCAGGCCTCGACGAGCGCCGGCAGGTCGTCCATGGTCCACGGTCGCAGGGTCACGACGCCGTCCGTCAACTCCTCGAACAGCTCCACCGGCTCGGCGGTCAGATCAGCCTCCGCTCGGCCGCCCAGCGCGTCAGCTCGTGCCGCGACGAGAGCTGGAGCTTCCGCAGGACGCTCGACACGTGGGCCTCGACCGTCTTCACGGACAGGTGGAGCCGCGCCGCGATCTCCTTGTAGCGGTAGCCGCGCGCGATCAGCTGCAGCACCTCGCGCTCGCGCGGCGTCAGCTCGTTGAGCTCCGCGTCGTCGCCGACCCGGTCGCCTTCGCGGAACGCGTCGAGCACGAAGCCGGCGAGCCGCGGCGAGAAGACCGCATCGCCGTCGGCGACCCGCGTCACGGCGGAGGTGAGCTCGTCGCCCGAGATCGTCTTCGTCACGTACCCGCGGGCGCCCGCGCGGATCACGCCGATCACGTCCTCCGCGGCATCCGAGACCGAGAGCGCGAGGAACTTCACGCCGGGCCGTTCCTGCGACACACCGGCGATCACCGCCTCGCCGCCGCCGTCCGGCAGGTGGACGTCCAGCAGGACGACGTCCGGATCGAGCTCGCGGATCATCGGCACCGCCTCCGCGACGGATCCTGCCTCGCCGACGATCTCGACGGCGTCGCCGAGCTCGCCGCGTACGCCGGCACGGAAGAGCTCGTGGTCGTCGACGAGGACGACGCGGCGCTTCACGGCTTGCTCCGGGGGAGCAGGAGCTCGACCTCGGTGCCCTCGCCCGGCGACGAGGTCACCGTGGCGCTGCCTCCCGCACGCGTCATGCGGCCTTCGATCGACTCGGCGATGCCGCGACGGTCTTCGGGCACGGCGCCGCGGTCGAAGCCGGCTCCGCGGTCGCGGACGAAGACGCTCGCCCGCGCGTCGTCGGCCTCCGCATAGACGTCCACCTCGTCCGCGCCCGAGAACTTCGCCGCGTTCACCATCGCCTCGCGGGCAGCGAGCACGAGCGGACGCAGATCGTCGGTGAGCTCGCAGTCGCCGCCGCTCGCCAGCTCGACGCGCACGCCGTGCAGCTCCTCCACCTCGGAGGCCGCCGCTGCAAGCGCACCGCTCAGGGTTCCGCCGAGAGCCGTCGTCCCGTCGCCGTAGAGCCAGGAGCGGAGCTCGCGCTCCTGGCGCCGCGCGAGCGAGCCGACGCGGCGCGGCTCCTCCGCGTGCCGCTGGATCAACGCGAGCGTCTGGAGGACGGAGTCGTGCACGCGGGCGGCGACGTCCGCGCGCTCCTCCGAGCGAATCCGCGCAGTGCGCTCGGAGTCTCGCTCGACTGCAAGCCGCCAGAGCCAGGGGCCGAGGATGAGGAGGAGTGCCGCGGCGACCGCTCCCGGAGACGCGAAGCCGACGGAGGTGCCGCCGCCGGTGAGGAGTACGACGCCTCCCGCCATCGCGAGCCCGACGCCGACCGGCGGAACCGCGGCGCCCGGACGCAGGCCACCGCGTCGCCAGATCATCGCAAGGCCGACGCCGATCATCGCGATGGCGACGACCGCAGTCCAGCGCAGCCCGATCCCGCGCAGCAGAGCGACTCCGGCGAAGAGAAGCAGCACGGGCGCGAGTCGCGACCGCTCCGACGTCCACGCCCAGATGGCGAGGTAGAGGAGGATTCCTGCGCCGCCCGCGAGCGCGAGCAGCGCGAAGACGAAGCGGACGAGGTTGGCGTCGAGGCTGAGCGCGGCCGCGATCCCGCCGCAGACGCCGGCGATCAGGCGATCGTCGGCGCTGCGTGCGAGTCGCGGGACCGGCATTCCGGTCAGCCCGTCGCCCGGTCGATGTCGATCTCCCCGACGCCCACGTTCGCGTCGACGACGAGCACCGGCCCGCCGGCGGGGGTCGACGGCGCCTTCCGTCCGGACTCGACGACCTTCCAGCCGCTCTGTTCCTGGCCGAGGATCTTGAGATCGCCGACGTGGCCCTTCACGTGGTAGGCGACGACTGCGTTGCTCGGGACGACGAGGTGGACGCGGCCGAGCCCGACTCGGAGCCGGAGCGGCGTCCTGCCGGCCGGAAGCGCCGCGTGCGACATGTCGAGCTCGAGCGTGCCGATGCCGAGCTTGTACGCCTGGTTCAGCTCGGCGGGCGAGGAGATCCGGTAGGTCCGGTCGCCGACGCCGTCGCCGAGGTTCCCGATCGCGGCGACCGCGACTGCCGCGGACGCCACTGCGGCGACGATCAGCGCCGCGAGCACGCCGAGGAAGACGCGCAGGGTACGGCGTCGCCCGCGTTCGGCTCGCCGCTGACGCCAGAGGATGATCGCGCCGACGACTGCGAGCACGACCCAGACGCCGTCTCCGCTCGGCCAGAGGTCTTTGTTGCCGACCAGGATCAGGCCGGCGAGCGCCAGCAGCCCGAGGCCGATGACGGCCCACGGCCGCTCCCGACGGGTCCGCAGCACCTCCGCTGCGATCGACTCGTCCTTCCCCTCCTCGGGAAGGATGAGCCAGCCGGCGACGTAGACGAGGAGCCCGGAGCCGCCGAGCACGGTGAGGATGATGAAGCCGATCCGGAAGATGATCGGATCGAGGTCGAAGTACTGGGCCAGGCCGCCCGCGACGCCGGCGACCTTGCGATCGGTCCGGCTCCGCTCGAGGCGGCGGGCCTGCGGTGCACTGTGTGATGTGGTTTCTGTCATGGGTCGAGCCTGCCTGGGCGCGGGGCGCGTGCCTATCCGGAATGTCCCTGGTCCGACCCTACAATCGACCCGTGGCCGAGAAAGTGATCACGGACAACCGCCGTGCCAGGCATGAGTACCACCTGCTCGAGCGCCACGAGGCCGGGATGGTGCTCACGGGCACGGAGGTGAAGTCGCTGCGCCAGGGCCGGATCACGCTCGGGAGCGCGTACGCCGACGTTGAGGGGTTTCAAAACCCGGGTTCCACCGTGCAGGCGGTCGGCGGCGGCGCCATGAGAGCATCGGCGAATGCTGCTTTCCTTCGCCTACCTCGCCTTCTCGGCTGTGTTGCGGTTACTTGTTGGACGACGGGGGAGCGAGTTCGCCAAAGACGTCGAGTTGCTCGTCTTGCGCCACCAGCTCGCAGTGCTCGGACGGCAAGCGGATCGTCCTTCGTTCCGGCCAGCCGATCGCGCCTTCCTCGCTGCGCTCGTCCGGCTCCTGCCACAGCGGCGTCGGCAAGGGCTGAGCGTCACTCCCCAGACTCTTCTGCGCTGGCACCGGCAGCTGGTGCAACGCAAGTGGACGCAGCCGCGGCGACGTCCCGGCCGTCCACCCCTCGACGATCGCGTGCGACAGCTCGTGCTACGCCTCGGGCGCGAGAATCCGCGTTGGGGCTATTCGCGGATCGCGGGCGAGCTGCTGAAGCTAGGCTTGCGCGTGTCGTCGAGCACGGTGCGGCGACTGTTAATCGCGAATGGTCTTGAGCCGGCGCCGCGACGTGCAGGCCCGAGCTGGCGCGACTTCCTCCGCCAGCAAGCCGCGAGCATGCTGGCGTGTGACTTCTTCACGGTTGAGACACTCTCACTTCGTCGCTTCTACGTGCTGTTCTTCATCGAGCTCGACAGCCGCCGTGTCCATCTCGCCGGTTGCACGACCAATCCGACCGGCGACTGGGTAACTCAGCAGGCTCGCAACCTCAGCTTCACCGGCCTGCTCGAGCGGATCCGGTTCCTGATCCACGACCGCGACAGCAAGTTCACTGCTGCCTTCGACGAGATCTTTCGCAGCGAAGGAATCACTGTGATCCGCACACCGATCCGAGCCCCACAAGCAAACGCCTATGCCGAGCGCTTCGTCCGCACCGTCCGGGCCGAGTGCCTCGACTGGCTGTTGATCATTGGCCGCCGTCACCTCGAACACGTCCTACGCATCTACACCCAGCACTACAACCGCGAGCGGCCCCATCGAGCACTCGCGCTCCTCTCGCCCGAATCGGCGATCGCAGCCTGGCAACCGCCCGGCGGAGCAGTCAAGCGTCGCGACCAACTCGGGGGACTCATCCACGAATACCACCGCGCCGCAGCATGAACCCGCATTTTGAAACCCTTCACGGCAAATGTCACGCGGCGGCGTGCCATAGTCGGCTGATGCTCAACGCTGTGTTCAGCTACCCGAGTGACGCGCTGTGAATGCCGAGCGGGAGCGTTTCGAGGCGGAGCCGTTCTCGATCGACGTTTCCGACGAGGTGCTGACCGATCTAAGAGCGCGCCTCGTAAACACGCGCCTGCCCGATCGATCGCCGGCGCCCACGTGGGAACACGGCACAGACCGCGATTACCTCGATGGCCTAATCGGCTACTGGCACGAGCAGTTCGATTGGCGAGCCGCGGAGCGCGAGTTGAACCGCTTCGCCCACTTCCGGGCGACGCTCGACGGCATGCGGATTCACTTCGTGCATGAGCGCGCTCGCCACGGCGACGGCATCCCGTTGATCCTGACTCACGGCTGGCCGAGCAACTTCGTGGAGCTATTGCCACTTGTGCCGTTGCTGACCGATCCGGCTGCGCACGGCATCGACGGCCCCGCTTTCGATCTGGTTATTCCATCTTTGCCCGGTTACGGGTTCTCCGAGCGCCTGCAGCACACTGGCGTTACGTATGCCTACACGGCAGCTCTCTGGCACCGCCTGATGCAGGGCCTTGGCTACACGCGCTATGGCGCCGGCGGCGGAGACTTCGGCGCAGGCGTAGCGACCTTCATGGCGCTCGAGGACCCGAAGCCGTTGCTCGGCCTGCACCTGACCAACCTCGAGCTCACGCCCTACGTGGGCGAGGACTCGCCGCCGTTGTCAGCGGCGGAACGCGCGTACCTCGAGCAGGGCGAGCGCTGGGATGCGACCGAGCGGGGTTACACAGCCATCCAGTCGACGAAGCCGCAGACGCTCAGTTACGCGCTTAACGACTCGCCCGCTGGGCTCGCGGCCTGGATCCTGGAGAAGTGGCGAGCCTGGTCGGATTCGAGCGGCGATCTCGACGCCAGTTTCTCGCGTGACTTCCTACTCACAGTGGTGACGCTGTACTGGGTCACACAGACGATCGCCTCTTCCATGCGCGATTACTCCGACAACAGACGCTGGCAGGGCGAGCCGAGACTGGGGCCGGACGATCGCGTCCGTGTTCCGACAGCTATCGCCTCGTTCCCGCGTTCGTTCGTGCCTGAAGGCGAGGCACCACGCGAATGGGCTGAACGCCTCTATGACGTCCGCCGCTTTACTCGAATGCCGCGCGGCGGCCACTTCGCTCCGGTCGAGGCATCCGAGCTCGTCGCCGCTGACATCGCCGCCTTTTTCCAAGACCTCAGTAACGACCAGTAGTTGGGCAGGGCAGCCTGCGCTATCGGTGCCGCGCTTGCGAGTGAAACCGCTTCACGTACGTCAAGCCGAACCGCGTCGCGTTCGCTTGTCTCGGGAAGCCAGCCCCAGAAACACGGCAGCGAAGATGACGAAAACGAACCCAATGCCCGACGAGTCCCTGACGAAATCGACGATCGCTATGACCAGGAACACCAGGCCGGCGAGTGCGTTTCCGATGGCCTGCTTTGACATTGCGTTGACCTTTCTCTTAGCGGGTGGCGGATCGCGTGAAGTGCATTCTCGCGTAGCGCACGCGAAGGGCACGTCATTTGCGTCTTGGCTTAACGCGTCGTGGCGGCAGGTGCGCGGCGTACACGGGAACGGCTCGCGAGCAATGTTCCCACCTCGTCGAGGGCGCCCGGTACCAGGCGGTAGTAGGAGTAGGTGCCACGTCGCTCACGTGCGATCAGCCCGGCGTCGACGAGTTGGCGCAGGTGATAGCTCGTCCGAGACTGCTTCAGCCCGAGAAGCTCCTCGAAGTCGCAGACGCAGACCTCATCGTCTGATGAAAGGAGGATGTTGAGCATCTTCACGCGATGGCGGTCCGCCAACGCCTGGAAAACGACCTCGAGATTTTCAGCGGCTTGATCGGAGATCGTTGGCTTCGCCAGCGGCACACAACACTGCAGGACGGTCAGTTCCTTCACGAGGAGAGTATATCACCAAAACTTGATCCAACGATGAGTCCTTGCTACGGTCACCGCGTCTTGCACCATGAAAACTTGTTCCAACCAAGGAGGAACGTCCGCGGTGTATCCAGAAGCGATCCATAGCAACGACGGAGATGGGCTTCCGGTGGCGGTCATCGGCTCTGGGCCGGTTGGCCTTGCCGCTGCTTGTCATCTGCTCGAACGCGGGTTCACGCCACTCGTCGTTGAGGCGGGCGATGCCGTCGCCGCGGGCATGGCTTCTTGGGGCCATGTGCGCGTGTTTCTGAAAGACAGGATTCGCTTGAGTGCCCGCGTCATCTCGGTCACGCGGCTCCGCCGCGACAAGATGAAGAGCGCGGGTCGCGATGCCGCGCCATTTGAGCTGGTCATCGAGACTAAGCAGGGGCGCGAGCGGTTGTTGGCGCGTGCGGTGATCGACGCGAGCGGGAGCATGTTGTCACCCAATCCACTCGGCGCTTCGGGGATTCCGGCAATCGGCGAAGAGGCGAGCGCGACGCGGATCGCTTACGGGATCCCAAACGTGTTTGCCGACCCGCGTCGTTACGGAGGTCGTACGGTGCTCGTCGTCGGAAGTGGGCACTCGGCGATGAACGTGCTGCGAGACCTGGTCGCTCTCAAGGCCGACCAGCCAGCCACACAGATCCTCTGGGCTGTTCGCCGTCGCAGCGACCTCGATCTCTACGGCGGCGGCGGGGCAGACGCTCTGCCGGAGCGCGGGCGCTTGGGCTCGGTGGTCGAGCGCCTGGTCCGAGAAGGAGCCATCGCGCTCACCACGGGCGTCGAGATCGACGGTCTCGAGCGAAGCGACGACGGTGTGGTCGTGCATCACCGCGACGGCCGCCTCGGTCCTGTCGACGAGATCATCGCTGCGACCGGTTTCCGGCCGGAGCTGGATTCGCTGCGTGAGTTGCGCCTTGCCCTCGATTCCATCGTCGAAGCGCCGACAGCGATCGCTCCTTTGATCGATCCCAACTTCCACTCCTGCGGGTCGGTACCGCCGCACGGGGCTCTGGAGCTTGCCCATCCCGAAAGCGACTTCTACATCGCCGGCATGAAGAGCTACGGTCGTGCGCCGACGTTCCTGATGCTGACCGGCTACGAGCAGGTGCGTTCGATTGCGGCGGCGCTCGCCGGCGATCTCGAGGCGGCCGCTCGAGTCGAGTTGGTGTTGCCTGAGACTGGTGTTTGTAAGGGGCCGGCGCCTGGGCCTGATGATGCTGGGAACGTCGCCTGCTGCGTGGATCCGCCTGCCGTCGCGGGCGCATCGGGGGCGCTGCTGACGAAAACACCGTCCGGCATCAAGGCCGAGAGCTGCTGCGGCGCTACCGAGCCGACCGAGACCTCCTGCTGCGGCTGACGCAGATGGGCGGGGAGCCCCGCTACGGCTGGGTGATCGTCGCCGCGCTCGGAGTTACCGAGACCGTCAGCTACGGAATCCTTGCTTACGCGTTCAGTGTCTTGCTGGTTCCGATGCAGCACGATCTTGGGTGGTCGCGACCGACTTTGACCGGCGCCTACTCGCTGGCGATCCTCGTCTCGGGGGTCGCCAGCATTTGGGTCGGGCGTCTGCTCGACCGCCGAAGCCCCCGTCTCGTGATGAGTCTCGGCTCTGCCTTGGCCGCCGTACTCGTGTTTGCCTGGTCGCGGATCTCGTCGGTGCTCGAGCTCTACCTAGTGTTTGCTGGGCTTGGTGTCGCAATGGCGCTCGTTCTCTACGAGCCGGCATTCATCGTCGTCACCAAGTGGTTCAACGTTCGTCGCCGAGCCGCCCTGACGACGTTGACGCTGATCGCCGCGTTCGCAAGCTTCATCTTCTCGCCGCTGACGCAGTCTCTTCAGGAGGCGCATGGCTGGCGCCATGCCTTGGCGGTGTTGGCGCTCGTGCTCGCGGTTGTGACTATTCCGCTTCACGCTCTCGTGCTGCGGCGCCATCCGGATGTCAACGAGCACCGTGTGGCTCGCAACAAGGTGGGCCGGCGACAACTTCTCCGGCGCCATTCGTTCTGGCTGCTGAACGCGGCGTTTGTGTTGAACGCATTTGCCACGGCTGCGATCGCTGTTCACCTCATACCGCTTCTGGTCGATCACGGACACCGGGCGACGTTTGCCGCGTTTGCCGCCGGCCTTCTCGGTTTGGCACAGATACCGGGCCGACTTGTATTTGCAGTTGTTGCTCGGCGGATTGGCGTTTCGGCGGTACCACCCGCCGTATTCGCCCTCGCCGCCGCCGCGCTCATCTTGCTCGCCGTCAACCGCAGCCCGACGGCGATTTTGATCTTCGTGGTCGCGTTCGGCATGAGCAACGGCATGTCGACCCTGTTGCGCGCGACTCTTGTCGGCGATCTTTATGGCGCAGAATCCTTCGGTGCGATTTCAGGTCTTTTCAGTGCGTCGACCCTCGGGGCACGCGCCGTTGCACCATTCGCGGCCGCGCTGATCGGGCTCTCGCCCGGCCATGACACCACTCTTCTCGTAGTGCTGGCGCTGGCGAGCGCCATCGCTGCCGGTGTCGCAAGCCGCGGGACACGAGCGCACTCCCGCTTGCTGTTGCCAGCTTTGCCCGAGGCGGCGCAATGAGTGGCGACGCCGCGACCCGCCGTTGCCGGGACCGATCGGGCTCTTCCTTGACCGTGTCGGAGTGGGGGCGGGCGGCCCGCCTGGAGCGACGTTGCATCCATGGCCACGGTGTTGCGTCTTTCGTTCCATGACCTCTAACACGCTCACTCGTGGCTCTACCTACAGCCTCCTAGCCGATCTGCCGTTGCTTGTTAACGGCTATCGCCTCGCCGGCCTGGCAAAACCGTGGTCGTCTTCGTTCACCCGTCGTTCGACGGTCGTTCATCTTTTTGGAGGGCAGGAAGAGGGCGTCGGGGAAGATGTCACCTACACCCCTGACGACCACGAGCTCTTCCAGAGACAGGGCGGCCATCTACCTCTTGCTGGCGCCTTTACTCTGCGCGAGTTCTCCGAACTATTGGACGAGTACGACCTGTTTTCAAGGCCTCCGGAACGGGACGACTCCCGAGCGCACCGGCGCTGGGCGTTCGAGAGCGCTGCGCTCGATCTCGCGCTGCGCCAGTCGCGGCTGTCGCTCGCAGACGCGCTCCGATTGTCGCCCACGCCCGTTGAGTTCGTCGTCTCATTTCGTCTGGATGATGACGCGCCTTCGATAGATCCGGTTGCCGAGGTCTGGCCCTGTACCCGTCGATGCGCTTCAAGATCGACACGTCTTCGAGCTGGTCGACTGAATTGATCGCGGAGCTTGAAGCCACTGGGGCGGTCGCGAGCGTCGACTTCAAAGGACACTACGAGGGGCTCCCGGTGGCAATCTCGGTTGACGCTGAGATCTACGCGCGAGTCATCACCGGGTTACCAACCGCCTGGCTCGAAGATCCCGCGTTGACCGCGGAAACAGAGTCGCTTCTTGGTTCCTCGTGGGGCCGAGTGACGTGGGATGCCCCGATTCGCTCGGTCGCCGACATCACCTCGCTCGCACGCAAGCCGGTGATGGTCAACGTCAAGCCGTCCCGCTTTGGCCGGCTGGAAGCACTGCTCGACGCCTACGACCATCTCGCCTACGAAGGAATCGGCGCCTATGGCGGCGCCAGTTCGAGCTCGGCCCCGGTTCGCGGGCAGATTCAGTATTTGGCCTCGCTCTTTCATCCCACCGCCCCAAACGATGTTGCTCCTGTCGTCCACCATGAGATCCGCGCCGGGCTGCCCACAAGCCCGCTCGAGCCCGCACTCGAACCGATCGGCTTTAGAATCGTCGAGTGAGTCCATTCGCTTACTCCGCCGTCTAAACAGATGAAACCCGCCCCCGATGCGCCGACAGAGGAGTAGAAGATGACTATGAACGAAACCGAATGAACGAAACCGAAAGCCCGCAGGAGGTGCAGACCCCCCTCGCTGCAGAGAACGCCTGTTGCTCAACCGTCGAGCAGACGGAATGCTGCGCCCCGTCAGACAAAGCGAGCTGTTGCGCGCCCGAGCAGACCGCCGGCGGCAGTTGCGGATGCAAGTGAGCGAAGCATCGGCGGTGGCCGCGGATGCGGCGTGGGATGAGCTGAGCGGGCCGTTGCTCGAGTTCATCTCTCGCCGCGTTCGTCGCCGCGAGGACGCGGAGGATGTGCTTCAGGAAGTGATGCTGCGCATTCACCGGCACGGCAGCGATGTCGTAAGTGACGAGGCGGTTACCGGCTGGATCTATCGGATCGCGCGCAACGCGATCATCGACCACTACCGCCGCGCGTCGACACGCCACGAGACCTCGGTCGGAGACGCGATGGAGGATGGCGAGAGTGTTCTAGCTCGCCTCGACGAGGATGACTCCTCGTCGACTGATTTCCGCGAAGAGCTGTCACGTTGTCTGGCGCCGCTGGCACTGCGGCTTCCTGCGAGCTACCGCGACGCGCTGGTCATGACGGAGTTCGAAGGCTTCAGTCAGGTCGACGCCGCTCACGCGCTGGGCCTGTCGGTCTCGGGCATGAAGTCACGCGTGCAGCGCGGCCGCGAGAAGTTGAAGGCGATGCTGCTTGACTGCTGCGAAGTCGAACTCGACCGTCGCGGCTCGATCACCGATTACCGCTCGCGCAGCGGCGACTGCGGCTGCAGCTAGGGCGACGGGGAGGCCTGCCGCCAAAGGGCAGGCCTCCTGCAATGCCCTAACGTGCCTCGCGCCGCCTGCTCAATCTGTGGCTCTCGCAGTTGCTTCCGTCCCAAGTGCCTCCCGGATCATTGCGGCGATTGCCCGGTCATCGGACACCTCGCTTTGCTCAAGGCGTGCCGCGATCGCCTCCTGCTCTTCGCCATCACGATTCTGGCTGAGCTTGCACGCAGCCTCGATGCCGCGGACGTGGAGTTCGAACGCCGCGATGCCTTTGCTCATCCCTGAGAGGTAGCGAGCGCCACCGTCGAACACCCAACCGTCCCGCTCTCTTTCGAATGCGGCGACCGTGTCCAGGAGCACTTGTTCCGCTTCCGGCGTCTCGATGACCTGTGGGACGCACTGAACGTGGACAGTGATGTGCAGATAGGTCGGCGCGGCTGGTCTCCGAGGGAACCACGCCGGCGAGACATACGAGCGCGGCCCTTGCGCGACGACCAGGAATGGACGTCCAGCCATGGCGTGCGCCGCCTGGGGGTTGCGCCGGTCGAGATGAGAAAACAGCCCGAGCCCGTCAGATGCGGTGCGCAGAATCAGCGGTGCCACCGAGGTGCGTGGATGACGACCGTCATCGGCGCTGACGAGAGTGACGAGGGGATAGGCCGCGAGCCATGCGGTCATTCGCGAGACGTCTAGAACGCGGAACGCGTCGCTGGTGTGCAGTGTCGACTCTCCGGGCTCGGTCAGGGGCAGGCTTCCGTCAGTCATAGATCGAGCGGCTCACGGTCGGCAGGGCGTTCGCCGGATAGGGCACGAAGTCGTTGATGAACCGCGGTTGCGCCTCCACCTGGCCGATCCATCGCCGGACGGTCTTGTAGTCATCGAGCGAAATACCGGCTTCCGCGGACACGTGTGTGTAGGCGAAGACGGCGATATCGGCGATTGAGAAGGATCCGGCCAGGAAGTCCCGCTCCTGCAGGTGCTCGTTGAGTCGGGCGAGTGCGTCGCGACCGCGTTGCTGCCGCGCAGCGACTAGCGAGGGATCGCCTCGTCCCGTCATCAGCCAGAAACGCGGCGCCGCGAGCCCGGTGATGATGTTCTCCTGCTCGAACATGAGCCAGCTCAGGACTTGCGCGCGGCCGGCGGCCGTTCCCGGCAGTAGCCGCGTCCCTTCGGCGAGGTACCAAAGGATCGCATTGGATTGGACCAGGTAGGTCCCGTCCCCGAGCTCGAGCACCGGTGTCTCCCGAGCCGGGTTGATTGCTGCGTAATCGTCCGTCAGCGTGTCGCCGGCGAAGATGTCGACGGCGACACGCTCGTAATCTCGTTCAAGCAGCGCCAGCGCTAGCCGGGCCTTGTAGCAGTTGCCGGACGCTGCATAGTCATAGAGACGCATCCTGTAGTTGCTCCTTGTTAGTGGACATCGCTTCCAACGTTCGAGCGGCGTCGTCTGTGAGATGAGATCTCTGTTGCGTCCTTTCTCGCGCTCCTCCGTCTTCAAGGTGTCGAGACTTGAGAGGAACGAAAATGGAAAACGCAGTCGAGGTCGTCGACCTCCACAAGAGCTTCAACGACAACAGCGAATCAGGGGAGCCGAACAACTACAACGTTGCCGCACGTGCAGGTCGACTGGGGCGTCTCGCGCACTTCACCGCCCGCTACCGCTGGCCGGTGATCGCCGCGTGGATCGTGCTGACGCTCTTCGGCGGCGTCGCGGCCGGAAAGCTCTCTTCGCGGTGGTATCAGAGCCTCTCCGTTCCTGGAAAGCCGGCCTACGAGGGAAGCCAGCGGACACTCAAGGCGTTCGGAGTCGGCGTGCGGCCGCCGAACGTCGTCGTCTTCCACTCGTCGCGCGTCGACGTCGCCGAGAGCGCGTCAGTGCGTGCGGCGATGGCGCGGGTGGCGAAGGGAGCCCCCGGCGCGCTCACGAGCTCGTACTTCTCGACCGGCAACCTGATGTACGTGTCGCGTGACCGGCACACGACGTTCCTGGAGGTCTACCCGGCCGGTCCAGCTCGGCTCGATGTAAAGAGCGGCGCAGAGAAGATGCGCGCCGCAGCGGCGACCGGGCTTCCTGCCGGCATCAGCGTCGATGTGACAGGTCACGACCCGCTCGAAGAAGCAAGCACCGATGGCTCGGGTGGAGGGTCAAGCGTCCTGTTGGAAGCGGTGATCGGCGGGCTCGGCGCACTCGTGATCCTCCTCTTCGTCTTCGGGACGCTGCCCGCAGTGCTGATGCCGCTCGTCGTAGCGGTCGCGGCGATCCTCAATACGTTCACGCTCGTCTGGGCGCTGACCTACATCACCGACGTCTCGATCATCGTGCAGTTCCTGATCGCGCTGGTCGGCCTCGGCGTGGCGATCGACTACGCGCTGCTGATGGTCTTCCGCTTCCGCGATGAGCTCCGCGACGGGAACGACGTCGAGTCGGCGCTCGTCGAGACGATGACCCACGCCGGCCACTCAGTGATCGTCTCGGGCACGACTGTGGCAGTCGGACTCCTGTCGATGGTCCTCTTGCCGCTGCCATTGCTCCGCTCGATGGGCATCGGCGGCATGTTGATCCCGGTCGTCTCCGTGCTCGCCTCGCTCACCTTGCTGCCGGCGATGCTCGCCGTTCTGGGACAACGGATCAACCGTGTCCGGGTGATGCCGCGGCGGCTCATCGACCGCGGCCATCCCGAAGACGGCGCCTGGGGCCGCTGGGCGCGCTTCGTGCTCCGGCGCCCGATCGCGGTCGCGGCTGTCGGCGTGGCGATCGTTGCCGTGCTCGCGGGCCTGGGAACGCAGCTGAACGCGAACGAAGCGCAGCTGAAGTACTTCCCCGGCAGCGGTACGGCGATCGCAGCTCGCGACCAACTCGCTGCGGCAGGGATCAGCCCCGGTGTGATGAAGCCGCTCAACGTCCTCATCGAGCACGGAGGCAACGCTCAGCAGGTCGCGGCGAAGCTGCGCGCGGTACCCGGAGTGCTCGGAGCGACCGCGCCGCCGGAATGGCATCGTGGGCCGAACTCGCTCGTCGAAGGGTTCGCCACGACCGACGGCGCCGCCCCCGGCATCCAAGCGATCATCGACCGCGCCAACGCGAGCCTGAAAGGGACGAACGGCACGCTGACCGGCCTGGCCGCGGTCGACCGCGACTTCCTGCACGCCCTGTTCGGCAGCTTCCCCTACGTGCTCGCGCTCGTCCTGCTGCTGACGTTCATCCTGCTGACGCGAGCGTTCCGCTCAATCGTGCTGGCGATCAAGGCTGTCCTGCTCAATCTCGTCTCGCTCGCCGCGGCCTTCGGAATCGTCGTCTTCGTCTTCCAGCAGGGACACGGCTCCTCGCTCTGGAACATCGACGCGACCCAGTCCATCACCGCGTACATCCCGGTGATGATCTTCGCCTTCCTGTTCGGGCTCTCGATGGACTACGAGGTGTTCATGCTCTCGCGCATGCGTGAGGCCTACGACGAGACCGGCTCCACCAACAAGGCGATCGAGCTCGGCCTCGCGCGAACCGGCAAGCTCGTGACCAGCGCCGCGTTGATCCTCATGTTCGCGTTCCTTGTACTCTCCTCGACCCCGGGCTACGAGGTCAAATCACTCGCGATCGGCCTCGCAGCAGGGATCATCTTCGACGCCACCGTTATCCGCGCCCTGCTCGTGCCGGCCCTGATGAAACTCCTCGGCGACGCGAACTGGTGGATGCCGAAATGGACGGGGATCGTTCTTCGCGTCCCGCACCGGGAGCCGAAACCGAAGATCGCGGCCGAGAGCGCATAGCCAAAACGAACTCACAGGCGATAGAACACGAAAGGCCCCGTCTTCGGGGCCTTTCGTGTAGTGGGGCAGGATTTTGAACGAGGTCTCAGCCCGATCGGATTGGCAGCGGGTCGGCGGCTGGGCGAAGAGGCGGCGACACGCTACTCGCCTCCGCGAGTGGTCAGGAATGACGCCTGACGAGGCGGTGGTAGCGTGACCGCATGGTCGACCGGCTCCCGCGAGTTCTCCTCCACGCTGAAGGCTTCGCCGTCGCGGTCGCAGCGATCGCTCTCTACTTCTATGCCGATTACCCGTGGTGGCTGCTTGTCGCGCTTGCACTGGCGCCCGACTTCTCGATGGTCGGATACCTGGCGGGGTCGACCATCGGAGCGGCGGCTTACGACGCTGCACACACCTACTCGCTCGCTGTCGCCCTCGCAGCAGTCGGACTCATCGTCGATGCTGAGACCGCGGTTCAACTCGGCCTGATCTGGCTCACGCACATCGGCGTCGATCGTGCCGTCGGATACGGCCTGAAATACCCAACGGGCTTCAAAGATACGCACCTCCAGCGCGTGTAGCTGTGGCTCGGCGCAGGGCTCGAGCGACGTTCCTTCCGCCTGGGCCAGGGATGCGGAATGTCCCCGAACAGCGCCGCGTGGCCGTGGGGACGTTACGCGGAGACGAACGTGTGCGCCGGATAGATCTCCGGTGGGGCCTCTATGCCTACCTCTTGCAGGATCGGACCGAGCTTGTCCCCGAACTGGCGTGCGGCATCCTCCGACTCCCACACATCGACAACGCGGAAGCCGCCCTCAGCCTCTCCGG
>WNFX01003087.1_pt1 | contig 16685 bp, 19 predicted proteins | sample 5400111 | NCBI WGS metagenome assembly WNFX01 (sample SAMN13153363, study PRJNA577476) | soil metagenome | isolation source: 40 cm soil or saprolite under grassland replicate 1 | place: USA:California | collected 2016-06-15 | reverse complement strand
AGCGCGATGAGATGCCCGCCCGAATCGGCGACCGCGACCGAGATCGCGATCCCGGCCTGCTTCGCCTTCGCGACGGCGGTGTCGGCTATCTTCTTGGCCCCGGCGTGGGTGAGGCGCTTTGAGTCGGCGACATACATCGAACCCGGATTCTAGCGCGCCGCCGCCTTCTGGGATGATCTCGCGCTGGTATTCTCGAACTGCATCGCGCCGCCCCGGTACTCGACGCGGATCACGTCCTTCGCGGCGAACCTGCCTTCGAGTATCTGTTTCGCGAGCGGATTCTCGATGCCCTGCTGGATCGCGCGCTTGAGCGGCCGCGCGCCGTAGACCGGGTCGAAGCCGGCCTTGGCGAGCTGCGCGAGGGCGCTGTCGGCGACTTCGAGCCCCATCTCGAGCTTCGCGAGGCGCTCCTCGAGGTAGCGCAGCTGGATCTTCGCGATGTTCCGGATGTGCTTCTCGTCCAGCGCGTGGAACACGACGATCTCGTCGATGCGGTTGACGAACTCGGGCCGGAACTGCGTCTTCACCTCCGCCAAGACCGCGGTCTTGATGAGGCCGGGATCGTCGCCCTGCATCTGCTGGATCATGTGCGAGCCGAGGTTGGAGGTCATCACGATCACGGTGTTCTTGAAATCCACGGTGCGGCCCTGGCCGTCGGTCATGCGCCCGTCGTCGAGCACCTGCAAGAGCACGTTGAACACGTCGGGATGAGCCTTTTCGATCTCGTCGAGCAGGATCACGCTGTAGGGTTTTCTGCGCACCGTCTCGGTGAGGTGCCCGCCTTCCTCGTAGCCGACGTAGCCGGGGGGCGCGCCGATTAGGCGCGCGACCGAATGCTTCTCCATGAATTCGGACATGTCGATGCGGATGAGGTGATCCTCCGAATCGAACAGGAAAGCCGCGAGCGCCTTGCACAGCTCGGTCTTGCCCACTCCCGTGGGGCCCAGGAATAGAAAGGACCCGTAAGGCTTGTTCGGGTCCGAGAGCCCCGCGCGCGAGCGCCGGATCGCGTCGGCGACGAGGTGCACCGCCTCGTCCTGGCCGACGACGCGCTCGTGGAGCTTTTCTTCCATCGCGAGCAGCTTGTCGCGCTCGCCCTGCATCATCTTCGACACGGGGATGCCGGTCGCGCGCGACACGACTTCGGCGATTTCCTCCGCCCCGACCTGAGTACGGAGTAGCTTCGGCTTTGCCTGCGCCGACGGAGTCTTCTCTGCCTTCTTCAATTGCGCTTCGAGTTGAGGGATGCGCCCGTACTGGAGCTCGGAGACTTTCTGCCAGTCGCCTTTGCGCTTCGCCCCCTCCATCTCGAGCTTCAGCTTTTCGAGCTCTTCCTTGATGTGCTGCGAGCCTTGCACCTCAGCCTTCTCCGCTTTCCAGACTTCCTCCAGATCGGCGTATTCGCGCTCGAGCTTCCTTATTTCGCTCTCGATCAGCGTCAGGCGTTTCTGCGAGGCTTCGTCCTTCTCCTTCTTGATCGCTTCGCGCTCGATCTTGAGCTGGATGATGCGCCGATCGAGCCGGTCCATGGCCTCGGGCTTGGAATCGATCTCCATCTTGATGCGCGCCGCGGCCTCGTCGATCAGGTCGATGGCCTTGTCGGGCAGAAAACGGTCGGTTATGTAGCGCTGTGAAAGCTCCGCCGCGGCGACGATCGCGGGATCGGTGATGTCCACGCCGTGGTGGACTTCGTACTTCTCCTGCAGGCCGCGCAGGATGGCGATGGTGGCCTCGACCGAAGGCTCGTCCACCATGACCTTTTGGAAGCGGCGCTCGAGGGCCGCGTCCTTCTCGATGTACTTGCGGTATTCGTCGAGGGTCGTCGCGCCCACGCAATGCAGCTCGCCGCGTGCGAGGGCCGGCTTCAGCATGTTGCCCGCGTCGATCGCGCCTTCCGCCTTGCCCGCTCCGACCATGGTGTGCAGCTCGTCGATGAAGACGATGGTGCGGCCCTCGTCCTGCGCAAGCTCTTTCAGCACGGCCTTCAAGCGCTCCTCGAACTCGCCGCGGTACTTGGCGCCCGCGAGCAGCGCCGCCATGTCGAGCGAGAGCACCCGCTTCCCCTTGAGCGTTTCGGGCACCTCCTCGTTCACGATGCGCTGGGCGAGTCCCTCGACGATCGCGGTCTTGCCCACGCCGGGCTCGCCGATCAGCACCGGGTTGTTCTTGGTGCGGCGCTGCAGGATCTGGATCACGCGGCGGATCTCGTCGTCGCGGCCGATCACCGGATCGAGTTTGCCCGAGCGCGCCCGCTCGGTGAGATCGAGCGTGTATTTCTTCAGCGCCTCGCGGCTCCCTTCGGCTTCCTGGCTGCCGACCGACTCACCGCCGCGCACCGCCTTGATCGCCTGGTCGATCGCCTTCTTGCTGCCGCCGTTTTCTTTCAACAAGCGGCCGGCCTCGCCCGCATTTTTCGAATCTGCCTCGGCGAGCGCTAAAAGAAAGAGCTCCGAGGCGATGAACTGGTCGCCGCGCTTCTGCGCTTCCTTGTCGGTCAGATTCAGCAGGCCGTTCAGCTCGCGCGAGATCTGCACCTCCCCGCCGTGGCCTTCTACCTTCGGCAGACGCAGAATCGCCTGCTTGGTCGCCTCCCGCAGCCGCGGAACATTGACGCCCGCACGGGACAGAAGCGACGCGCTCCCCCCGTCTTCCTGATCGAGCAAGGCGGCAAGCAGGTGCAGCGGTTCGATGAACGGGTTGTCCTGTCCCACGGCGATGCTCTGGGCGTCGCCGAGAGCCTGCTGAAACTTGGTGGTGAGCTTGTCCAGGCGCATGAGGTTCGATTACCCCGAAGCAAATGGGGGATTTGTGCCAGTTTTCAAGGCCGAGCCGCCATTTTGCAACTTTCCCGCCCCGGAGTCTTGGCTTAGACTTGGCCGGTCTTAACGATGGCTACCGCCATGGCGATGAAGTTCGAGCTCCAGGAGCACCTGGGCAAATATCCGATAGTTCGGGAGATCGGCAGCGGCGCGACCAGCCGCGTGTACCTTGCGCGCGACCCGTTCGCCGACCGCGAAGTCGCCATCAAGGTATTCCTGTTCGACGAACACATCAAGCCGCAGACCGAGCGCATGATGCACAAGGCGTTCCTCGCCGAGGCCGCGCTCGCCGGCAAGCTCAGCCATCCGCACATCGTCGAGATCCTCGACGCGGTGGTCGAGCCCGAGCACAGCTATCTGGTGATGGAGTACGTGCCCGGCACCACGCTCGAGGCGCACTCGGACGTCACCAACCTGCTGCCCCTTAGCAAGGTTGTCGAGATCATCTTCAAATGCATACGCGCGCTCGAGTATGCGTTCCAGCACGGCGTGATCCACCGCGATATCAAACCGGGAAACATTCTGCTGTCGCAGTCGGGCGACACCAAGGTCAGCGACTTCGGAGCCTCGTTTCAGCAGCGCCACGGCCAGGAGACGACCCAGATCACCGGCGTGGGCTCGCCCGCCTACATGTCTCCGGAACAAATCCGCATGGAAGACATTACCCATCAGACCGATATCTATTCGCTGGGCGTGGTGATGTACCGGCTGCTCACCGGCCGGCTGCCCTACGAGGCCAACACCCAAGCGGGACTCAGCTATGCGATTCTCAACTCGGTCCCGGCCCGTCCGGCGACATTGCGCTCCGACCTGCCACCGCTGCTCGACCAGATCGTGATGAAGGCCATCGAGAAAGATCCTGCCGCGCGCCACAAGACCTGGCTCGAGTTTGGCAAGGAGCTGAGCCAGGCCTTCACCACGCTGCGCCTTTCGGGCGCGTCGGTTTCGGATTCCCAGAAGTTCAACGAGCTGCGCGGCATGCCGTTTTTCGAGGACTTCGACGACGTCGCCCTGTGGGAGGTCGTGCGGATCGGCAGCTGGAAGCCCATGGACGCGGGCACCGTCATCATCCGGGAGGCCGACCAGGGCGACAGCTTCTACTTCCTGATCGCCGGCGAAGTGAGCGTGACGCTCCTTGGCAAGCCGCTCAATACCATCAAGCCGGGGGGCTGCTTCGGCGAGATTCTCTATTTCGCCGGCCGCATGGGGCGCCGCACGACGACGATCACGGCGGCGGGCGAGATCACCGTGATGGAGATCAAGGCCGATGCCTTGCGCGCCGCAACCGACGGCTGCCAGGTCGGATTCAACAAGGCGTTCATGCGCGTGCTGGTCGATCGCCTGACCCAGGCGAACCTGCGGCTTGCGGGGCGCGGCTGACTTCGCAGCGCAGCGGGTCAGCGCACCACCATGACCGGTCGGTCGGCGTATTGAACGACCTGCTTCGAGACAGAGCCGAGCAGCAGGCGGGCAAACGTCGAGCGCCCGCGATCGCCGACGACGATAAGATCCACCCCGTGCCGGTCGGCGTCATAGATGATCTGCTCCGCGGGATGGCCGACTGCGAGCTCGAAGTGCGCCTTGACGCCTTTCGCCGAGACTGCCGGTTTCAGCTCGGCAAGCAAGCCTCGGTGGTGACGCCGCGAGTTCTCGATCACCGCCTCGGTCTCGACATCGTCACCGATCTCCGGCGGCCGGCATACTGCGAGCACGTACAATTCAGCGCCGTGCGTAGCTGCAAGTTCAAGCGCGGTCGCAAACGCCTTCTTTCCGGCTTCGGACCCGTCGTAGCCCACGAGAATTTTTGTGTACATCGCTTTAGCCCCGCGGTGCCTGTGACGCAGAAGACTGGGGAGATACGGCCTGCCCCGCATCCGGTTCGTCCGCTTTCGGCAGCAGATGGTGCGGGAGAAACCAGACGTTGGCGATCAACGTCGGGACTACCGCGCTCGCTATCACGGCGGCGACCAGGGTCGAATACTGCCCCGGGGTGACGATGCCGTGCGATAGGCCGAACAGGGACGAAATGGTGCCGAAGGTAAGGCCGGTCGACATCAACAGCGTCGTATACATGCCTTCCTTCCGCGGAGACCGGAACGCCCGGGTCACGGGATACACGCCTGCGATCTTGGTGGCCACCTTGACTACGAGCATCAGGAGAAACGCGGCAGGCGCGGCGATCAGAGCGGGCACCGAGACGAAGGAGCCGGCCCGGATGAAGTAGAACGGCGTCAGCAGGCCGAAAGTGAGCGTGCGAAGGCGCCGCACCAGCACGTGGTCCTTGCCGACCGTGCCAGCGAGCATCATGCCCAATACGTAGGCCGGCAGCACGGCTTCGCTGTCGGCCCAGCCCGCCAGAGCGCCGAGCCCGAAGAGAAACAGCAGCAGGAACTTCGTTTCCAGCTCCGCGGGCCGGCCACCATAGCGCCTGAAAAAGCGCGGCGCCAGCCACGGCAGCGCCAGCGCAGCGACTCCAAGCGCCCCGACGAAAAGGACCGTCTTAAGGGTGAACGGCGCGAAGATCAGACCCAGTGCGATCACGGTACCCAGGTCGGTGATGAAGCAGGCCGCGAGCACGGTCTTGCCGTAGTCGGTCGTATTGAATCCAAATTCGATCATCACTGCATACACGACTGCGACCGAGGTCGTCGACATCGCCACTCCCGCGAGCCAGCTCGCCTCGACGTTCCAGCCGAGCAGCCAGCGCGCGGCCGCCGCGCAACCGAAGAACGGCGCGAAGAAGCTGATCAGCCCTACTGCGGTCGCTTCCTTCCATTTGCGCCTAAAAACCTCGGGGTCCAGCTCCGCGCCTGCGAGGAAGGTGAGCACGATGGCGCCGGCGCCGGCGAGGAACTTGATCCAGGCCTGATCCGCTCCGAGGAACGCGGCACCGAAAGCAGCGCCGAGGACGAGCTGCGCCGCAGTGCCGACCAGGATCTCGGAGAGCGCATTGGCGACTTTCAACCAGATGGACAGCAGCGCCGCGAGCAACGCAAGCCCGAGCCACAGGGCAGCCAAACCCCAGATTTCGGTCATCGAAAACCTCCGTTCCGCATTTTTCCGAACACGACACGGAGGCAACCAGGAAGGAACGCCTGCGCCTACGCTCTCCGGCGTGTCACGTAGGCATCATCAGCCTTGCGGCAGTTAGAGGAGGTATGCCATCTCCCTGAAGCGTAGCCATGATAGCCGCTCGGGAGGCGTGCGTAAACGGTGTGCGCCGCGCTCAGGCGGCGCTTGACTTCGGCGGCTCCCAGCGCTGCGCGGCCTCGTCGTCGGAGGCCCGCGCTTCGACCCAGCGCGCGCCCTGAGGGGTTTCCTCTTTCTTCCAGAACGGCGCGCGGGTCTTGAGGTAGTCCATGATGAATTCGCATGCCGCAAAAGCTTCGCCGCGGTGCGCTCCGGTGACCACGACGAGCACGATCTGATCGGTGGGCTTCAGCTCGCCGACGCGGTGGACGACGAGCACGTCCATCACGTCCCAGCGAGCTTTCGCCTCGGCGATGATCTTTTCGAGCGCCTTCTCGGTCATTCCGGGATAGTGCTCGAGCGTCATCTTCGTCACCGCGGTGCCCTCGTTCCCGTCGCGGCACACGCCGATAAAGCTCGCCACCGCTCCGATCTTGGGGTTGCCCCGCCGGAGCGCCGCGATCTCGGCGCCTGCGTCGAAGTCCTTAGTCTGGATGCGCACCGGCATCTCAGCCTCCGGTCACCGGCGGGAAAAACGCGACTTCGTCGCCCGGGTTCACCGCAGTCGTCGGCTGCGCCATTTCCTGGTTGACTGCGACACGCAGGGCCTTTCCCTGGGCAAGCGCCGTCTGCCAGGTACCGCCGCGGGCCATGAGCAGCGTGCGCAGCCCCGCGACCGTGGATGTCGCGCGCGGGATTTCGAAGTCTTCGCCGGACTTGCCCAGCTGCTCGCGCAGGCTCGCCAGATAAAGGATCCTGACCTTCATCGATACAGCTCCGAATACGGCATGAACTTCACCAGGTCCCCGGCGCGGATGGGATGCTCGGCCGGATTGTCGACCAAGCCGTCCGCCCACGCCGTGGACATCAGCACCGCGGAGTCTTGCGTGGGATACAGATCGAGTCCGCCGCGCGCGTTCCATTTTACGCGCAGAAATTCGCGCCGGGGATCGGGTTCGGGCCAGTCGAAATCGGCGCGCACAGGAATCGCGTGAGCTCGGACGTCGGCGACACCCTGAGTCTTGAGCAGGAACGGCCGGACGAATACGAGGAAGGTCACGAAGCTCGAAACCGGGTTTCCCGGCAGCCCGATGAAACTCGCCTTGCCCACCCGCCCGAACGCAAGCGGCCGCCCGGGTTTCATGGCGATCTTCCACATGAGGAGCTCGCCTTCGGCCTCGACTGCGGGCTTCACGAAATCCGCCTCGCCCACCGAGACGCCCCCGCTCGTCACGATCACATCGCACTCGGCGGCGGCGCGGCGCAGCACTTCTCGCGTCGCTGCGAGCGAATCGGGAACGATTCCGTAATCGCGGGTCTCGCACCCGAAGATGCCCGCGAGCCCGTTCAGAGTAAAACGATTCGAGTTGTAGATCCGCCCGGGCGGCAGGGGATCTCCCGGCATGACGAGCTCGTCGCCGGTAAAAAACAACCCGAGGCGCACGCGGCGGCCGACAGGGAGCAACGCGATGCCGACCGACGCGGCGAGCCCGGTGTCCTGCGGACGCAGGCGCAGTCCCGCAGGAAGCACCTCCCCGCCCGCGCGGATATCGCTGCCGGTGAGACGGATCCACTCGCCGCGCGCCGGAACCTTCTTCACCACCACTTCGTCGCCTTCCTGCGCGCAATGCTCCTGCATCACGATGGCGTCGGCGCCCGCGGGAATCGGCGCGCCGGTGAAAATGCGCGCCGCGGTCCCGAGAGCGAGCGGCTCGCCCGTCGAGCCGGCCGGGATTTTCTGGGAGACCTTGAGCCGGGGTTCGGGCCCTTTCAGATCGGCGAGACGCACCGCATACCCGTCCATGGCGCTGTTGTCCATGGGCGGCACGTTCATGGTCGAGCGCTGCGCGGCGGCGAGCACCCGGCCCGTCGCGGAAAGCGTCGGCACCGTCTCGGTTTCGGCAACCGGGCGCGCACCGGCGAGGAGACGCTCGAGCGCCTCGTCCACGTCGAGAAGGCCCTTGTTCATCGGAATCCGTTGTAGCTCAGGATGAAGTCCTCGATACTCTTGTGATCGTTGAGATCGAAGCGGGGCAGCTTCGTTTCAAGCGGCGCATCCGCAGCGATCGCAACGATGTACGCGTCCTCCGGATACAGCAAGGACTTGCCGTTCTCCTTGCGCCAAATCTCGAGCTTCGGCAGAGGATGATGCTTGTGGCCTTCAACAAGCAGCAGATCGCAGGGCGAAATGCGCTCGATCTGGTCCTCCAGGGAGGGCTCCGGCTCGCCGCGCAACTCGTGCATCATGACCCAGCGCCTGTCGGACACGACCATGACCTCGCTGCAGCCGGCCTGGCGGTGACGGTAGGAATCCTTGCCCGGTTGATCAACGTCGAAGCTGTGATGCGCGTGCTTGATCATCGATACCCTGAGACCGCGCCTGACGAAGCGCGGAATGAGCTGCTCGATCAAGGTGGTCTTGCCGCTTCCCGACCATCCGGCGAAGCCGAAGATCTTCATGCGCGTCATTGTATCAGGGCGTCATTCCCACTCGGATATAGCGGGGGAGACTGCTCATTTCGAGTTCGGGAAGAACAGCTGCTCGCCGCCGACCTTGTACCCGGCGATCGTCTTCTGCCCCTCGGGCGAGATGACCCAGTCGACGAACGCCTGGCCGAGATCCTTTTTTACGTTGGGGTGCTTGGCGGGATTCACCAGCATCACCCCGTATTGGTTGAACAAGCGCGTGTCGCCTTCGACCGCGATGGCGAGCTCGCCCCTGTTCTTGAACGATATCCAGGTGCCGCGGTCGGCGAGGATGTAGGCGCCCATCGCCGCAGCCGTGTTCAGCGCCGGGCCCATGCCCTGGCCCGTGTCGCGGTACCACGGCCCCTTCTCGGTGGCGATGTCGATTCCGGCCGATTTCCAGAGATCGAGCTCGGCGATGTGCGTGCCGCTCCGATCGCCCCGCGATACGAACGGCGCGCTCGCCGCCTTGATCTTTTTCAAGGCGTCGAGGATATCGCGGCCGCCTGAGATCTTCGCCGGGTCCGCTCTCGGGCCGATCAGGACAAAATCGTTGTACATGACGTCGAAGCGCCTGACGCCGTGGCCTTCGGCGAGGAATTTCTCCTCGGCCGCCCTCGCATGCACGAAGACCACGTCGGCGTCGCCGCGGCGCGCGAGATCGAGCGCCTGCCCCGTGCCGAGAGCGACCACGCGCACCTGGATCCCGGTCTTCTTCCGGAAAACCGGCAGCACGTAGCCGAACAGTCCCGACTGCTCGGTCGAGGTCGTCGAGGCAACGACGATGAACTTTTCCTGCGCCAGGGCGGGCAAGGCGGCGAGCACCGCAACTGACAGCAGTAGCCTCCGGATCAGGTCCAAGGCAGTTCTCCTTTTATGAACGCGTCGGCTTGCGCCGACCGCGGTTTTGCGAAAAACTCCTCAACCGGCGCGCGCTCGACGAGACATCCTTGATTGAGGAACAGGATCTCGTCGCCCAGCCGGCGCGCCTGGCCGAGATTGTGCGTCGCCATCACCACCTTCGTGCCCGCCGCATCGAAAGCCTTGATCACGGACTCGATCTCGCGCGTCGCGCTCGGATCGAGGCTGGCGGTAGGCTCGTCGAGGAACAGCACCTCCGGGTGCAGCGCCCAGGCCCGCGCGAGCGCGAGCCGCTGCTGCTCGCCGCCTGAGAGCACGCGGGCCGACCGGCGCGCGAGGTGCGAAAGCCCGACGCTTTCCAGCGATTCGCGCACCAGCACCCCGCGCTGCGGTTCCCGGATTCCGGCGAGCTTCAGCGCGTAAGCGACGTTGGCGTAGGCGGAGCGGCGCAGCATGACCGGACGCTGGAACACCATCGCCTGCTTCCTCGGAGCACCCGGGCGCTCGGGCGCGTTCCAATCGATGCGGCCAGAGGAAGGCTCGAGCAAGCCGTGCATGAGACGCATCAGCACGCTTTTTCCGGCGCCGTTCGCACCCAGGATGATGGTGCTCGGCCCCGTCTCGATTTCGAGCGACACTCGGTCGATGATGGTTCGCCCGCCGGCGGTGAACGACACTTCGGCAAGACGCAGCGGCAGGATCGAGCCGTTGCTCATCCGTAGCGCCGTTGCGCGAGTTCCTTGGTCAGATACGCCGCCGCGTTTACCGCAATGACGATCGCGATCAGGATCATTCCCAATCCAAGCGCAAGCGGCAGATCGCCCTTGCTCGTTTCCAGCGCGATGGTAGTGGTCATCACCCGCGTCACCCCATCGATGTTTCCGCCGACGATCATGACTGCGCCGACCTCCGCGGCGGCGCGCCCGAACCCGGCGAGGATCGTAGTCAGCAGCGAAAACCGCGTGTCCCAGAGCAGAGTCAGCGCGGCACTCATCCGGCCCGCGCCGAGCGAGTGCAGCTGCTCCTCGTATTCGCGCCACGCGTCCTCGATCGCCTGGCGCGAGAGCGCGGCAATGATCGGCAGGATCAGGATCGTCTGCGCAACGACCATCGCCGAAGGCGTGAAAAGAATTCCGAGCGCGCCCAAGGGGCCGGCACGCGAGAGCAGGAGGTATACGAGCAGTCCCACCACGACAGGCGGCAAGCCCATGAGAGCGTTCAGCACCACGATCACCGTTTGCCGGCCGGGAAACCTGCTCACGGCGATCGCAGCACCCATCGGCAAGCCGAGCAGCGCGGAGATCGCGACCGCGGAAAGGCTTACGCGCAGGCTGAGGAGAACGATCTCGACCAGCTTTGAGTCGAGCCCGACCAACAGCGCGAGGGCGGTGTTTAGGGCTTCCGACATGTTCGGCTCATGGTGACCGTTCTCCAATCAGTGCTTATCGATGTTTACGAGGTTTACCCGTGCACCCAACCACACGAGTATGGTGCCGACAACCATGCCTACTAAATAGCCGTACGGCAGCCCGACCGCCATTAGTCCCACGAGCGCAGCGATGGGGAAGTCCAAGCGCGAATCAGCCGTGTCACGGATGAGCCAGACCAGCGAGAGAGCCTCAAAGAGGAGCAGCACGCCAAGTATGGGCAATGGAAACGCCCGCACCACGTGATCGAACCCTGATCCAAAGAGAAGCCCCAGCGCGACGAAAATCAGGCCGTAAATGATGACCGACCCGCCGGTACGGCCGCCAAATGCGTAGTGGCCGGCCATGCCACCGGAGCCATGGCACGTCGGTATGCCGCCCAGCCATGGACTGATCAGATTCATGGCGGCGTACGTGATACCAATTTTGCGGATGGTCAGATTGCGCTCGGGAAAGAGATCGTGCGCCAGCTGGCGCGTGGCAAGAACAGAGTTGCCCAGCGATAGGGGGATCTGCGGCAGCGCGAGCAGCACAAACCCGGTAGCTATGTCCGACAGTTGCGGTACATGAGGAGAAGGCAGGTGCAACCCCACGCTTGCTGCAAGTGAGCTTGGGTCGAGTCTGTACGCCGCGATTGCGAGTCCAAGAGCAACCACCGGCAAAGCAGCCGGCAGCCGGCGATTCCCCAAAAGCAGGACGACGATGACAAACGCGAGGCCGGCTAGGAGGTAACCCGTGATGCTCTCCGCACGGACATAGTTCTGCAAGGAGATCGAAGCGAGTTGCAGACCCAGCCCAAACTGGATGCCGCGCACCACGCTTTTAGGAACGATGCGCGCCAGCCAGGTGAGCGCGCCCGATGACGCGAGTATCAGCATCGTGAGGCCGATTGCGATTCCCGCGCCGTACAGAATCTCTGGCGCAGTCTGTTGGGCGATAACAATTGCGGCCATCGCCTTGAGAGGCTGGACCGGCATCGGCATTCGGTACGCGAGCCCGGTCAGTATCTGCATGGCGCCGAACATGATGAGCACGCTTGCGCCGTCGAGTTGGGATGCGAGGGCAACGCCGATAATGAGCGGCACGTCCGTTCCCATGTCGCCGAACGCACCAGACAGTTCATTGCGATCGAAGCGGATCGCGGGGCGGGTACCCGATGTCGTGATATTCATTGGTATATAACGCTGCCGCGAATTCTAATCGAGACCCGTGTCGCACGTAAAGCTATCTGGCGCGATGCCCCGGCGCGATGAGCCGGGCGAGCCGCTTGAGCTCCGGCGCGACCGAGCGCGCCGCTCTCGATTCCATGGCGCGGTACCGGCGTAGGACTTCAGCGCCGAGCTCCGTGACGCGGGCGCCTCCGCCGCTGCGTCCGCCGGTCAGAGTTTCGACCAGAGGCCGCCGGAAAGCGACGTTCATCGCCTCGACGAGCAGCCAGGCGCGCCGGTACGACATCTTCATCTCGCGCGCAGCCGCCGAGATCGACCCGGTGCGGGCGATCGCGCCCAGCAAGTCGGCCCTTCCCGGACCGATCGCCACGACTGCCCCGATGAGAATGCGGATTTTCGGAACGAGCGCTCGGGACATGGGATTGAAGAATTCGACACCGTTTGCTCAAGAAACGGGGTCTCAGTATAGTTCAACCTCCGGGGATTGCAGACTCCCCATCAGACGGTGTCCCGTCCAAGCGCTGCGCGAGGTCACTCATTCGAGAACAATCCATGGACACCGAAAAATCCGCGATTTCGAATCACCCTCCCGCACCGGTCAGTTTCGGCGAGGCTTTCCGCTACTGGCTCAAGCTCGGCTTTATCAGCTTCGGCGGCCCGACGGGGCAGATCGCGATCATGCACCAGGATCTCGTCGAACGGAAACACTGGATCTCGGAGAAGCGTTTCCTGCACGCGCTCAACTACTGCATGGTGCTTCCGGGCCCGGAGGCCCAGCAGCTCGCCACCTATATCGGGTGGATGATGCACCGGACCTGGGGTGGAGTGATATCGGGCGGCCTTTTCGTATTGCCGTCGCTGTTTATCCTGATCGCGTTGACCTGGGTCTACCTCGCGTTCGGGAACGTGCCGCTGGTCGCCGGGCTGTTCTACGGAATCAAGCCGGCGGTCACGGCGATCGTCTTGTTCGCCGCGTACCGCATCGGCTCGCGCGCACTCAAGAATCCTGTGCTTTGGACCATCAGCTTGGCGGCGTTCGTGGCGATCTTTGCCCTCGACGTGGCGTTTCCGTACATCGTGCTCGGCGCCGGCATCGTCGGCTACCTCGGTGGACGCATCGCTCCGGCAAAGTTCTCCACCGGGGGCCGCGAGGGTGCCGGGAAAAGCTACGGACCGGCATTGATCGACGATGCAACGCCCACGCCCTCGCACGCCCTGTTCCGCTGGTCACGTTTCGTCCTCGTTCTTGCGGTGTTTCTCGCAGGCTGGGGCGTAGCCCTCGGCGCGCTCGTTGCGCTATTTGGGTGGGCCAGCGAGCTCGCGCAAATGGGCTGGTTCTTCACCAAGGCGGCACTGCTCACCTTCGGCGGGGCGTACGCGGTGCTGCCCTACGTCTACCAGGGCGCGGTGGAGCACTACCACTGGCTGACCGCGACACAGATGATCGACGGGCTCGCGCTGGGAGAAACGACGCCCGGGCCGCTGATCATGGTGGTCGCCTTCGTGGGCTTTGTCGGCGCCTGGACGAAGGCGGCGCTCGGACCCGAGGCGCTGGCGCTCGCCGGGTGCGCGGGCGGGGCGGTGGCGACCTTCTTTACCTTTCTCCCCTCTTTCCTGTTCATCCTCCTCGGCGGCCCGCTGGTGGAATCGACGCACGGAAATCTGCAGTTCACCGCTCCGCTCACCGGGATCACCGCCGCTGTGGTCGGCGTGATTCTCAACCTTGCGGTGTTCTTCGCCTGGCACGTGTTGTGGCCGGAAGGGTTGTCGGGCCGGTTCGAGTGGTTCTCGCTCCTCCTCGGCCTCGCGGCGATCATCGCGCTGTGGTGTTACAAGAGCGGGATGATTCCGGTGATCCTCGGGTGCGGTATGTCCGGACTGATCTACCGGTTGGTCGCGGGCTGAACTCGAGCGCCGCCGCAGAACCGCGCGGCGGCGCCCTTTCTCCTTCTGCCGGAGGCCGGCTAGCCTTCCTGGATCACGCCGCAGGCGACGCGCGCTCCGGCGTTGCCGGTCGGCTGGGTGCTGTAGTCGTCGGGCTGCGCATGCACGATGAGACCCCTGCCGATGATGCCGGCCGGGCCTTCGGTCACGGTAATCACGTCGAGTTCAATCGAGAGCGTCGCGTTGCCGTAGTCGTCGCCCTTGAGCGCAAACATATCCCCAGCGTGCCGGTCGGGCGTGGACGGATGCGCGTGCGGCTTTCCGAGCGGGTTGAAATGCCCTCCCGCGCTCATGCCGTCGCCAGAGCTGCAGTCGCCCTTCTCGTGGATGTGGAATCCGTGCTCCTGCCCGGGCTTGAGGCCGCTGATATTCGCAACGAGCTGGACTTTGTCGCCCTTCTGGGCGAAGGTCGCCGCGCCTTTTACGCCGCTGTCCTTGTTCGGGTGCAACGTCGCCTTTGCGGTCGGGGCGCGGTCCGCCATCGATTCCATCATCCCGCACCCGGCGAGGAGGCCGATGACTGCCGCTGCCGCAATCGCAAATCTCATTTCGCGTGACGTAGTTGGGCTGGGGCGCCCATTCTACGCCACTACTTCTTGGGCGCGGGACCCCTGATGCCTTTGTTCTTGCGATAGTTCGCCACCGCCTTGTCTTGGGATTTGCCGAGCAGAACCGCGTCCTTCTTCGCCGCTTCGTCGGCCTTCGCCTTCGCTTCCGCGGCCTTGACCGGATCGGCCGGAGCAGCGGGGAGCTTCGCCCACACTGCGCCTGCGGTCGCCGCCATCGCGACACTCATCATCAGAATGCGAAAATCCATGGCGTCCCTCCTCAATGCTGAGCCTGCGGCGCGCCGGGCTGGCCCATCGCCGTCCCGGCCTTGACCTTTCCGGACTTCACGTCGTTGTACCAGTACTCGTGGTGCTCCCTCGCCCAGGTCTCATCGACGTACCCGGTGCGCATCGCCTCGTACGCTCCGTCCAGGCCGATCGTGCCGAGGTAGATATGGCCCAGAGAAATAGCCATCACCGCGCCGCCCGAAACCATGTGGACCACGTTCGCCTCGATCATGACGGCGCGCACCTGGTCGAAATTCGGAAATAAGAGCACCAGACCCGACGCACTCACGAGCAGGCTCAGCACCACCACGCCGATCCAGAACCACACCTTCTCGCCCGCGTTGAATCTGCCCGACGGAACGTGTCCGCCCGAGATCATCCCGCCCAGGTTCGCGAACCACTTGAAATCGTAGAGACGCGGAAGGTTATCCTTGACGAACATGACGATGAACATGAGCAGGCTCACGACGAACACCGGCCCGACGAAATTGTGCAAATGCTTCGAAAGCTGCGCGAGCCAGGCGAACAGCGTGTACCCGATCACCGGCAGCAGAACATACTTCCCCAGCATCATGACGAGGCCGCTGATGCCGAGAATGACAAAGCTGACCGCCACCACCCAGTGCGTATAGCGCTCGAAGGGAGTGAAGCGCTCGATCAGCCGGCCGCTAGGCTCGCCGTGCACCTTGATGCTGCCGCGCCACTTGAAAAACACCCCGATTACGACCACGACGGCGGCGATCAGCCAGCCGGCGATAGGCGTGATCCAGCCGTTCTTCAGCTGTCGCCAGGTCTCTCCGTAAGTCTGAACCAGCACGCCCGTTTCGCGGCCCTTGATCGAGGTGTACTCCTCCTTCCCTGAGCGCACCTCGCGCCACACCGGCGCGTTGTTGCCAGGCTGGCTCTGCGTGCGCTCTTGCTGGGTTTCACCCTGCTGCGCGATCGAGGTGCCGGTAAGCGGCAGAATCAGAGCCAGCGCAACGGCGAAAGAACGCCCCCAAACCGCAAACGGTTTCATGAGCCGTGCTCCTTTATTCTGCCCGCGTGTATTCGTTCTGCGAGAGATTGCGGGTCCTGACCGCGGATTCCCAGCTCGTCTTGTCGCCCTTGCTCCACTTGGAGCCGGGGTAAGGATTTGCGGCCCAATCATTTTCCCAGGGCTTGGTATCGGGCTTGCCCTGGTACTTCCCCTGCTTGTAGACGATCACCTGCTCGCGCTCGCCGCAGGCGCCGAGGCCCAGTGCGAGGAGGAGAGAGGCCGCGAAGACGAACTTGCGGGCCGTCATGACTTCGCCCCTGCCGGAGCGGCTTTCTGCTCGGGTTTTCCGTACGCCGTACCCCAGCCCCAAACCTCGGACCCCTTGCCGCGCTTGAGCACGCGCTGGCGGTAGATGTCGGCGATGACGTCGCCGTCCCCGCCGAGGAGCGCCTTGGTCGAGCACATCTCGGCGCATGCGGGTAGTTTGCCCTGAGCCAGGCGGTTCGAGCCATACTTGGCGAACTCTTCCTCGGAAAGGTCTTTTTCAGGGCCGCCCGCGCAGAAGGTGCACTTGTCCATCTTGCCGCGCATGCCGAACGCACCCGCCTGCGGGAATTGCGGCGCGCCGAACGGACAGGCGTAGAAGCAGTAGCCGCAGCCGATGCACAGGTCCTTGTCGTGCAGCACCACGCCTTCGTCGGTCCGGTAGAAACAGTCGACCGGGCACACCGCCATGCAGGGTGCATCCGAACAGTGCATGCAGGCGACCGAGATCGACTTCTCGGCACCGACGATGCCGTCGTTGATGGTGACGACGCGCCGGCGGTTCACGCCCCAGGGAACCTCGTTCTCGTTCTTGCAGGCGGTGACGCAGCCGTTGCACTCGATGCAGCGCTCGGCGTCGCACAGGAATTTCATTCTCGCCATGGTATTCTCCTCTCTCGCCTATGCCCGCTCGATCTGGCAGACGGTGGTTTTTGTTTCCTGCATCATCG
>WNFX01007054.1_pt1 | contig 16688 bp, 20 predicted proteins | sample 5400111 | NCBI WGS metagenome assembly WNFX01 (sample SAMN13153363, study PRJNA577476) | soil metagenome | isolation source: 40 cm soil or saprolite under grassland replicate 1 | place: USA:California | collected 2016-06-15 | reverse complement strand
GTGGCACACTTCTTCATCCAGACATATAATGGGCTGTGGCATCGGACACCTCCGTGGTTTCAAGGTTTTTTAGTCACCTTGTTGATACCACATGGTGTCCTTTCCTGCTACCCCCTTTCCAAAAAGTGCAAACATAGAGGTTGACGTTTAGACTACCTAAATTTCGCCCAAATTAGTGACATGGTGATTGAGACGCGGTGAAAAGCGGCTTCTACAATACCAGCGAGAACCTCTTGAGAGGAGGTTGGCTCTAGTCACTTACGATCCTGCTCACAGGATTGAGCTTTCAAGCCATCTGAATAGCTTGTCGCTAATTTGGGCGAAATTTGGGTAGTCTAAACGTCAATAAAGGATATCTGTTCTACAACTCAATCATATAAAGGTGAATGTGATCTAAGAGATAGGCCATCATATCATATGGAAACTGTTCAGGTTTTCCATCTCCTTGTGAAATAAGCTCGCGATATAAGTGCCAAGCATCAGTAGCGGCATTTCCATGCTTTTCGATATTGACATCTCCATACCTTGCAATATTAATAATTCTCTCCAGGCTTTTTTGTGCCTCTGCTGGATCGCGATACGCTCCAAGAAGGGCGCACGGCTCATTAGCGATTATCCATACTTGCCACAGAAGGTTTTTAGGATGCAGCGCAATTCCCGCTGCCAATCGGCCAACCCCAAGAGGAGTGTTGTCATGCGAAGGGGTAAATGGCTGAATATGCTTGGAATAATCCACTTTCGCCTTTAGGTCCTCCTTAAGATCTTGAAGTGTCTCTTCGAGCGTGAATGGATAGTGTGCGCTGGGATGGTAGAAGCCTGCTTGCCAGAGCGCTAAGACGCTATTTGTGATGGTAGTTGCACTTTCACGTGTGATATGAGGATTACCAGAGATGAGCACCTGGGTATATTGCGCAAGAAGAAGTACCGCAGCCCCTGCACTTATTTCTAGCTCCTTGATAATCGGTATTGCTTGCGGCTCAGCCTGCTGGACATAGTGAGCTAAATCTTCCGGCTTCACATCGATTATTCGCGGCTTGAGTGACGGACGAGCTATCCTGGTTTTGAGGCGCGTCTTCTTTTTTTGTTTGCTCATATGGATAATTACCTTGTACTCCCGAGTACACGAAGTTGTGTTTTTGAACGTATCACTGTACAGAATAGACTTCTAATGAATACTGTTCGTGTCTTCTTCAATTAATTCTCCTGGTGAAACGCCTAGAGCCTTTGCTAGCTTCCCGAGTGTTTCCGTTGTGGTTACATAATAGGGATCTTTAAATATCCGCTTCACCGTGTTATATGCGACGTCTGCATCACGCTGAAGCTTCCCCATACTGAAGCCCTTTGCTCTGGCGATCTCCTTCACTCGTAGACGTACTGCCATTGGCTGCTGTCCTCATCGGTAGTACACAGGATTGTAGCAGGATTTACCTTCTGGCAGAACTAGCCAGCTAGCTTCCCACCTATATGTGGGGCCGTACATGTCATTTTGTCTATAGTTTTCTTCACTTCTGTTTTGCCCTCATAAGGGTCAAAGAGGTTGCTCAAGAAAAGGGCATTAGCATGGGCAAACTCCATAGGGCAGCAGATGTATCTTACAAGACAATTAAGCGCATCTACTCTGACCCTTTTTATGCCACGACGACCATAACGCTTGGGAAACTTGCCAGGGTGCTCGGAGTCTCGCCTGGTGAGTTAATTGAGGAAGTGCCCGATGAGGATGCACCTCCTCACATTAGGAGCAGGATCTTAGTAGATGACAATTGATGGGGATGCAACCCCGGCGTACAGGGGATATCGCCGACAGGCACTCTATACACTTTATAGGATACTTACCGATACTATTGCAAAGTTCCAGCCTGAAGGCAAAGAAGATCTCGCAATCTTTTCCGATACAGGACAACTCAGTGAGGTTGTTCAAGTAAAGGCGCTTTCACATCCGCTCGCACTCAGCGACCTTGAACCAGAGAAAAAAGATGGCTTCTTTGCACGACTGGCACGAGAAGCACCACTACCAGAAGCTATTCAGCTCCGGCTCGTCTCTTACGGATCTTGTGGGCCAGAACTGCGACAAGCTGTAGGGCTCCGCGCACTAAAGCAACTGTACGTCGCCCAGAAGATCCACGACGCCAATGCGACAATCTCTCTTGAGATGGCAATCTACTTGTTGGAACATATCGTGATCGAGGAAGTAGAAGAGAGGCTCCTACTTGAGAGCGTACATGCCCATCTCGGACAGCTCTGCACTGGCATCGACCCAGATAAGGCTTTCGATTTAATGACAGCTTGGTTGTACAAAGCATCTGAAGCCAAACTTCCTATTACACAGACAGAACTGGTACAACAGATCGGGACCATTGGGAAGTTCTTAGATGAAACCGCTGCCTATCTGCGTGAGTGGGGAACCTCGATCGTTCCCATAGAGAATGTCTCTATACCATTAGGAAAGCAAGAGCGCTTGAAAGATGAGTTCTACAGCGGTACTCTCACGCGTTATGAGCATATCCAGGCCAATCTTGATGTTGTGCGAAGTGATCGGCTAAAGACAATTGCTGAACAGTTCACTAATGCCTCTGTCGTCGTGGTGCATGGAGCCTCAGGCCAGGGTAAGACTGCTCTCGCTTACCGATATCTACATGAGCAATTCCCTATATATTGTAGATACCAAGTACGTCGTGTTGAAAGTGTCTCTCATGCTCTGAGCATCGCAACCGCCATTGCTAATCATGTACGCATTCTACATCTCCCCGTAGCGTTCTTCCTTGATGTCATACCAGGAGATACTGCATGGACCGAAATAGCTCGTCAGTTGGTGAGCGAACCGGACGTACGGCTGCTAGTAACTATACGCGAGGAGGATTGGCGTCGTGCATCGCTTCCCGAGGAAGCAGAGGCATTTGCCAATATTTCTCTCACTCTTGACAAAGATGAGGCTCAATTAATCTATGCTGTTTTAACAGAACGCACACCATCCGCTCATTTCCTCTCCTTTGCCGATGCCTGGGGAGCATTTGGTGAGAGTGGCCCATTAATGGAGTTCGTCCATTTGTTGACACAAGGCACAACCTTACGCCAGCGTCTTGCGAAACAAGTGCAACGAATTCAGGATGAAGTGCTTGATGATCATCGCGACCCTGCTGACCTTGCTGTGCTGCGTCTGGTGGCGGTTGCTTCTGCGGGTGATGCACGCTTGCGTGTTGATATGCTCGTTAAGCATCTGCAATTACGTGTCCCAGAGCGCACCTTGCAGCGCCTGGAACAGGAATATTTGCTATGCACGAGCGAGGAGGGCACACTTGTTGGTGGATTGCATCCGCTGCGCTCTCGCATTTTAGCTGAGCTGCTCTTTACTTCAGCAGTCATATCCTGGCCTAGAAGTGCCGTCGAATGCCTAACACTCTTACATGAAGCTGACATACAAGTGTTCTTATTCACGGCCTGGGTGACTCACTGCAAAGATGCCTCTTTTCTGGTATCAGCCCTCGCATCCTGGCAACCTACAACCTGGATTGGCACAGTAGGAGTGCTCCGTGCTCTGCTTTGGCTTGGGGTGGCTGAATACGTTGACGAGAACCGCTTATTACTCCTAGAAGCTTCCCAAGAAGTTGGTGCTGGCCTCATGTTCGCCCTCGACTTTGACATCGCTGGTCTGCTGCCTAAAGGTACAACAGGCCTCTTTGATACCTTAGCCTCTCAATTAGGAACAGTGACGGAAGAACGACGCCAGAAGATACATTTACTACGGGAACGTCAGACAGACAAAGTGCGTGTCTATCGACATGTGACGGATTGGCTCAGCAAAAGGACTGCAGCACCAAGTGTACCGAAAGCTGACATGGAGTGGCTCGCTGCTGCAGAAGTTGTGTTCTGGCTAGGATGCTTGCACTTAACCTGGCCACTGGACCATTGGCTCCCGCTTCCTCTACTTGAGTCAGTTCTGTGGTCTTTACCATTGGAAACGCTGGCTGATGTTGTGTTGGGATTCTTCTATGGATATGGTGTGACTTTCGCCCCCTGGTATACCCTGTATCGAGAACAACTACTTCTCCGGTTTCGCCGGGAAACATTGTCTGTGAAGGTGGAAGATAGTGATACGCAGATCATTGCATATTACATTCTCGTACAGGAGGAAAACAGCAGTCAAAACATTCTGCGCATGCGAGATCCTCGCAATACGATCCACAACACAGCAATGCAGCGCATATGGTTACTCAGACGATTAGCTCCAGATCGCGAAACATATGGATGCCAGGGAAGAGGACACCATATTAGAGCTTTGGAACTCTTTTCTGACGATGCAGTAAAGCATGCCATCCCAAGGTCTCGGCTAGCTCCGTCTTGGTTGGTTGCCCACAACGGTTTATTCCGAGGGCTCACTAGACAGATCTTCCGCTTGGCGTCCTGGCAAGATTACATCGACGCAGTACTGGCAATCCGCCAGGAGGTAGTACATATACTCTCCCAACTTGTTGAAGGCATGGAGACATATTTTCGCAAACAACGGATGACACCTATCCTGGGACGTAGTGTCAGTACCGAAGGATGGGACTATTGCAGGAAGAGTTTAGATGCGCAGTTGCCCCTTCCACAATGCGCTGTGGATGCCTGGGGATTGGTAGATGAGGAAACCGACACCGGTTGGAGGGCAACGAAAGCGAATAATGCATCAGATACATCTGACCCTAGCATGGTAAATCGCCGCTGGCTGGCTCTAGAGGTATATGAACCCTATCTCAATAGATGGAAAAAATACATACAGGAGCTTGAGTGGTTCTTTCAGCACGGTGTACAGGTACTTGCAACGAACCCGGTACTGGGCAAGCAAGCTTCTACTGAAAAAGAGCGTCAACTGGTACGACAACAAGCGGAGGAACTGGGCTTACATCCTAATGAGGCGCCACGGCAATCCTTGTTTCATCTGATTGAAGCTGAAAAGCACTTATCACAGTTCCAGGGTGAATTTCGCCTGCTCTTTAGTCGTTTAATTCCATTAACAACGTTGCATACATTGGAACGAAGCGAGCAAAACATCCTCAATGATACCGTGTCGCTCTGGCGATGGCTAGCATTTACTCCACACATTACCAATCAACATCCTCGTCGTAGCAGCCGAACGCAATTTCAAAATGTACTTGTCAAATCTCAGCGACGCCTTCAACAAGGATTACAGAAGCTATCGACAAGTTTCTTGCGACTGACGCTCCATACTGACGTCACATGGAACCAGGAACCTGTCCTCTGTATCGTTCTCGATACAGATCAAGCACTACAACAGTTTCAAGTACTGCAACCTATCTTTGAGGTGGTGCATAGTGTACTTCATTCAGTAAATGATCACGATCTCATGCGATATGAATTGACACGAAGGTGGAGATCTCTGGTCATAGTACCTCTCCTAGCCGGCAAGAGCGCAGGTGGCAAAGCATGGTGTATAGACCTATCAGTTTTTTTGAATTGGGATTCTATTGCAGAACTCAAGTGGTGGAATCTTGTACAGTATGAATTGCCAGAAGATGCAGCCAGGTCTCTAAAGTTAAGGTGGTGGGAGCAACAGGATATATGCAGTGTGATATGGTTGGGAGAAGAAGTATGGAAACTACGGATGATGGTGGCACATTTGCACGATATTCAACAACTCCCTGACCTTGATGATGAGGGGCTTGAGATCGCCCAAAGTTATGTGCAAGGATATCAAGAAGTGATTTCTAAGCAATTACAAGCAACAATTAATGCATTGGCTTGGGTGACTGAATTCGTAAGCCGTATGGCCAAACAGCCGCAACCTGATCAGCAAATGCTCACAACAATTGTCGAGGGAGTACAGGAGCTGATGACCGATGTGCTACCAACACCGGATTTCTTACAGAAGGCAGAGCTTCCCTTGAGGACAATGGAATCCTGGTTAACACGTTTAGAGGCTGCTTCAACTAAAGTACTCGTACTACAGGCACTTGTAATGGATATAGTTAGGGTTTCATATGATACGACACCGACTCACATGAGTGTTGACACATATTGCAAGTATCCGTTGCGATAAAAATTGACCCAGAGGCCCAAAACCGTGTAAGATACATGTGAGGGGGAATAACACTGCTCGAACACCTTTTTCATGCCCAAACGCCGCTATGAGCGTCGCGAGCCGAGCCATGACTGGCAGCAGATCCAGCCGCTGCTCAAAGATCCGGCGCAGATTCAATACGAAATCTTGCGCCCCGTGGTCCTTTGGGGTCAGACACCGAAGGAACGAGGGGCAGAAACGGGTGTCTCACCGCGCACCATTTACTACCGTGCGAATCTGTTTGACCAGGCTGGGATGGCTTCCCTATTGCCTGCTGCCCCACCTCCAGCGATTCCCAAGCAAGATAAACGGACGTTGCCGCCGGATATGCGGCAGGAAATCGTGGATTTGCATGCGCAATACCCTGCCTTTCGTCCCCATGAACTGGCGACCATCTGTTTTCTCAAATTCAATCGGAAACCCGCCCCTGCCACCATCAAGCTCATCCTGGCTTCTGGCCCCAAACCATCGACCACCGAACGCAGCTTTCCACGCTATGCAGACATCGAGGATGGCGCAGAACGTCGCCGAACCATCATTCGGCTTCACGCGGATGGATGGAATGCTAAATCCATTGCTGGCGGTTGTGTTGCAAATAAAAAGCTGATCTGCTAAAGTGGACGGAAAAGAGCAAAAGAGGATTCACGATGGCAGAGCAACACCCGTTCAAATGGCGTCATTTTGAGGCAGAGATCATTCTGCTGTGTGTCCGTTGGTACTTGCGCTACTCGCTCAGCTATCGGGACCTGGAGGAAATGATGCGGGAACGGGGACTGCAGGTGGACCATACCACCATCTACCGCTGGGTTCAGCACTACGCTCCAGAACTGGAAAAGCGCTCTCGACCTCACCTCAAAGCCACCAATGACTCCTGGAAAGTCGACGAAACGTACATCAAAGTCCGCAAAACCTGGATGTATCTGTATCGGGCCGTCGACTCACAAGGCAATACCCTGGAATTTCTCCTCAGTGCGACACGCGATGCCGAGGCGGCCAAACGCTTCCTTGTGAAAGCGCTGCACTCGACGACGGGTTCAGCCCCTGGGGCGCGTCCGATCGAGGAACAGGTAGCCCAGCCCACGGCTGCGGCTGATCCCAACACTCCTCAGCCGGCTCCCCGCGTCATTAATGTCGATAAAAATGCAGCCGATTCCAAAGCCATTGCCGAGCTCAAAGCTGCGGGAATCCTTCCCGAGCAGGTCGAACTCAGACAAGTCAAATACCTCAACAACTTGATCGAGCAAGACCATCGGTTTATCAAGCGCTTGGTCAAGCCTGGGATGGGCTTTTTTTCTTTCGAGAGCGCGCAGTGCACACTGCGCGGCTATGAGGCCATGAACATGGTCAGGAAGGGGCAGATGCGCGGCGTGGAAAAAGGAGACATCCTGGGGCAGGTCGCCTTTCTGGCCAGCCTGTTTGGGGTGGCGGCCTAAGCTCAACAGGAAGGTGAGTCTTCACGTTCATCGCATCCCTCCCAGAGTTTTTGCAACACAACCCCCTTTCCTTCAAGACATAGCCCACCCCTCGTATGGTGTGAATGAGCTTGGGTCCATGACACTCCAGTTTGTTGCGCAGATAGCGAATATAGACATCCAGCACATTGGATTCACCACCAAAATCATAGCCCCAGACGGCATCATAGATCTGCTCACGACGCAGCACCTGACGAGGATGGCACATGAGATAGTCGAGCAACTCGTATTCTTTGGTGGTCAGCTCAAGGTGCAGATTGCTTCGTGTCACTTCACGGGTCGTCGTATCGAGCACCACATCGGCGACCACCAACCGCGTCTCACTGGGCACGACACGGCCTGTTGCCCCTGACCGGCGCAGCAATGCTTCGATGCGGGCAAGCAGTTCTTCAATGGCAAAGGGCTTGGTCACGTAGTCGTCGGCTCCTGTTTTCAGCCCCCTTACCCGGTCAGGAATACTGCCTTTGGCCGTCACGATCACAATCGGCAGATCGGGCAACGCACCAGGTCCCGACCTCAGTCGCCGACACACTTCCAGCCCGTCAATACCAGGAATCATCAGGTCGAGGATGACCAGGTCTGGCGGCTGGTGGCTGGCCTGCATCACAGCCTCAATCCCATCAGTGGCAAGCCTGACCTGGTAGCCGGCCTGGAGCAGCTCCAGTTCGATGAAGCGGGCAATAGGCCGTTCATCTTCGACGACGAGAATCGACCTGTGCTAAGCACCAGGTGCGTGATCAGTCGGAGATCTCATGGCTCCCTCGCCTCCAAAGAATTCCATCCTTCCATTCATATGCTCAGGATGAGCATACGTTCAACCCCATGAGGAACCGTAGCGCACGCTCATCTGCGCGAGAGAGCATGCTTGCCCCTATTGTACCATCAAGGAAACCGTGCTCTCTCGACACCCAGCCAGAGACCCTATGTGCTGGCTTTTGCGCTGTTGGTCTGATCGAGGGCAGCTCGCAGACCATGCGCAAGCTTGATGGCATTCTCATTCGCCCAAAAGTGGATATAGAAAAGGTGAGGCGAATCATCGAGCATGTGACTGTGCAGCGCGGTGATTTCAATGCCTTGTTCACGCAGCGTCCGAAGGACCAACGGGACTTCTTTGGCAATCAAGGTAAAGTCACCCGTAATGGCCGCATTGCCATCCTCGGTTGGTTGAAAGTTAATGGCAGTGGCAACGCCCATCGCTGGCGGGATCACCAGATCCCCATCCGTAATGGTTTCCGCACGGGGAATGCTGTACTGGTAGACGCCGTTATTGGCCTTGCCATGATAGCCCACAATGGCATCGAGCTGTGTGGTGTCAAGATCAAGCGGGCTCGTTGGACTCTTGGCTGGAGCCGTTAGAGGGGTCTTCGTCAAGATGAGGGCAGCATGAAGCGCGCGGGCCAGGTGGACGGGATCGCCTTGTCCACCGAAATGCAGGTACATCACGTGCGGTGTCTCAAACAGCAGATGGTTGTGCAGGGCCGTCTGCTCAATCCCTCCCTGTTGCAGCGCAGAGAGCACGGGATTGATTTCGTCTTCGGTCAGGACCAGATCCCCCATCGCCATGGCTCCGTTCCCCATGGGCAAGAAGGCGGCATAGCCACCCAGAGCAAATCCCGCTTTGAGATGAACGCCCTGCACGGTCACGGTCAGATCCGTTCGTGGGAAGCTATAGCGGTGGATGCCACCAGGCATAGCAACACCACCTTTTCCTATGGCTTGATCCACGGGCCTCCAATCTATCTGTGCTGTCTGCGTAGAGGTGACGTGCGTGGATGGGTGGTTTGCCTGTACCCCTGCTCCACAAGCACTGACGAGCAGGAGCAGGCAGCTGATGGGAAGAGGCAGCCAGGGTAGCTGTGTTCTCGGTGTACGCATTGGTATCATCTTCCTTTCACTTTCATGGTATGGAGCAGAAGCGGAACGCTTGCGCGTCTCTTTCGAGCGTAGTAAACCGGGATGAGAGATGCAAGAGGGGAAGATGAGAACGATGAGCACATCGATGACTGCAAAGCACGTTTCTTCTTCCCCTCTTGTCTTTTCTTCCAGCGCTCGCTATACTATAACCATGGTTATGGAGCAGTCGAATATTGGTTATGCTTCTCGCTCTTTCTAGTATATCTGACCAAAGAAAAGGAGCACCGATGGAACGAGCATCAGAGACGGCCATGAAGCCCGGTGCGGTCTCCTGTACGCTCTGGCAACTGGTTCGCTATTTTCTCAAACTCGGCACGCTGGGCTTTGGTGGCCCGGTGGCACTGGTGGGCTATATGCGTCGGGATCTGGTGGAGAGCCGCCAGTGGATCTCGGAGGCCGACTACCAGGAAGGTCTGGCTCTCGCCCAACTCTCGCCAGGTCCCCTGGCTGCGCAACTGGCGATGTATCTTGGCTATGTGCGCGCTCGTACCCTGGGAGCAACGATAGTAGGGTTGGCCTTCATCTGGCCGTCGTTCCTGATGGTGGTCGTCCTCGGCTGGCTCTATACCCTCTATGGGGGCCTTTCCTGGATGCAGGCGGTGTTCTACGGCGTGGGAGCCAGTGTGATTGGCATCATCGCGCACAGTGCCTACAAGCTGACAACCAGAACCATCGGACGCGATGGACTGCTCTGGGGCATTTACCTGGTGACCGCGGTGGTGACGATTCTCACCCAGTCCGAACAGGTGCTGCTCTTCCTGGCAGCAGGTGTCCTGGTCTGGCTGGTCAAAGCCCCTCCCAGGGCGATCTGGAAATCCTGGGGAAAAGGGAAGACAGGGGTCATGAGCCTCTCACCTGTTCCCCTGGCAGCCGTGTCTGCCGTGGGAGTAGCTGCGGGGGGCACCCTGTGGGCCATCTTTACCTTTTTTGTCTTTGCCGGGGCCTTCGTCTTTGGCAGCGGACTGGCCATCATTCCCTTTCTTTATGGAGGCGTGGTGCAGGGACACCACTGGCTCACTGACCGCCAGTTCGTGGATGCGGTAGCGGTTGCGATGATTACCCCCGGACCTGTGGTCATTACCTCCGGGTTCATCGGGTTCCTGGTAGCTGGCTTGGCCGGGGCATGCGTGGCTGCCCTGGGGACGTTCCTGCCCTGCTATGGATTCGTGGCCATGGCCGCCCCAGCCTTCAGAAGGTACGGCAAGCACCCGGCCATTGCGGCCTTCGTTCAAGGGGTTACGGCTGCCGCCATCGGCGCGATCACCGGAGCGGTGGTCGTGCTGGGACGGCGCACCGTCATCGATATTCCAACGCTGGCGCTGGCGCTTGTCACCCTGGTCTTGCTGTGGCGGTGGAAGAAGATTCCCGAACCGCTCATTGTGTCAGGTGCCGCTGCTATTGGTCTGATGGTGTACTCAGCGCTTCATCACTAAGTGGACTGACCACCCTCATTTGATGGGTAGCTCAGGGAGCTGAATAGAGCGTTCAAGCTCCTGTCTAGCCAGTACGAATCAGCCAAATGAAGGCGGTCAGTCCACTAGTAGTCTGTCAGACTTCAATTGATGGGTAAAGACGTTTGAGTTTGATGCGAGCATCCTGAGTCGTAAAACGCCAGTTGATCGTGACGTTGACCTGATTGCGATCCTGTTGCCAGGCGTCCACCTGAGCTCGAAGCGCCTCAATGGTAGAAAATCGGCCAGATAAGCACTGCCGTGCTAAGATCGAGAGTTCAATCTCGGCCATATTCAGCCAACTCCCGTGTTTGGGCGTGTAATGGATCTCCAGCTTCTCGGTCAGTCGTCGTGCCTCGGCAGGTTCAAACACCTCGTAGAACGAGGAAGGGGTATGGGTATTGAGATTGTCCATCACCAGCACAATTTTTTCGGCATGTGGGTAGTGAACATCAATGACCTCCCGCAGAAACCGTGCCCAATCCTTTTTGGTTCGTCGCTCACTCACGCGAAGCAGGCAGGCTCCCGTTTCGGGTTCGACCGCGACAAACACGCTACACACTCCTTCTCGTTCATACTCGTAGTCGATGCGCTCTGCTTTGCCCACGTGCATCTTGATCGGCTCGCGGGAATGCGAGAGTAATTGTTTGCTTCCCTCATCCATACAGATCTTCGGCAACCGTGGATCGTATGGACGTTGATACACGGAAAGCACGTCTTCCATGTGATACACAAAATCTGCATTGGCTTCGGGTGGAATACAAAACTGCTTTTTGAGCCAGGGTTTGAGTTCATTTTTTTTAGCGTTACCCAGACGGTTTGATGGCTAATCTGATCCACATACCCCAATTGGACCAGTTTGTCGGCCAGCAGTCGCATGGTCCAGCGCTCTCGCCCCTCTTCTGTCTGACTACACGCCAACGTCACCAAACGAGCTTCCAGCTCTCCGTCCACTTTCCGTAAGGCGGGCCGCTCCGGCTGGGGACGACGTACTAACGCATCAAAGAGTCCCCCCTGCACAAAACGTTTGCGCACTCGCTCGACCGTTGCTGTGCCCACCTCCAGAGCTTCAGCAATTTGCTGATCGGTCCAGCTCGCGCCCTGTGCTCCCTGATCAGCTTTGAGCACTATTCGCGCATGCATCTGGTTGCGAGCCGATTCCTTTCCACCTGTGAGTATGCTCTGCAACAAGGTTCGTTGCTTTGCATCTAACTGAACGGTATACTTTTTCATAGGAGCCTCCTTGAGCTTGTCTTTTTTGTTGGTTGCTCAAGGATACTCCTTCTGGCTCCACTCATCAATTCATCTCTGACAGACTACTAGTGCTCTGTCAAGCTTCATTTGACGTTAGCGAAATCGCTTCTGAGGCCGTTTCGGATAGCGATCAATCGGTCAAATGAAGCTTGACAGAGCACTAGGAGGGATACCGCGTGGAACAGCCGCAAGCCCCATCGTGGGTGCTGCTCGTCTACAAAATCCCGCGCGAGCCCACGTCCAGCCGCGCTGCGGTCTGGCGCAAACTCAAACGCCTGGGCGCGCTGCTCTTGCATGATGCGGTCTGGGTGCTGCCCGCCACTGCCTGGACGCGTGAGCAGTTCCAGTGGCTGGCGGTGGAAATCGGCGAGCTCGGGGGAGAAGCCTACCTGTGGGAATCGTCCTTGCTCTTGAATGGGCAGGCAGAGGCGCTGCAGCAGCAGTTTCAGGCCCGGGTGGATGCCGCCTATCAGGAGATCCTGGGCGAGCTGGAGCAGAACGAAGCCGATCTGGTCGCGCTCTCGCGCAGGTACCAGCAGGTACGAGCGCAAGACTACTTTCACTCGGCGTTGGGTCTACACGTGCGGGAGCGACTGATGCGTGCGAGAGGAGGGTTGACCTCATGAAATGGGTGACCTGGGAGCAGGTGGGCGTGGATCGTATGGCCTGCGCCTGGCTCATTACAAAATACCTTGACTCGGAAGCGGAATTCTTGTTCGTCCCCGCCGGACAGAAACCGTTGCCCAAGGAGGCGGAACCGTTCGATCTCCCTGGCGTGCGGCTGTCCCATCACCGGGGCCATTGCACGTTTTACACGATGCTGCGCGAGTATGACTTGCATGACCCTGTCCTGGAACGCATCGCCCGTGTGGTAGATGAGGCCGACACGGTCCAGGAGGTGACCCTGGAGTCGGCAGCGCCTGGTCTGGATGTGCTTTGCCGGGGCCTGCGCCTGATCAGTCCCGATGATCGGGTGGCTCTGGAACGGGGACGGCTCATCTACGAGGCGCTCTATGCCGTGCTCGCTTCGGAAACCGAGATACCATGAACCAAAGGAGCATGTGATGACCGCGCCACCTGCTGTTTTTCCGCGGTGGCACATGGCTCTCACTGCCGCCATGACGGCGGTGATCACTCTTGTCGTGATGTGGTGGACGCGTCGCGGGATGAAAGCGCTGTCAGGTTTCGATCTGGTGCTCATTGCACTCGTCGCAGGCGGTTCTGTCTTGTTGTGGCGAGCAGCAGGCAATGTGCCTGCTCTCAACAATGACCCCATTCCAGCCACCAGCCCCAACGATGTGCTCTGCCCGCTCGTGACGTACCTGCTTCTCGGAATGTACGCCGCGCTTCGTCCTCAGGTTCCGCAGGGCAGCTTTGAACGGCTGCGTGTCTGGATTGCAGGCATCTCGCTGCTGGTCAACATCATCACGATTTGAGGTACAAGCACAGGACGGGAGGTCCTCCCATGAAATGGATTACGCGTTCGCGAGTCAAAGTGGACCGCGTGGCCTGTCCCTGGCTCATCAAAAAGTTTGTGGACCAGGACGCCGCGTTTCTCTTTGTCCCAACGGATCAGGTGATGGCGGTAGCAGAGCGCGAGGGAGCCATTCCCTACGATGTGAAGGATGTCGAACTGGGCCATCACGGCCGGGAATGCTCGTTTGAGGCCATTCTCAAGAAATATGGACTCACAGCTGATCCAGCGCTGGTCTTGCTCGGCAAGATTGTCAATGGGGCGGATACCGACAACACCCTCTGGCACCAACCAGAAGGGGCAGGGCTGCATGCGATTGCCGAGGGCTTCCGCCACCTGGGCTACAAGGACGACCGCGAACAGAATGCTGCGGAGTGGATCGTCTACGATGCCCTCTATGCCTATTGCCAGGAAATGGTCCGGCAAAGCAAGCCCAATGGCGCGTTCAAGTAGATGCGCGAGATCCCGTATGGGAAGAAGGAGAAAGGCGTGAGCAGAGGGGAAGAAGTCTTGAGAGCACCCCACAAGATCTGTCAAGGGCAACGACATGACCGAGATGCCTGGCTCATCGTCCTCATGCGGGGCTTGCGCTCATGTGCCTATGGAATGCTGGCCGTCCTGCTCGCGGTGACGCTCAACCAGGCCGGATTGGCACCTGCGGCTATCGGCGGTCTGATTACCATCTCGCTGGCTGGAGACGTGGTGGGCACCTATGTCATCGGCCTGTTTGCCGATCAGTGGGGGCGAAGGCGTACCCTCGCCACCCTGGCACTGCTCATGGCAGGAACAGGGCTGGTCTTTGGACTGACCACGAACGTGGTGCTTTTGAGCCTTGCCGCCTTCTTTGGCACGCTGGGCACCTCCGCCTCCGAAACCGCACCCTTTCTACCCATTGAACAGGCCATGCTTGCGCAGACCACCTCTCCGAAGAGCCGCATAGCTCTCTTTGCCAGGTACAATCTCGTGGCTTCCTTCGCAGGAGCACTTGGCGCACTGTGTGCAGGTCTGCCAGATCTGCTCGTGAGCCACGGGGTGCCGCTGCTGCTTGGGCTCCATCTCCTCTTCTGGGGATACGCAGGAGGGGCACTGGTGGTCTGCAGACTTGCTCTCTGCCTCTCTGCCAACACGGAGGCCACAATGCGCTCGGAACCAGGGACGCAGAGGGTCTGGAAGCACCTGGTTCCGAAACTTTCCCACTCACAAGGAATCGTGTGGAAGCTCACAGGACTCTTTAGTGTGGATGCGCTCGCTGGGGGACTGGTGGTGCAAAGTTTGATGGTGCTCTTTTTTCACCTGCGGTTCGGCGTCTCACTCTCCCTGCTTGGGCTCCTCTTCTTTGGGGCCAATACCTGCTCCGCGCTGTCGTTTCTCGCCGCAGCGCCCCTAGCCCGACGGGTCGGTTTGCTGAACACGATGGTCTTCACGCACCTGCCTTCCAACGTGCTGCTGATCCTGGTGGCCTTTGCGCCGACCTTTCCTCTTGCGGCTGCACTTCTGCTGGCGCGTCAGGCCCTCTCACAAATGGATGTGCCCACCCGTCAGGCGTATACGATGGCGTTGGTCTCCCCAGCGGAGCGGACTGCCGCAGCCTCTATGACCGGACTTTCACGCAGTATCGGGGCAGCCACCAGTCCGGTCCTCTCCGGTGTGCTCTTGCAAGGTCCCGCCCTGGTCCTTGGTCTCCCCTTCATCCTGGCCGGAACCCTCAAGGCCGCCTACGATGGCTCCATCTTCCTGCTGTTCCGTCAGGTGCCGGTGGAGGAGGCCACAGAACATCACGCAGATCCCACAAATCGCGCAAACACGGCTCCAAGGGAGACAGGGGCCAGAGAAAGAGGGAACAAGCCATGAGAAAGGGAACGAAAGATAGGGCGAAGCGATTCGGGCTGGTGCGTCCAGTCGTGCTGGTGGCAGGGACGCTGGTGGTGCTACTCCTGCTGGTGGGAAGCGTCGTCGGGTGGCGTCTCTTCAAGGCTGAGACGGCATCGGATCTGACGAGGCAGGTTCGGGTGATCGCGGACATTCCCCTCTCTGGTGGGACTTCACGGTTTGACTATCACCGTCATTGACACAACAGAGAGGGCTGCTCTTCATTGCTCACCTGGGAGCCAGTACCGTGAGCGTCTTCGATACACGAGCAGGCAGGATCGTGACGGATATCCCAGGAATTGCAGGGGTCCACGGCGTCCTGGTCATCCCGCAACAGGGACGCGTCTATGCCGGAGCCTCGGATACCAATCAGGTGGTGGTGATTGATGAACAAACCTGGCATCGCATCGCGACCGTTCCCGCAGGGGTCTATCCCGATGGGATCGCCTACGATCTCGTCCACCATCGCCTCTTTGTTTCCGATGAGGCAGGACAAACCGAGACCGTGATCGATACAGCGATCAACCAGCGGATCGCGACGATCCCCCCTGGTGGTGAGGCAGGCAATAGCCAGTATGATCCCGTCTCGGGGCACATCTTCGTGGATGTGCAGACACAGAATCAGCTCGTTGCCATTGATCCCGCCACCAACCAGATCATTGCCCGGTCTGCCTTACCAGGGTGCCAGCATGACCACAGCCTCCTCATGGAGGGGAATGCGCGCATGGCGTTTGTGACCTGTGATGGCAACAATGTCCTGCTGGTGGTGGATCTGGCGCACGCGATGCACGTCCTCTCTGTGCAACCTGTGGGGGAGACGCCCGATGTGCTGGCCGAAGATACGGATCGGCGACTGCTCTATGTGGCCTGCGAAAGTGGCATCCTGTCCGTGTTTCAAGAACAGGGGCGAAGCGTGCGGAAAATTGGAGACCAGTTTCTTGCTGCTGAGTACCGCGCCACAGAAATAGGGGACGAATCAAAAGATGTCTTCGTGCCAGGCGACAAGAGCGTTGAGGAATCTCTCAATTTCGACCCTTTTCTCTGTGGAGCGGTACTGAGGCACATAGTATTGCCGTGGATCAGCAGACCCATCGCCTCTACTTCCCCTTGGAGGATCTGGGAGGCCGACCGGTCCTGCGAGTGGCGATGTTCCTGTAATCATATGGAGCGTGTATGAACATCATCCTGGAAAGTGTGAG
>WNFX01003086.1_pt1 | contig 16690 bp, 11 predicted proteins | sample 5400111 | NCBI WGS metagenome assembly WNFX01 (sample SAMN13153363, study PRJNA577476) | soil metagenome | isolation source: 40 cm soil or saprolite under grassland replicate 1 | place: USA:California | collected 2016-06-15 | reverse complement strand
GCTACACTCGATCATGGTGATGGGCCTCCTATCTTTGGCTTTAGATTCCTCATGATAGGTATGCACCATCATCGTTCATTTTTCAAGCCCTTTGCCCCTGAAAGCATGGTCGCTAATTTGTACAAAAATTAGGTAACTACAAGCTTTTGCTTACGCCCGAGGTCGATGGCAAGCGCTTTTATCACGCAGGCACCATTAAAAAGGAGCAAGAACTTACGCGGCGGCGTGAGCCTTACACATGCAGTTCAAGGAGGACAATTATAATAGAATCCTGATGGGAAGGAATAGCTTTTAATACCAGCTTTGCATTCCTGTCGAAAGCTCACACGGAAGGAGACAAAAAGTGCCAAGAAACCGGCAAATAATAGATGAAGCGAAGATTCAAAAACTCATAAGGGAGGGCCGAGGCCAAAATGAAGGGGCAGCATATCAACCCTGGTTAACGGTAAGGGATGTCCCATCGCGTGGATTCTCTACACGTGACAAAGGTTGGAAAACGGATCGTGTTCACCATGTTCTTAGCAATCACGAATTGAGATATGTTTACGTAGGTGAATGGTCGAACATCGTGAGAGACATAAGAGAACAATACCCTCTCTTACCCCTGGAAAGCACACTCACAATAGCTGAAGCTTGCGGTCTCAAACATCCAGTGCATCCTGAAACCAAAAAACCTATAGTTCTCACAACAGACTTTTTGGTCACAGTTGAGCAAGAGGGACAAAGGATTGAGCTTGCGCGCACCATCAAACCTTTTGCCGCCTTAGCATCGAATCGAGTGCTCGAAAAGTTTGAGATTGAGCGCTTATACTGGAAGGCGCTCAAGACTGATTGGGGAATTGTGACGGAACATGAGATACCTAAGACTCTTGCAGATAACGTTGATCGTATCCATGACCGATACCGTCGAGAAAACCTAGAACTGTCCTTTGACGATATTTGTGATATTGCCAGCACGCTTACCGAACTGGTCCAAGAAACGACCTGCGCTCTACGACACGCCACACAGGCTTGTGACCGTCGCCTCGATTATAAACCAGGAACAAGCTTGGCGGTTGCTCACCATCTGATCGCACGCCGTTACTGGTATACAGATATGTACACACCAATTGATCCCAGTAAACCTCTTATGCTATTGGGAAACAATTTGGAGGAACTCTATCGTGGCGGACAATGACATACAGAAAATGGCCATAAATACAATCATTGAGTGGACTGATACACCTGTTCCTCACTACGATCGCATACTCCAGATTGACTCTGGAAGCGCGACTATCATCGTCATCGATGTGACAAATATCGATGACGACGATGCCGTGAAGCCAGTATTTCTATCGTTTGAAGCGACTGAAGAAGCTTTTAGGGCCTCCGATGCTTGTATCACGGACAAAGACCCCTATCTCGAAAAACTGCGCCCAAAGATGATCCTTACTGATCAGGAAAGAGCAGGTGTGAAACAAATTTTAGAAATTATCGAACCTGTCATCTCTAATAACAACGTTTTTAATCCAAAGGTGTGTTCCGTACTTATAAGAAACGCAGCTAAGGATTCTGGACGAGATCCTAAAATGATTCGTCTGTTTGTACATCGATACTGGAGAGGCGGCGAGGTTGAACAAGTGTTGCTCCCTCGCTATCATCGATGTGGAACAAACAGAAAAGAAGATAAAAAGAAGAATTATGCAAAACTGGGCAGGCGGAGTGATACTGTCGGTGTAAATATGGACGCTGTAGCCGAAGAGCGTTTTCGAACAGGAATCAAACTATTCTATGAAAATGAGAAGGGAAGATCACTTCGATATGCTTATGAAAAGACGAAAGAGACCTTTTTCCACAAAGGGAAGTATAAAAAGCATGGAGTAAAGGTTCCCCAACTGCCCCCATCGGACGAAACCCCCTCTTATCGGCAATTCGTATATTTCTTCAAAAAGAATCAGAACATTGTTACTACTAGTATTGCTCGTGAAGGACAGCACGCCCATAACCTCCATCATCGTGCAATTCCAGGCGATTCAACTTTGGACGCTGAAGGCCCAGGTTATCTTGTACAACTTGACCCTACTATAGGAGACCTACATCTGGTAAGTGAGTTTGACCGTTCTAGAATTATCGGACGTCCTGTTATCTATATTATCATTGACGTTTTTACGCGTCTTATCGTCGGGATGAGCGTTAGCCTAGAGGCACCAAGCTGGCTTGGTGCGATGCTGTCCCTGGAAAACATGGTGCACAAGAAAGTCGACTTCTGCCGAGAGTATGGCTATACTATCACTGAAGAAGATTGGCCCTGCCACCATCTTCCCAAAGCTATCGTCGCTGACCGAGGCGAATTACTGTCTAAGAATTCCGATTCTTTGGGAAAGATACTCGGAATTAAAGTTATAAACACTCCTCCTTATCGCCCCGACTGGAAAGCAATTGTGGAGCGCTATTTTCGTGTACTCAATGAGGCGGTCATTGACTGGGTACCTGGTGCTGTGCGCGAATATCTTCCGCGAAGTGGACACGATTATCGACTGGATTCATGCTTGACGTTGTATGAGCTACGCCAGTTGCTGATAGGCTGTATCCTCGAACACAACATGAGCCACAAGATTGAAGATTACCCCAGAGATAAGGATATGATAGCTGATGGTGTACAGCCTTATCCTGCTCAATTATGGAATTGGGGCATTGCTAATCGCCGAGGAATGCTGAGAGAACGACCACCTGCAGCTGTTCGTATCGACTTGTTGCCGCCAGACAAAGCGTCAATCACCCCTGAAGGCATTCGTTTCAAGGGCCTCTACTATGAGTGCGAGCGTGCTTGGAAGGAGAAGTGGTTTGAAAAAGCGCGTATAGCAGGATATGAGTCTGTGCCGATGGCCTATGATCCTCGGACAGTGGAGAAGATTTACCTTCGTATGGACGAGGGTCGGCAGGTCGAGGAATGCAAACTTATGCCTAAGTGTCAAATGTGGATCAACTTCGATTGGCAGGATATCGAGGACCGTAGACGGTTAGAAAAGCGTTTAGCAAAAGAGCCTGCTCAACAAGCTCACCAGACGCAAGCCGAAATTCATAGCAAACAAGAACAGATTATTCGAGATGCTCAAGAAAAAACAGCAATAGCTAGGAAAGGCCTGAATAATGCCGATTTAAAGCGAGGCATCGGCGAGAACCGAGCTGAAGAGCTAGCCTACGAACGTGCAAAAGAGCTTCAGTTACTTACTACAATATCTACACTATCTAGGCCAGATTCTTCTTTACGCACCCTGGAGGAAGACACCTTTATGGTAGAACAGGCTCAGTGGCTGCGCAAAATGCGCGATGGAGGGACCAGATGATACCGAAACGAGATTTTTTTTACTTGCAGGTACATTTTGAACTAGAACAGCGTTTCTCTCGACTGATTCTAGCTGGATACATGACACAGAATTCACTTGATTCGGGTCCTTGGTCTGAACCGCAGGTCACGCTCAACCTTATTGGTTCAGATGTGATCTTCAGTTCTACCCAACGCGTTCCGACCCATGGATGCACAATTATGGGTATTAGTGGCATTGGGAAATGGAGAATTATATAATGCGCGGCAGTGAGTCATTCTATACCTATCAGGCTCCCTTCTGGAAAGCAGAGTATCGGGAGCAGCCTGTAAGTAGCTATCGTGGAAATCCGCTAATTGAAACGTTGCCACCAGCTTACGATCGTGAGCAAGTATACAAACTTCTCCAATATGATCCTGGCTACGATGAGAGTTGCCGTCAGTGGCCTGACCATTTACGTTTGCATCTATTTTTGGAAGCAGCCCGTTTTTTTCAGCCATTAAATATACATTTTGAACTAGAACAGCGTTTCTCTCGACTGATTCGAGCCGGATATGTGGGACGCAATCCCTCTGATTTAGGCTTTTGGCGTGATACGGAGCGAAAACTTCGCGTTATGGAACAAAATTCGGTATTTCAGTCCATACCGCGTGTTCCGACACAAGGATTTACCCTCATGGGGGTTAGTGGTACAGGAAAATCGAGAACGATTGAACGCATTTTGTCTCTCTATCCACAAGTTATCCAACATCACGAATATCAGGGCAAGCGGTTCACCTGGACACAACTCGTATACCTCAAATTGGAATGCCCTTCTGATGGCTTGATTACTGGCCTTTGTCACGATTTCTTTCAACAAGTAGATCAACTTCTGGGGACAAATTACTATGAGAATCATGGTCTCAGAGGGAGAGTAACCACTGATAAAATGCGTGTAGGAATGGGGAGAGTTGCCTCAGATCATAGCCTCGGTGTCCTGATTATCGACGAGATCCAAAACTTGCGACATGTGAGATCTGAGGGGGCGGATAAGATGCTCAGTTTCCTTGTTCAGCTTGACAATACTATCGGTGTACCAATTGTTTTTATAGGGACGCCCAAAGCGCGATCCGTGCTAGCTGGTGAGTTCCGACGAGCGCGTCGTGCTGCCGGACAGGGAGATATGCCTTGGGAACGAATGCACAAAGAGAAGGACAAAGACAAAGAAAAGGACAGTGAATGGCGAGTATTTCTAGAAACTTTATGGAAATACGAATATGTCCGCGAACATACTGAACTCACTGATGAGCTAAGTGAAGTGATGTATGATGAGTCACAAGGTATTGCTGATATTGCCATTAAACTTTATTTCCTCTCTCAGATACGAGCCATTGAGCGGAAAAAAGAGTGTATAACAGTAGATATCATTAGAAAGACAGCTCAAGAGAGATTAGGATCTGTACAGGAATTCTTGTTTGCTTTGCGGACAAATAATCAGCGCTTGCTTAGGAAATATGAAGATATTCAGCCTATCGATTTTGAAGGTGCAGTGTGGCAGGCATTAGGAAATATAAATATTACATCTTCATCTGAGGCTATACAGCATTCTTCGCCATTGCAAGAGCAAGTGGCTAGTAAAGAGCAGGTTGCAGACGAAGAGAGGACTGTAGTAGAGCAGGAAAATTCGAATCCTCAGAACCTACCTAAAAAAGGAAGCAATGAGAGCAAAAGCAATGAATCAGTGGTAAAGATGGAGGATGGACTATTAGAGGTAGCAGCTAAAGGAAGAGAAAAAGACATAATAGCATACGATATGCTAAAAAAAGAGGGATTCATTCGCCCTTGTAGTGAGCTTTTTGTAAAGGACGCAATGGTGTGATAGGTGTATTTCCTGATCCTCATCCTGATGAAATATTTTATAGCATATGTGCACGGCTTTGCCAGCATGTAGGATATTTGAGCCATCGTGTCGCAATGCGAGATCTCTTTGGGCGCGAAACGACGACTGCGTCCATCGTGCTACCAAGCCACCTTGACGATTTCGTATCTCGTCTTCCGCCTGAAAGTGCATATACTTCTGACTATCTCATTGCGGAACACACCTTGCTTCCATTGTACAGTCCATTTCTCCCAGTTGAACGGTTGAGCCGCCTTCAACAAGATATGCGCGGACGGAACGGACCAGCTCTTCACATGCGAAGCGGAATCATGGCTAGCTCAGTTCCTGTACCAGAATGGCTTCGCTACTGCCCACAGTGTGTGCTAGATGATAGAAAGAAATTTGGTGAATGCTATTGGCATCGCGTACATCAAGTACCTGGTGTTGAAACATGCCCGTTTCACGAAATACTTTTACATCGTAGCGATATCCGAGCCAGACACAAGAAAACGAGACATGAGTACATTTCGGCAGAGCACGCCATTAGCAATTTAGGGCACAATCAACTCGATGCACAAAGCCCATATCATCAAATCCTTCTGAATATCGCTCGAGACGTTTATTGGCTCCTGCACCGGTTGCAGACAGTTCCAGATCTTAAACTATTGCAGCAAAGGTACCGCAAGCTATTATCCAAGGTAGATCTGGCTACGTACAGGGGGAGAGTTGACGTAAGTATGTTTTTACAGATATTTAAAAAGTACTACCCTCCTCAACTTTTACAACTCCTCCATTGCGAACTAGAAGATCACGTTCAAGAAACGTGGCTTCTGCGCTTGGTGCACACCCCAAGTAGTACTCAACATCCTCTTCACCATCTTCTGCTTATACAGTTTTTTGGGCATACTGCCAAAGATTTTTTTGACCTTTCGGCAGAGTACAAACCATTTGGTGATGGTCCTTGGCCATGCCTTAACCCAATCTGTAATTATTACTGCCAAGCTTTTATTCAAGAGTGCCAAGTAAGACATAGTCCTAATCTTAGCGGCAGACCCATAGGCATATTTTCATGTGAGTGTGGCTTCTCCTACTCACGAGTGGGTCCAGATAAGGGGCGGGATGATCAATTTAAACGGAATACAATAAACGCATATGGCACACTTTGGGAAACAAGATTGCGAGAATTATGGGAAGATAGAACTGTAAGTTTACGAGCTATTGCCCGTCAGTTGGGAGTTGACCCTCTTACTATAAAGCGTCAAGCTGCTCGAATCGGCTTGGCATTTCCGCGATCCGTATGCACGAATTTGATACAGGAAGAGCCTCAGAAACTTTCATTGCCTGAGATCCAGTTGTCAGAAATAGCCGTGTTAGAGATAAAACGGAATGCCTGGCTGACCACAATGCAAGCATATCCTGAAGCGGGCATGAAGATATTACGAGGCAAAAATCCCAGCCTGTATACCTGGCTGTACAGAAACGATAAAACATGGCTTCAAGAGCATAAACCGTTACCTAAAAAGCCCAAACAACAGTCTTCCCGAGTAGATTGGGAAGCACGTGATCTGCAGCTTGCAGAAGAGGTTCGAGCTGTGACTCTTCGCCTCAAAAATTTGCCAGGGCGGCCTGTATGTATAACAATTTCTAGCGTAGGGAGAGAAATTGGCCGCTTGGCACTCCTCCAAAAGCATCTCGATAAACTCCCAAAGACCGCTGATACGCTAAACAGTCTCATTGAAAATCGTGAAGATTTCGCTATCAGGCGAGTCTATTGGGTCATAGAACAGTATCACAACTATCACATAAAGCTTTCGGAATGGGAGTTGATAAGAAAAGCTGGAATAGAACGGGTATCAATGTTACCTGCTGTGAAACAAGCAGTTGAAACAGGCTTGCATCTTTTAAGTGAACATGAATGCGGGAGAATAGCTCTATGATTGGAAATTTCCCCGATCCCTATCCTGATGAATTGCTATATAGCGTCTGTGCGCGCTTCAGCGATAGAAAGGGATATTCAAATCGAAGGTTCGTTGTCTGCGATTTATTTGGGGATAGGAACGCTACGATTATCGTTGATCTGCCGCGTCGTTTGGGAAACCTTGTTGCATCTCTACCTCCTGAACATAGTTATACAGTGGAGCTTTTTATTGATGATCACACATTGCTCCCGTTCTATGGACCCTTTTTAGCTCCAGATAAGCTGAATAGCATTTATTGCGATATGTATGGAGACCAAGGGGTAGGAATTCCTATGCGCCTCGGTATATTAGGGGCTAAAATCCCTCTGCCCAAATGGCTAAGATTTTGTCCTCAATGCATAGAAGACGACAGGCGAGTTTTTGGCGAATGTTATTGGCACCGCATTCATCAGATATCTGGCGTTTTTATTTGTCCTATACACAATATCTTTTTGCAAAATAGCGATGCTCCAGCACACCACCTGCGATCACGGCTCGAGTTTAAATCTGCCGAAAAAGCAGATAAAACAATCTCAGACAATCTCCCGCACATATTTATGGCTCACAGCAATACTCTTCTCGCTATTGCGGAGGACGTTGCTTGGCTACTCAAACAACGTAAATTAACATACGGTTTGGAGGTGCTGCAAAAAAAATATCTTGCAGTACTTGCAGCTCAGGGGTTAGTAACACCCAGTGGTAAAGTTCGAATGGACGATTTAAAAAGAGCTTTTAATAAGTATTACTCACCAGAACTCCTAAGTAAACTTGGTTGCGTTGTTGTAGAGAATATGATTGATAGTTGGCTCACGCGCCTTTTACGTCCCTTTGAACAATCGAAAAGAGCGCAACATCCTCTTCATCATTTGCTAATGATCCAATTTTTAGGTTACAAATCAGAAGATTTTTTTCGTCTACCTGTAAGTGCAGCGCCTTTTGGTGAGGGACCCTGGCCTTGCCTTAATCCCGCTGCTGACCATTTTCGGGAATTTATGATACCACATTGTTCTATATCACATGATTCTAAGATTCCTGGAGGTGTAATTGGTATATTTTCATGCTTTTGTGGCTTTACGTATACACGTAAAGGCCCAGACATATCAACAGACGGACAATACAAATGGCTCAGGGTGAGGTCCCGTGGAGATATATGGAATGCTGCTCTCCAGCAGTTATGGGAAGATCCGTCGGTTAGTCTTTTCGATGCCTCTACTCGACTTGATATTTGTAAAGAAACACTCAAAATAAAAGCTAAGCATTTAGGCCTTTCCTTCCCTCGGCCATATATTGAATTCAACAAAAGGGCCAAGGTAAAGATCCCCAAAGGACCAGATATATCAGAAAGTGCCCGAGAAACGCACCGGACTATATGGCTCACTGCATTAAAGGAATATCCTGATGATACAGTGCAAGAGCTGTGGAGGAAGAGGAATGTAGCAGGCGCATATGCATGGCTTCGTAAGTACGATGCAGAATGGCTACATATGCATATGGTATCTGGGAAAAAGTGGAAAAAGTATTTAAGCACGTTTCCCACTCGTATAGATTGGGAATATCGTGACGAACAAATCGCTGAAAAATTGAGAAGTTCTGCATTAAAACTTAAGAGTGGCTCAGAACGCCCTAGACGAGTATCTGTGGCTGCAATTGGCGATGATATTGGTCAATTGGCATTACTTCAAAGACACTTAAATAAGCTTCCTATAACAGCAAAAGTCTTGTCAGAGGTAATAGAAACTTATGAAGATTGTGGCGTGCGACGTGTTCACTGGGCCGCCCGACTTTATCAGCAAGAGAACATTCGTCCAACATATAGGCAGTTAGTCCGTAGAGCATCCGTGGAAGATATGAAAGACCATCCGCAGGTAAAAAAAGCTATTGATATGGCTCTGTATGAATTAAGCGTACCAATGACGCATTAGAATTTGCATTTCAGATTGTTTTACAGGCTAAGTATCACTGTAGTATTAGTTCGCATTGACAACTCTTCGGGAAGCAACACCGCGTACATGCATCGCAGTTTGACTTCTCTTCCTTAGAATATTTAACTCCTCATTGAGCAAATCGGTAGTCACTCGATGAAATTTGTCATGAGTACGGCTGAGCAGCAAGTTGATGCGTTCTGAAAATCTCCAGAAGCTACTGCGGGGCAGATCGAACTAGCAATATGGCGTATTAAAAAGTCAACAAAATCATGTAATCAACAATCAAGATAAATACAAGATCTTCACGCAGTGCTAATTATAACAAATGCCAATGGAAGCGCCAACCTCCTGTGAAATGTGAATGAACTTCTCTTAGTATAGAGTGACAGGCAGATTAGTTATTCGTTACAATCAGCAGACAAAAGTGTGCATTACTATCCTGCTTTTTCTACTAAATGGCTGGTTGGCTAAGTGCGGTAGAGATATCAACTAGAGTCAGCATTTCAATTTCTGCATCCGGAGTTGCTATGTGGTCAGATAATGAGGCCGAGATTGACCTCCTGCAATTTTCTTATCTTGCAAATGCCGTCGCTCGATTGGTGCGGATGCCTCATCTCCTTCCAACAACAATTGGGATATTTGGGGACTGGGGAAGCGGCAAGTCTACATTGCTTAAAATTGTAAACACATCCTTAAAAGATGATAAAGATACGCTGTGCATTTCTTTCAACGGTTGGCTCTTCGAGGGTTATGAAGATGCAAAGACCGCCCTTATGGGCACTATACTCGATGAGCTTCAGGATCGTATCTCCAAAGATCAAAATCTCTTTGAAAAATGCCAGAGGTTGCTTGGTAAGTTGATTAAACGAGTCAACTGGATGCAATTGGCAAGTGTGGCCGGGCGATTCGCTATCCCTGCGCTAATGGGTTTGCATCATCATTCGATTGCTCAGATAGAACAAGAAGCTCATCAAGCTGTACAGAACCTCCCAAACACTATTGCGCAACAGGCTAAAGACCTGGATATGTCAAACATGAAGCAACTCTTAAACGAGGTGCCTGATGGTCCAGAAAATGTCAGGCGTAATATCCGTGACTTTCGCAAGGACTTTGCGCTTTTGCTAAAGGAAGCCGGTATCAAACGGCTTATTGTATTCATTGACGATCTGGATCGATGTTTGCCTGAAAATATCATTGAGACGTTAGAAGCAATCAAATTGTTTTTGTTCGTTCCTGGAACTGCTTTTATTATTGGAGCAGACGAACGCCTCGTTCAGTATGCTGTGCGTCAGCGTTTTCCTGAATTGCCTGGGCCAGAGGCAGAGGTCGGACGTGATTATCTGGAAAAGTTAATACAGATCCCGATCCGTCTTCCTGCGCTCAATACGGCCGAACTACAATCCTATTTGAATTTGCTTTTTGCCGAACGTGATCTTGCCGATGATGAGTACACTCGGCTTGTTGAGCAACTTCATAAGTTTCTAGCTGGTGCCAACAATCAGGCGGATGCTGCTCATTTCTTCTCCATAGAGAATATTCGAACTCTGCTCAAAGGAAACTTAATCCCTGCACCGTTTGAAAGTGACCTTGATCTGGTGTCTCAAATAGCTCCTATCCTAGCGCCTGGTCTTGGTGGGAATCCTCGTCGTACAAAACGCTTTCTAAATACACTGATGCTCCGCATGGAGATTAGTGATGATCGTAGATTATCACTGCAGCGTCGGATCCTTGCGAAATTAATGCTACTAGAATATCTAAAGCCAGAATTTTTTCGACAACTTGCCCAGCTTCAAGCTCAACAAAATGGGAAACCAGAAGAGCTTTCGCAACTGGAAAAACGGTTCATACAGCCAAAAGAACTAGGTCAGGAAGAAGTTCTCACACATGATGAGACGTTAACGGACAGGAGCCAGCGTTTAACAAATAATCAGGCGAAAGGCCATTCTCGAAATACGTCCTTTCAAGAAACGGATGATGGCTTTAACTTTGATAAGGTGCTTTCTCAAACTAGCACTATCTGGCTTGCCGATGGATGGATGCAAGATTGGCTCAATTCAGAGCCTCTGTTAGCAGGGGTCGATTTGCGCCCTTATTTCTTTGTAGCCCATGATAAGATTGGCGTTCTTGAGAGTGTACAAGTGCGTCTCAGTCCAGCGGCAGCCGAAACACTTCATAAATTATTGGATGCTAAAGCTATTTCTCAAACAGCTGGACTTCGCCAAGTTGTAGGCCTTAGCACTGCTGATGTAACAGCTTTGTTCGAGAGTCTTGCGCTACGGGTACGGCAGGCAGAAACGTTAGATGCAAGTACACCTTTTAAAGTGTTATTTGAGCTGATCGAGCGACGATCCGATCAGCTTCCACAATTGGTAACCTTCTTAGGATCATTGCCCGAAACAAAACTTCCTACGTCTGCACCTCCGCTTCTTTTGAAAGTAACGCATAACACAGAATTAGAAGCAGTGGGGAAAAATCTTTTACAGCGGTGGTCACAAAGTACAAATACGAAGCTCGCGTCTGCGTCGCGTACAATCTTGAAACGTTCGTCATCACAGTAGATGTTTTACACTTATCCCTTAAAAAGTTTTACTGGGCAAGTATGTATTAAGAGAGTCAGTCCTTATATGGGTACATCAAGTTCTTATTCTGGTCCTGTAGGCACATCCTCGCTTCTTCCACCATGGGCCGATGGACCACAAGCATCAAGGCCTCTTGATCGCGAAGGGGCACCACCAGATGATTTGAAAATGGATACTCCGTTTCCGCAAATCTCTTGGAGTGTGCCCAAAACACTATTGAGTCGTTTGTCCAATGGACTCGCAACTGGTCTAAGCGCAGTTGCCCTAGCTTCGCTGGGGCGTTCGTATGTACAGGCTAGCGGAGGTCCCCAAAATATTGCTAGCAGTGCCCAAGCTGGTCGTGCTGCATCAGCTCGGCTTGGAGGCTTCTTAGCTGATGGTGTAAATAATGGCTTCCAAGTTGCTGCTAAAAAGGCGGGTTTAGAACCTTTCTTAGGGAGTGATGCGGACTATGTATTAACGGCATTTATTGAAATGATTGCTCCAAATGGCGCACTTCGTGAGGAGGCTGTTGCTCGTATCGCGATGATTGAGACATGTACTGAACTGTTTGATCGGTATGATGTAGCAAGCAGCAATATAGATGCTCTCGATACAATTGATGCTGACGGATTGCGCGAAATTGTCGCTTTATCCGTTACCAATTATGTAAATGTGCGATTGCAAGAGGAGCTGGTAAACCGCATCGAGCGAGGAGTAATGAACGAAGAAGATGCTAATGAGCTTATGGGAGATATCAAAGATTTTATTTCTGGCGTTGTCAATCTCGACCTGAGCAAAATAGATGTGCTCACTGTTGATTGGAATGGCCCTGAAGGTCATCAAGTTGTTGAGCATATTTACGAGGCTGGATATGAGATGTTGGGAGGTGCTGAATGACATGGCATGTGCTTTGTCATCGAGGTTTTAGTGACACATTTCGTCCAACAATTGGGCCAGAAGATCAACTTCTTGAAGTTCCATTTGGTATACCTAGCCATGAAAAAGCAGTACAAAGCTCGCTCAGAGATCTGATGGCGCAATATGGTTTAACGCTAAGTGAATCAACTGAAGACTTGCTTGTAGCGGCCATAACCGCATATGCGGCAGACGCTAGTATCCCTCGGCGCTATGCCTATGATCGCTGGACGAGAGACTTTAAACTATACCTTCCAGTCAGTGACCCCGATCGGTGGGGAAAGGTACAATCTAGATTGGAGAGCTTGCTTTCATTTCTTACTGGTGATCACTGGAGTATTTTTCTACGTTCGCGTGTAGCCAGAACCACAACAGAAGAGTTTGTTCTTTCTCAAAGGAGCTTTCTTCCTCTGAAATCCAAATATGTATGTTTGTATTCTGGTGGCCTCGACTCTTTTATTGGTGCGCTGGATCAACTTGCCCAAGAACATTCTATAGTACTCGTCGGACATCATGGCTCAGGACAGGGGCCAACAAGCATAGCTCAACATTGTGCAATTACTGCGCTTCGGCAAAAGTACAGTATTGATACTGTTCCCTATTTTCAAATCTGGGTTTCTCCACCCAGGCTTGCTCTCGGTGTATCAGAAATCACAACACGAGGACGATCTATTCTGTTTCTTGTGCTTGGAATCGTTATTGCCGAAGCCGTTCAGGCCGCCAAACTCATTATACCGGAAAATGGATTTATCTCGCTTAATATCCCACTTACGCCTTCACGCATTGGAAGTTTCAGTACACGGTCAACACATCCACACCTGATATACCTGTTTCGTGAAATCTTGCTGGCTCTTGACATACAAGTTGAACTTGTTCTCCCTTATCGCTTCCAAACGAAAGGGGAAATGCTACGTGGCTGCGCTGATCAGATAATGCTTGGTGCAAATATTGCAGCCACAATGTCCTGTGCTCACCCTGGCGCAGGGAGGTTTTCGGGGGCAAAGGTTGCCTATCAACACTGTGGTTATTGCTTGCCATGCCTGGTACGACGAGCTGCGATCAGTTCTTTCATGGAGGATCCTACAATGTATCGTATCGAGGATTTGCGTACACCACTTACACCCACAAGACGATCTGATCTGCGCGCTTGTAAACTTGCTCTTGACCGATATCGTGAGCAATCCGTACGGCTTAAGGATATTTTGATGTCGGGTCCTTTGCATGGATCGGAAGATGAATTGCGCGCCTATCTGGATCTCTACCACCGAGGTTTGGCAGAGTTAGAACGTTTTTTGCATAAAGCAGCTTAGCAAAAGTTGAAAACAAAGCTATTGGTTGCTTTGCTCCTCATGACTTGATTTTGCTCAAACTAAGAACAAGCTTTGCTATGGTTTTTGTCTTAGCGTGATTAGATCCAAGCACTCGTTTACGGATTCCTATCAAGTTCTTCCATCCCCTCTTTGGCTATTACAATATTGCTGCCAATATTGTTTTATATGTCCACGAATGCCTGGCTTTGGGTTGTAGTAAGGATATAGGGTTTTAAAAGGCTGTTCTGCCGCTTCTAGCGACTCATTTGGAAGAGCCTGTAGACGAGCAGCCATATAGGTCAAGGCAATAGAGGGACCTCTTGATTCGCCTTGATTACAGTGAACAAGCACATTCAATTCCTCAGAATATTGCTGCTCTATAAAGTCCAATGCTTGATCTATCATCGATTTTGCAAAGAAGCCAGGATTGTCAGCGTCCACTATGTTGAGCATCAGTCTCTTACCCCGATGAGCCACAAGATACTCAGGGTGAGTGTTAGGTGCAGCACGCCCACTGTATCCTAACGCTTGTCGGTGGTATGGTTCTTTACAGGCATGAACAACAGCCCAACCAGTTTGGTGTGAGATAGTGCTTTCGTAATCTAACGCGCTTCCCACGAACAGTCTTGAATACACCTCTATCATATAATCTCCTCAATAATTTGGATACAGGTTATTCTCATCGATTTCAGCCTCTTTGTCAACCTTACGAGTGTATCCGGGTGCAGTTCATTTTTTTGCCAAAGGGTAGAAGTGGAGGAAAAAACATGGTAAGGTAAGAAAAAAGCGAAAGGGAAGGGAAAAAGATGAGCAAAGAAGAAGGCCAAAAGGACTGGAGAAGTATCAGTGAAGAGGCGTTGAGTGGGATGAGAGAATGGAGACAAGCCCATCCGAAAGCCACGTTCCAAGAAATCGAACAGGAAGTCGATGCTCGGCTCAGTCGCTTACGATCCCGGATGGTCAAAGATTTGGCTCAACAAAGTGAAGCGAGCAATTGGTCGGATGCCCAAGGCACCGATGCTCCTGTTTGCCCGAACTGTGGGGGGACCTTACGCAAGCGAGGCAAGCACAGCCGAGACGTACAGAGTAGCGGAGGAAGCCAGATCCATCTGGAACGGCAATTTGCACGCTGTACCAACTGCGGGTACAGCTTTTTTCCCCCTGGACCGCGAACTCAAGCTTGAGCGCAGTGGGCTCACCCCTCATGCTCATGAATGCTTGGTGCGATTAGGGGCCTGGATGCCATTCGTGCATGCAGCCCAGGAGTTGGAAGCGATCTTGGGAGTGCAGGTGAGTCAATCGACGGTTCGACGACTGACGGAGGAAGCTGGCAAGCTCTGCTGCCATCAGCAACAAGAACTCATTGCGCAGCCATCCCTCCAAAAAAGAGCATTGCCTGCGATGGCGATGTCAGCCGATGGAGCGATGGTCCACATCCGAGGCAATGGGTGGCAAGAGGTCAAAACGCTGGTGATTGGCCAAGTGAAGTCTGTGCAGGCGACGGCTCGCAAACGAGATCAGCACAGGCGAACGAACGATCATACGGTCTTCTCTCGACTCGCGGATGCAGAAACGTTTACCGAGCTGTGTACTCAGGAAATCAGCCGACGAGGGATCGACCAGGCAAGAGCGGTGTGTGCGGTTCAAGATGGGGCGGTGTGGTTGCAAGGGTTTGTTGATGAGCACCGACACGATGCGGTGCGTATTCTCGATTTTGCTCATGCGAGCGAATATGTCCATGCGATTGGTGAGGAGGTTCGCACGCGTGGAGGCCATCTTCCTGCCAACTGGCTTGAGGGGGTTCTTCATCGGCTCAAGCACGAGGGGCCAGGCCGAGTTCTCAAGCATTTGTGCTGGCTGGTCAAGCGCTTTGGGACGTCTTCAACGTTGCAGGGCCATCTGAGCTATCTGCTCAAGCGTGAGGCTCAGATGCAGTACCCAACCTATCAGGCTGCTGGATGGCCCATTGGATCGGGGATGGTAGAAAGTGCGCACAAGCGCGTGCTGCAAGCTCGTTTAAAAGGGGCAGGGATGCAATGGACGGTCCCCAATGTCAATGCAATGCTTGCTCTTCGCGTCGCGATTGACAATGATCGCTGGGATCACGAGTGGCAAGAAAGGCAAGACCTCCATCTCAAGCAGCAGCACCAACGCGCTCTTGACCACCAATCGCGTCAGCAGCAGCAGGCTCTGGAAACGCTCAAACCGTTGCTCATCCGTTTTCTCTTGGTGCAGGCTCGTTGTCTGTTGGCAAAACGGGCTTTGTCCGTCAGAGCACGTGAGGAGGCCGCCGCTTCTTCTCTGCCTGTTACTGCTCCGCCTCCTCCTCCCCGTCGACGACGTTCTGCCTTCAACCCTTGGAGAGGTGACCCTTCCAAAGCCTTTGTTTAATCTGGCAAAAAAATGAACTGCACCCAGTGTATCCAGATATTGATTTGTAGTTGCTAGCACTTCATGCGATTAATCAAGGGATAACTTAATTGTTTAAATCCTCTTATGTTCAGGGGATAAGCAGCTTACAATGATGAGTTTAATTGGCGACGTTTGAGTACAATGTTACCAACTTTTGGGTACAACTTAATTGTTCTCTGAGGACAACTTAATTGTTCTTCTACAAGTTGTTGTAGAATTTTAATAAAATTGTTCCCTGTGAATAAAGTCGTTCTCATTTTGGATAAAAGGGAAGGCACGTGAAACACAACGGAAGTGTTTATGTGCCTCCCCTTTCCTCTGAAAACTTGGTAAGAGAGACAAAAAATCTCTCTCCTAAGATCTGAACCGGCTTTCTCAATTGTTCAGATTATGTAAGAACGCTTAGGCAGGGGTTGTCTCGCTTTGAGGGTGCAAGATGACCGTAT